>Ga0172367_10003568_pt1 | contig 20035 bp, 20 predicted proteins | sample Lak10m_FD_114542 | JGI IMG/M metagenome (GOLD analysis project Ga0172367, IMG submission 114542) | Freshwater microbial communities from Kabuno Bay, South-Kivu, Congo - kab_022012_10m | ecosystem: Environmental > Aquatic > Freshwater > Lake | place: Democratic Republic of the Congo: South-Kivu...
AATGATTTTTTCCCGCAACTCTCCATTGGTATAAACCCTGTCTGTTGGAGTCATGCTGTGAACGTGCTGAAGACTGCCATTGTGGTGTTCGTAGGTAATAGTGCCGGGTTTGTTGATGTCACCACCTATTGGAAATACTCCACGATACTTGAGTTTCTCCGGATTGTCGGAAGGAACATCATTCCAACGGATACCGAGTTCCAGTTTGTCGGTATAGGGTATTCCCGCTTGTTGGGCTGCTTGCCGGGTAATCGACTCATGCACGTTGCCACCCAGCCAAGTGATGCCGTAGGCAACCTTGAATGCTTTATCGTTAAACGAGCCTGAATTTACGTTTCCACGACTGGCGTCAGTTTTAGGATGATCGGCCATGTTATTTTTTTACCTTTTAACGTATCTGCGAGCACCAGACAATAAATCCTCACAACTTTCGCCTGTTCTTTCCACAACAAGGTTTTTTACAATCATTTCATTCTTGTCATACTCACATGTGGCTACCAACCCATCGGGGTCGTAAGCATCGGCACTTGTCAGCAATCCGCCATCAAATCGCATGGAGAAAACAAGTAAAGTACTAGGATGCGAACTGTAATCTCCCAGCCAACCTTTTATACATCCGGTATAGTTGCTTGGTATATTGTAGGGGTTTGGATATGTAAACGAGCGAAATGAGTGCCCAGCTTCAGCTACATGGGCCTCTTTCGGCGGTTTAGTCAGTTTGCAGGCATCAATGCTACCATCCGGGTTGCGAGGTGTAACACAACCGGCGATTAAAAAACTGGCGATAAAAAACCAAGCATGTAAAAAATAGCGTTTATTCATCAGGTTAGCCTCAATCACAATGAGTAAATTGCATTATATTCGAACTTACTGCGTGTTTTTGCAAGTAAACAACGATGTCACTGGTACACATTTGTTCAGAATTAACGAAAATTTACAGTGCTAATTAGCTTGGGAACTCACCCGATAGGTAATACCAATGTCTATCAATTTGTTTGAATTGGCTGATTTCATGCATGCGCTCGGCTTTGCCGCCAATTTTGTAACGCGCCACAAACTCCACGGTCGCGCTATTTTCACTGGTTGTTTCTGCACGTTTAACCTGTAAACCCAACCATTTGATAGAAGTGTCTTCGGCGAGGTTAAGCGCCTGCGGGCGGGTATCGGGATGCCATGTTCTCAGCAGGTAATCTTCCAGGCCCAGTACGTAAGCGGTATAGCGAGAGCGCATCAATGCTTCGGCCGTGGGGGCTGGCGTGCCTAAATGATAAATCCCGCAGCATTTTTCGTAAGACTTGCCGCTTTCGCAGAGGCATGAGGCCATGATTTTCTACGTTCCTTCAAAAAAACAATTTTGGCAAGAGGATTAGCCGTAGACAGTACAAACAGTACAAATAGTACGGCAAGGCTGAATCGACAAAGCCAGAATTGAGTTTTTTGATGGAATCAGGCGATTTCACGTGTTTCTAAAAACTGTATATCCGGGTAGCGTTCCTGCGCCATTTGCAGATTCACGCGGTTAGGCGCCAGATATACATAGTCATCAGCACCATCTAGCGCCACGTTAAAGCCATATTTGTCGGCAATCGCTTTCAGGTCGGCGTCAGAGCCGCGCAGCCAGCGTGCGGTGTAGCAGTCATAAGGCTCAAACACCATGTCTACGCTGTATTCATGCTCTAGGCGATGTGCAACCACTTCAAACTGCAGCATACCTACCGCACCCAGAATCAGGTCGTTTGAAAGCAGGGGGCGGAACAGCTGCGCCGCACCTTCTTCAGCCAGTTGTTTCAAGCCAATCTGCAGCTGCTTCATTTTCATCGGGTTCTTGATGCGCGCGCGGCGGAAAAACTCCGGAGCAAACGAAGGGATGCCGGTGAACTTGAGATTTTCGCCTTCGGTGAAGGTGTCGCCCAGTTTTACGGTGCCGTGGTTAGGAATGCCGATAATGTCACCAGAATAGGCTTCATCCATGGTGGTACGGTCTTGTGCCATAAAGGTGATGGCGTTATTCACGCTTAGTGTCTTGCCAGTGGCCACCTGTTTGATTTTCATGCCACGTTCGAACCGGCCTGAACAAACGCGCAAAAATGCAATGCGGTCACGGTGCTTGGGATCCATGTTCGCCTGAATCTTGAACACAAAGCCAGAGAACTTGCTCTCATCCGGTGCTACAGCACGGCTTGCGGTATTGCGCGCCTGCGGAGGAGGTGACAAATCAACCACCGCATCCAGCAAAGACTGCACACCGAAGTTATTGATGGCTGAACCAAAAAACACCGGTGTCTGTTTACCGTTTAAATAACGTTCTTTATCAAAACTATGTGAAGCGCCGCGCACCAGCTCGATATCAACGCGCAAATCTTCTGCCTGGCGACCCAGCAACTCATCGAGGCGAGGATTATCCAGCCCCTTGATTGTTTCGGAAGTGCCCTTTTCTGCACGCGGGTCAAAGAACGAAACCTCGTCGTTGTACAGATGGTAAACGCCGCGGAATGTCTTACCCATACCGATAGGCCAAGTCATTGGCGCACACTCCATTTCAAGCGTGGTCTCGATTTCATCCAGCAGTTCAATAGGTGCACGGCTTTCACGGTCCAGTTTGTTGATGAACGTGATAATGGGCGTGTCGCGCATGCGGCATACGTTCAGTAGCTTGATTGTTTGCGCCTCTACACCATTCACTGAGTCAATCACCATCACTGCAGAGTCCACGGCAGTCAGTGTGCGGTAAGTATCTTCCGAGAAGTCATCATGGCCAGGGGTGTCGAGCAAGTTAATCATGTGCTCGCGATAGGGGAATTGCATTACGGACGATGTCACGGAAATGCCGCGTTGTTTCTCCAGTTCCATCCAGTCTGATGTTGCGTGGCGTGCAGCTTTACGACCGCGCACCTCACCTGCGACCTGAATCGCACCACCGAACCATAGCAGTTTTTCGGTGAGGGTGGTTTTACCCGCATCCGGGTGGGAAATAATGGCAAAGGTGCGGCGGCGTTTGATTTCTTCTTGCAGGGATGACATGTTATCTGGACAAATAGGTAAAACGCTATTTTACCTTAAACCCTGATTTTTCATTAGGCGGATTTTATGCGCTTTAGCCATGTGGCGAAACGCCTGCTTAGTCCATTTCAAATCTACTACAATCAACAGCTTTATAATCCACAAGAATGTCTCAAAAAACCTCCACACCATCATTTGCGTCATGACGCAAAATACGGGTTAAATGTCTTTTAACCCAAAGTTTATTCAAGTACCCGTTTATTTCTGCCGCATGGAGATGCCAATTATCTCGATAGATACACCGATGAGAACCAGTATAATGCCTAGCCATGCTTCTGTTGCAAAAAATATCAGTACTGCGCCAATCAGTATCAGCAATACAGACATCAGGCGCCTTGTCAGCTTATTTCTTATCATAAAATCTAGCGGCTCCAGTGAACTCGTACCAGACTCTCACCCGAAACATGGTCGATTTTTAAATCGCCCTGGTACGCGTGCCGCAATGCCTCGCCAATGCCTCGCGCCAGATGCGTGTCGGTGGTAGTGATCAATAAAGCGCCATCCTTGTTTTCAAGTGCCATAATGCGTTTTAGCGGGTGCTCCTGACGCTCATGGTCGGCATGATGCTGGATCAATCGCCTTATTTCTTCGCTGTGGCTGTTAAAGAACGGCCCATCCAGCGTCACGTAGCCAGCCGGAAAATTATCATGAATACGATGACAGGCGGGGCATGTCTCGCGATGTGCGTCAGAGGGCGCTTCGCTCCATTGCCAGCGCCCTTCGTGGTATACCGCATCGCATTCCGGGCACACGGTTGGGTCGGGCAGTTTACCTTTGGCTTTGTATGCATCAACATCCCTCTCAAAAAGCGGACGGTCATGACCAGGGGTGTGGCTGGCTGAAGGCGTTTTGTTTATGCTCATGGTGTGCTTCCTTTAGTGATGTTTTTTAATGTAACCGGTTACTGTTGTAGAGCTCTCGGCGCGTGAGCGGTAAGTTAGTAAATCCATCCTGTCTATGTTGTGCCAGTATCTGGTATATCCCGGTTGCGCCTTGTTCAAACTGCAGGGCGCAACCTGTCATGTATAGCCGCCAAATGCGGTAAGTTCGCTCACCTACCAGCCGGATCACTTCCTCACGTTTTGCCTCCAGACGGCTGACCCAGTGACGCAAGGTGTATGCATAATGCGGTCGCAGACCCTCTACATCAAATATTTCAAATTTCGCATCTTCCATCCTGACCTGGATATTGCTGATCGTATCCAACTCGCCATCCGGAAACACGTGCCGGTTGATGAAGCGTGTCGAAGTGCTTTGTGTCCAGCCAGGCTCATCTGAAGTGATGCCATGATTAAGAAACAGGCCACCTGGTTTCAGCACGTTATGCACGGTTGCAAAGTAATTAGGCAGATTCTTTAAACCAACGTGTTCAAACATGCCGATACTGGAAACCTTATCGTAAGCCGGTACGGTCGGCAGGTCACGGTAGTTACGCATTTCAATCGTTACCAGATGCTCCAGCCCCTGTCTTTTAACTTCAGCACATGCATAATCGAACTGATTACGACTCAATGTGATGCCGTGTGCACGCACCCCATAGTGACTGGCTGCCCAGCACACCAGGGCACCCCAGCCACAGCCGATATCCAGATAAGATTCATCAGGCTGCAAACGTAATTTTTTGCAGATGTGGTCAAGTTTATTTTTCTGCGCGAGTTCCAGATTTTGATCAGGTGTCTCAAAATAGGCGCACGAATACAGCATTCGCTCATCCAGCCACAGTTTGTAAAAATCATTGGAAACATCATAGTGAAACGCAATCGATTCAACGTTATTTTCGCGAATGGTCTCTTTGCGCATCGTATGGGAAAGTTTTTTTGTAGTGAGCGGCGGATGATGCGACTGCTGGTTTCTCACCATTAGCGCACGCAGTGCCAACAGCAACTTTTCCCGAAAAGGCAAGCTTGCTTTTTCCAGATAATAACGCAAGCCCATCGCTGCGTTAAAGTCACCGCTTACCTCAATGTCACCATCAAAATAAACCTCTGCAAGATGCACAGGGTCGCGGAAGAACACAAGGTGGCGCAACACATGTGCATGGCGAATATCCAGAGTGAATGCAGGAATCCCGTTGCCGATTTTTAAGGTGCTGCCATCCCAAAGACGTATCGCAAACACGCCTTGGTAATCTCTGAATAGCCGTTTCAGGATATGCTGTGCGGCCTGAATCGTCCGGCCATTATGCACGTCTCTATCATTCGCCACTTGTGCCGTCATGATTTGCTCCTGCTTGCTAATGCCTCTTTATCGGCACCCTCAGCCCACCCACTGCGCCTGCCTATTTGTGTTGAACCTATCTAAATGTCATTACAAAGAATTGCATACCGCACAGTAACAAGAATTAAATCATCAGGTAATCCGCGCGAACACGTATATGAAACAGCAGGTTAGATAAGCGAAGAGGAGGGGGCTATGTAATACTGTACCGATGGAAAAAATACTCTGCCTGTGCGTTAGCATGGCGCCATCGCTTTCGCGTGAGAACAAAGTGCTTGAGCACTTATGTTCCGCGGTGAAGCCTCTTGCGGTCTGATGGAGGGGTTTTTCGTAGTGCCTAACGTTTGAGGTAAGAGGCGCGCTTTAGCGCGTCCTGCTTGACCGATGGGTTGGACATTTGCAATTTAGCCATGACCTATACGCTCCCAATTTTCATGGAATTGCGGCTGGTCATAGCTTTTGGGTTGCAACCAGTAGGAGATGCGGTCTTCTTTTTCTCCACGGTGCGCTAGCTCTTTAACCTCAGACGGTAGCAGAATAAAAGCTGATGGTGATGTTGCGACTTTATTTACGATAATCCATATATCACCCATAACTTTATCGAGAGAGCCACCGAGCGGAACTGGGTTGCGTTTGCTTAATGCCTTTACTTGAATAGCCAATTTGCGATTAGCGTCTTGGCTGTAAGCAAGTATATCAACGCCTCTAGCGTTGCGTGCTGTAGGCATAACATTCCAGCCCAGTAACGATAAGTGGTAGCAGCAATAGTACAAACCAGCATTGCCAGTTAGCTGAGGGTCAAGTGTCATTTAAGATGCCCAACGTTACGGTAAGGGGCGCGCCGCTAACGAAAGCAAAACGAAGTCGCTTAACCTTGATAAAAAACTAAACTCCAAAACCGCCAAGGGGCGGCGCGTCCCTTTGACCGACTTGTTAGGCATTTTTTATTACCTCGACATCAACTCGCATAATATGATTGGCTTGCCAATTACCAGCCCGATATTCGGCTCTGGAACGAAGATTGCCAAGTACATTAGAGCTTTGTTTGAACTGGCTGGCATTCCATTTTTTTGATTCAACTCTACCATCTGAATAAGTTGTTTTAATTTCTGCGAGTCTTGAGATAAGTAATTGAGTCTTAAATTCGTCAGGGTCAGATGGGTTCAACCGAATAGGCAATAGGTTATCAGTTGCATTATTTTGTGAAGCGACCCCTGAAACAGCTGTCGGCTTAATAATTGCTTTAGGTGTTGTCACGGGAGCATACTGTTCAAAATTTAATAATGACAAATGAACGCTAATGTCCTTTGACCTTTGGTCATTCAAGAACTGCTGTGTCGTTGTGATTACCCAGCCGTTTTGATGGCTATTTTTAGCACCATATTCTTTTGCAACTTCGACTGGCACTTCCAGTGCTTTTTTTATTGCCCCATGTTCATCAAATAGCACTACTACCAAATAGTCGAACTTCCATGAACGAATGACATTTAATTGCGTTGTTGGTGTGCCTTTAATCTTTCTTGATTTAACTTGATATAGCTTGCCTTCTTTGGTTTTTATATCTGCACTGGAACCCGAAATTTCCAGTAATGTGCCACCATAGTATTTATGAGCAAGATATTCAGCGTACTCGCCAACTAAATTGCTTGTTCTTCCCAAAGCTTCGGTAAGTTTGTTCGAATACTCATTGAATTTTAGCCACAGGTCTTTGACTTCTTCCATTGTTTCTTCTATGTAGCCTAACGTAAAGTAGACATCCTAATTGACGGAAAACTTTGCGTCAAAGTTGAATGTATGTTGTTTATTTTTGATAAAGTGTACAATTAAATCAAGTCGTTATTTATTTTTAGAGCATCCTAATATTCAACTATGAATACGTCAATAGAGCCACCCAAATTGCTTGACCAAGTGCGCGGTAAAATCCGTTTAAAGCATTACAGTATCCGCACAGAGCAGGCTTATGTGGATTGGATTAAACGCTACATTTTACATTTTGGCAAGCAACACCCCAAAGACTTGGGCGCAGCAGAGGTGGAGCAGTTTTTAACACATTTGGCGGTAGTGGGCAAAGTGGCAGCCAGCACGCAAAACCAGGCCAAAAGTGCGTTGTTGTCAGAATAAGCTGATAAGCACTACTAGGTCAGCAAGCTGACAAGTATTCCTAATTTTTGTATAAAGAGGTGTTGGGGCTGGAGTTGCCATGGCTGGATGATGTGGAGCGCGCAAAAGCACCCAAGCGTTTACCTGTGGTGCTCACGCCGCAAGAGGTGCAGGCGATATTAAAACAATTGCACGGTACCAACCATTTAGTGGTGAGTTTGTTGTACGGCACGGGTATGCGTATTTTAGAGGTGTTGCGTTTGCGGGTGAAAGATGTGGATTTTGCACGTAAGGAAATTTTAATCAGAGATGGCAAAGGCTTTAAAGATAGAGTGACCATGTTGCCTGTGAGCGTGATTGCGCCGTTAAAAGCGCATTTGGAAAGAGTTAAATCTTTGCATGAACAAGACTTGCATGCCGGGTATGGTGCGGTGTATATGCCTAATGCTTTGGATAAAAAATACCCTTATGCAGCACGCGATTGGGCTTGGCAGTATGTGTTTCCATCGCAAAAATTATCAATAGATCCGCGCAGTGAAGATGCAGTAACCAGACGGCACCATGTGCAAGATCAGGCCATACAGCGTGCGGTGCGTCAGGCAGTGCGCGATGCGGGTATTAGCAAACCAGCTACGCCACATACATTCAGGCATAGTTTTGCCACGCATTTGCTTGAAAGCGGATACGATATTCGCACCGTGCAGGAATTGCTAGGGCATAGCGATGTGGCTACTACGATGATTTATACGCATGTATTGAATAAAGGCGGGCACGGGGTCTCTAGCCCGCTGGATGCATTGTAGAACTGTCATTTCACATTTGCTGCGGCGCCTCAAGATGCTAAACCAGGTTCAGCATGGCAATTAAGGATACTTCTATAAATTGCGTTAGCTGCGCCTGTGAAAAGGAGGGTAGCTTGTTGTTTTATCATTGATCATGCTTTGACTACCTCGGGCATAAGTACGACGATCCCTGCTTCGCAGGGAAGTCTTACTAAAGGTTCAGGACGAACAGTTGAAAACGAATTTATAAAAGTGCCATTGACTGCTCTGGCATTGCAGGGTTGTGGCTTCGTCCACTTTTCTTAACATTGCTGTTATAAAAGTGTAATGGCAGGTCAACCTGCGTCGAAGCCCTGTGTTAGTGATATATCATCATTTAACCACTTCTTTGAGCTGTTCCAGAATCGCCGGATTATCCAAGGTTGAGATATCGGAAGTGATTTCTTCACCTTTGGCCAGTGTGCGTAACAGCCTGCGCATGATCTTGCCTGAGCGGGTTTTTGGCAAGTTGTCACCAAAGCGAATCTCATCCGGCTTGGCGATTGGGCCAATTTCCTTGCCAACCCAGTCGCGCAGTTCTGCAACGACTTTCTTGGCTTCATCGCCTTGTGGGCGTGGGCCTTTAAGGACTACGTAAGCTACAACAGATTCACCTTTTACATCATGCGGTTTACCCACTACTGCAGCTTCTGCCACCAGATGGTTGGCAACCAGCGCAGATTCAATCTCCATGGTGCCCAGGCGGTGGCCTGATACGTTGAGCACGTCGTCGATACGACCCATGATGGTGAAATTGCCGGTTTTTGCATCGCGCACGGCGCCATCACCTGCAAGGTAGATCTTGCCGCCTAAATCAACCGGATAATAGCTGGTTTTAAAGCGTTCAGGGTCGTTATAGATAGTGCGTATCATGGATGGCCATGGTTTTTTAATCACCAATAGGCCGCCTGTGCCCCAAGGCACGTCTTTACCTGTTTCGTCTACTACGTCGATATCAATACCAGGGAAGGGTAGTGTGCATGAGCCTGGTACCAGCGGTGTCACGCCAGGCAGCGGTGTAATCACATGACCGCCGGTCTCTGTTTGCCAGAAAGTATCGGCAATTGGACAGCGGCTGCCGCCAACTTGTTCGTAGTACCACATCCAGGCTTCGGGGTTGATTGGTTCGCCCACTGAGCCTAGCAGGCGCAGGCTGGTCAGGCTGTAGTTTTTGGGGTGTACTTCCGGATTGGTTTCTGATGCTTTGATCAGTGAGCGAATCGCCGTTGGTGCGGTATAGAAGATAGATACCTTGTGTTTTTCTATCATTTGCCAGAAGCGGCCGGCATTAGGGTAGGTAGGAATGCCTTCAAACACGACCTGTGTCGCACCCATGGCAAGTGGGCCATAGGCAACGTAGCTGTGGCCGGTAATCCAGCCCACGTCTGCCGTGCACCAGAATACGTCGTCAGCCTTGATATCAAACGTCCAGCGCATGGTGTTCATGGCATGCAGCAGGTAGCCGGCAGAGCTATGCTGCACGCCTTTGGGTTTGCCGGTGGAGCCAGAGGTGTAAAGCAGGAATAAGGGGTGCTCAGCGCCAACCATCACAGGTTCACAGGTATCTGCGCAGCCTGCAGTTAAATCGTGCCACCACATGTCATTGGCGTTCCACGCAACATCGAGGCCGGTTTTTTTCAATACAATGACTTTTTCAATTGACTCACAACCGCCCATGGCGATGCCTTCATCCACCGCAGCTTTGAGCGGCATGGTTTTGCCGCCACGGAACTGGCCGTCAGAGGTGATGACTGCTTTAGCACCTGCGTCGATGATGCGTTCGTTTAAACTTTTTGCCGAAAACCCGCCAAACACGACAGAGTGAATCAGGCCGATACGCGCACAGGCCTGCATGGCGACTACCGCTTCAATGCCCATCGGCAGATAGATAATGACGCGGTCGCCAAGTTTGAGGTTGAGCTTTTTCAGGCCATTCGCAAACTCGCAAACCTGATGATAAAGTTCTTTGTAGGTGACGTTTTTTACATTGCCGTCATCACCTTCAAAAATAATCGCCACTTTGTTGGGAATGGTGTTTAAGTGTTTATCCAGACAGTTTGCAGAAACATTGAGCTCACCATCTTCAAACCATTTGTAAAACGGTGCGTTATCCTGGTCGAGTGTTTTGGTAAAAGGTTTGTGCCAAACCAGCAGCTCACGTGCGAGTTTTGCCCAAAAGCCTTCGTAGTCAGTCGCAGCTTCTGCGCACAGTGCATTGTATGCAGCCATGCCTGAGACGTTGGCCGATTTGACAAATGCTTCGCTAGGTTCAAAAACGCGGTTTTCATGAAGAACTGACTCGATAGACATGCTTAAAATCCCCTTAAATCCATACTACCCGTTTATAATTTGTTCCTAAGGGACTTCTATAAATTCATTTTTTTATCCGTTCGTGCTGAGCTTGTCTAAGCATGAGCGGCTATAAAACAATGAATTACAACGCTCACCCTTCGACATGCTCAGGGCGAACGGTAATTTATAAAAGTGCCTTAAAGATTACTTAAAAATCACTACTAAAACCACTAGTAGATAAACATTAAAAATAAGTTGTTACAACTTTGTAACAGTACCATATTACCTGAAAAATCTTATGCAAACACTCGATAATTTATTATCTCTTAACCGCGCGCCCTCTAGTGATGAGGCTTGTGTGCTTCATGCTGTGAGCTGTAGTCCTTTTTTAACGAGAATGCTCGGAAAAGATGCGGTTTTGATATCGGATTTGTTACAAAATATGCATCAGCCATATCAGTTAGGTGATATGCAAAAATTTCTTGCAGCGCAAAATATTTTTGATGATGCCAGTTTGAAAAAAGCGCTGCGACTTTTACGTAGGGATGTCATGGCGCGTATCATCGTGCGTGATTTGAATGGTTTGGCAGATTTGCATGAGGTGATGCAGACGACTTCGGATTTGGCCGAATGTGCGATCAACAGTGCGATTGATTACCTCAATAGCTGGCTGGTAGAAAGTTATGGGCAGCCCGTAGATGCTGATGGCTACCCGCAGAATTTGATTGTGATCGGGATGGGCAAGCTTGGCGGTGGGGAGTTGAACGTTTCCTCCGATATTGATCTGATTTTTGCCTACGAGTCTCAAGGAGACACGCAGGGCGAAAAAACTATCAGTAATCAGGATTTTTTCACTCGCCTAGCCAAAAGGCTGATTGCTGCGATTGATGAGATCACAGAAGACGGGTTCGTGTTTCGTGTAGATATGCGTTTGCGCCCGTTCGGTTCTGAAGGGGCATTGGTGAGCAATCTGGATGCGCTGGAGGATTATTACCAGAACAATGGGCGTGAGTGGGAACGCTACGCGTGGATCAAGGGTAATGAGGTCACGGGCGGGAATCTGGTATCACGTTTATTGAAGCCTTTTGTATTTCGCAAATATCTTGATTTTGGCGCATTTGCCAGCATGCGTGATTTAAAAATACAGATTCAGCGCGATGTGAACAGCAAGGGCATGCACGATAATATCAAGCTTGGCCGCGGAGGTATTCGCGAGATTGAGTTTATCGCGCAGGTGTTTCAGTTGATTCGTGGCGGTCAGGATGCCAGCTTGCAGATTAAGCCGACCTTATCGGTGCTGGCTTTGCTGAAAAGCAAAGGCTTGCTGCCAGAGAAAACCGTAGCTGAGCTGAGTGAGGCTTACGTATTCTTGCGTAATCTTGAACATCGTTTGATGTATGTGGATGATGCGCAAACACAGGAGCTGCCAAAATCTGATGAAGCAAAAGCACGTATTGCCAAGGCAATGAACTTTGCCAGTTGGTCGGACTTTTTGGCGAAACTTGATGGTTATCGAGTACAGGTGCAGCAGCATTTTGATGCGACGTTTAACGATGCCGCAGAGTCTGCCGATGCTTTGGAGTGTGAAAAGTCGATCTGGAATGCCGCAGTAGGTGAGACAGAGGCGATTGAGAGTCTGAGCAAGCTCGGTTTTTCAGAGGCATCGGAAACCTATCGCCGCCTGAGTACGCTGCATCAGAGTGGCCGCTATCTGCAGTTGCCAGAGTTGAGCCGTCAGCGATTCGATGCGGTGATGCCGCATGTGATCTCTCAGGCGGCAAAGATGCACAATGCGGATGTGACGTTAACCCGTGTAACGGATTTGCTGGAAAGCATTTGCCGCCGGGCAAGTTATCTGGCGCTGCTGGCAGAGCATCCACATGCCATGCAGCTGCTGGTAAAGCTTTGTAGCAGTAGCCCGTGGCTGGCAAACTATCTGACACAGCACCCGATTCTTCTGGATGAGCTGCTGGATACCCGCGCCTTGTATGCCAAGCCGGATTTTGCTGCCTTGCGTACCGAGCTGCATGAGAGGCTGGCAGAGGCGGACGGTGATGTAGAGCGCCAGATGGATCTCATGCGCCATTTCAAGCATGCCTGTGTATTCCGTTTTGCCGCACAGGACATCAACGGTGAATTGGCGCTTGAAACGATATCAGACTACCTGAGTGATCTGGCCGATATGATCATGGGCGTGGCGCTGGAAGTGATTTGGCCGAATGTGCGCGGCAGGCATCTTGAGACACCAAAATTTGCCGTGATAGGTTACGGCAAGCTGGGAGGTAAAGAACTGGGCTATGCCTCTGATCTGGATATTATCTTCTTGTACGAGGATGAGTCACCTGATGCTGGTGAGGTGTATGCGCGCTTTGCACAGCGCATCAATAACTGGTTTAACAGTTTAACTTCAGCCGGCTTGCTGTATGAAACGGATTTGCAATTGCGCCCTGATGGCAACAGCGGCCTGCTGGTAAGCAGTGTCGCCGCGTTTAGGGAGTATCAACTCAATAAGGCCTGGGTGTGGGAACATCAGGCCATTACGCGCGCACGTTTTGTGGCGGGAGATGTCAGTATTGCCAAGGCTTTTGATGCGATTCGGGTTGAAGTAATGACGCAGCAGCGTGATGGTGACAAGTTAAAAGCAGAAGTGCTTTCCATGCGTGAGAGAATGCGCGAGGCGCAGCATCTGAAAGGCGATGTGTTTGACATCAAACAAAGTGTGGGCGGGATTATTGATGTCGAGTTTTTAGTACAGTTTCTGGTGCTGTCTCATGCATCCGGATATCCACAGCTGACGGCCAATATTGGGAATATTGGCTTATTGAAACTGTTGGCAAGTATTGATGTGATTGATGCGGACTTGGCAGACCGCGTTGCGGCCGCGTATCGTGAATTGCGTCATATGCAGCATATGTTGAAATTGCAAGGTTCAACGCAATTAGGGGTGCAGTTGGAAGGTGTTTCTGAGCATGCAGAGGCCGTCAGATTTTTATGGCACGAAGTATTCAAAGGCTAACCGGCTGATTAAAAGCCATGTTTAGAAAATCTCTACGCCACCTTCTTTTCTAGGTTCTTGCAGCATGCCATCTGCCACCAGCTGTTCGAAGCATGCAATGCGATTGCGACCATTGTTCTTGGCAAAATAAAGTGCGGAGTCAGCACGATCTATTAACTGGTTGGGCGTGTCAAATTCCCGTATTTGCGTATAGCCTGTACTGACCGTGATTTTGCCGACTTGAGGAAAAGAAAAACCTTCTATTTTCTGCCTGAAGCGCTCCAGTATCAGGTTGATATTCGTACTTTTCGCACATTCGAACACACCGACAAACTCCTCACCGCCGAATCTGAATAGCGGGTCGGCTTCGCGGACGGATTGCTTCATTAGTTGTGCGAACATCAGTAATACTTCGTCACCAATCAGATGCCCGAATTGGTCATTAACACGCTTGAAATGATCGATATCGAAAATAGCCAGAAAATAAGCCTGATCGGGTTTGTCTTCCTTACGTTTTGCAACACTTTGCATCCTCGTAAGTATCTTGTTGATTTTTATATCAAAAGTTTTTCTGTTTAATAAGCCGGTCAGCGTGTCGGATTGATTGTCATAGATTAGTCTGGTGAAGTTCTGATAAATCTGTAATAGCGTATTGATAGCCATATCAAGGCGATCGTCTGTCTGCGGGTCTTCCACGCCGATTACACTAGTGACGCTACTGACAGGATTGACCAGAGGATAAAGTTTAGTGAGTGTCCCGTCAGCAGCATGATAAGCGCCAACCTCTCCCGAGTTGCAACAACGAATGATCGCGCGTTGTAACGCAACGGGTATCTCATGGTGATCAACGCTGCCGTTGATTGACTTTGCCGAGAATTGTTGCTCTTTTTCTTCGTTGAGACTGTAACTGTAAATGATGGCAGGTTCTGCATGCGTCCCATGCACAGTGACGATCAGGTCGGATAGCGCATCAATGAGTGCTGATTCGTAAGCAGACTCGTCACGCTCACTTGTGAGAGTAACCAGAGTATTTAAAAGAGATTGAACGCATTTAACTTGCAAGATATAGCAGTCTATTCGAGGCGGTTTTTTTTATTCTACAGGATTGTATCTCAACTTTGATAAAACACCTTGATTGGAAGATAATTTTAGAGTTTGATATTGAGCAAGACAAACTGAGAGCTTAGGAAAAACTGCAAACTTAATTATATTCATTGATATTGATGTCCTCACTTACCCCAGCGTAAAGTTGCAGTGTGTACCGGACTATCCCAATGTTGTCTGATCTCATCATCCAGCAGGCACAGCGTTACTGATGCACCAGCCATATCCAGCGCCGTAGTGTAGTTGCCCACCAGTGAGCGAGTGATTTTAATGCCTTGTTGTTCCAATAGCTTAGCCGCTGTGTTGTAAATCAGATAGAGCTCCATGAGTGGTGTGGCACCAAAGCCGTTAATCAAGAGTAGCGCTTCGCTATTCTGAGCCGGTTTTAACGCATCAAGAATCGCGTTGATCACGTCGGTGATAATCGCATCTGCTTCACGCATGGCTTCGCGTCTGCGACCGGGTTCGCCGTGAATGCCGACACCCATTTCCAGCTCAGAATCATTAATGTCAAATGTAGGGCGACCCGCAGCCGGTACGGTGCAACTGGTGAGCGCGACGCCCATGCTGGCAGTACGGCTGTTGACCTTGTCACCCAGTGCTTTGCAGGCTTGCAGGTCGGCACCGGTTTCAGCCAGGCTGCCTACGCATTTTTCTACGATGACCGTGCCGGCAACGCCGCGACGACCGGTGGTGTAGGTGCTGTTGATGACCGCGCAGTCATCGCTGGTAAGCACGGTGGCACTTTCTATTGGCAACCCATTGGCAAACGGCAGCATTTCAGCCGCCATTTCAAAGTTCATCACGTCGCCAGCATAGTTTTTCACAATAAACAGAACGCCTTTGTCAGCATGTACGGCTTCTGCGGCTGCCAGCATCTGGTCAGGTGTGGGTGAAGTAAATACATGACCTGGACAGGCGGCATCCAGCATGCCGTAGCCAATATAGCCGGCGTGCAGTGGTTCATGGCCAGAGCCCCCGCCGGAAATGATGGCGACTTTATTAGTGGCTTTTTGTTTGCGGGTGAGGAAGTTAGGGTCAAGATGAAGGCTGACCAAACCATGATGTGCCGAAGCAAAACCGCTCAGGCTTTCAACTAATATGTCATCGACTTTATTGATAAATTTTTTCATGTTTTTGTCCTTGCTCGTCATAACTTTGTTACAAAAAACCTCATTTACAAATACGTAAATGTCGGTCTTTTGCGCCGCGTTCTGACCACGCTTAAATGGATTTAGTTGTTGGGTTTTTCGTGTATTGAAAACAAATTACACACTGCTTCTATCATTAACTGGCAGCTTTTTGCACCTGGGTCAATGTGTCCGATTGCACGTTCACCCAAACCTGCCGCGCGGCCTTTTGTGGCAATCAGGTCCTTTGTAGAAAGCATTCCTTGCTCTGCGGTGGCAATAAGTGCTGTGCAGATTTCCTTAGGGCTTACTTTTGCCTGCGCAAGTGATTGGAACTGGTTTGCTACCGGAATCAGCACATCCAACATGGTTTTTTCACCAAGGTCAGCTTTGCCGCGCTGGCGAATCACATCAACGCCCGCTGCAAATGCTTGTGCATAAGTTTGAGTGGTGTCGTCACCGTTTTCTTTGATGACTTTAGCCATACCCATAAAAAAACTGGCGAGCAGTGGCCCGGAAGCGCCGCCGATGGTGCTGAGCAGTTTCATGCCGATTTTATTCAGTGCAGCATCCACGGTGAGCGGTTCCAGCTCAGGCTGCATGTCCACAATGGCGCTAGCGCCACGTTTCATATTGATGTAATGGTCGCCATCGCCGATTTCACGGTCAAGAGATTCCAGTTCTGATTCGTGGCTGAGAATGGCGTCGCGTATCGCATGCGCGGCAGTGAGAATGAAAGAGGTGTTCATATCATGAATAACACTATATGGTGATTAGATTAAAGTTGTTAAACTCTACACATGTCATATTACCATTTCAACTAAATACCGCCATTTCAAGCCATGAGTTTACGTTTCCGTTTAAATTTGCTGATTACGCTGTTATCAATCGCTTTCATACTGGTTGTGGGGTCGATATTGGTGAACGATACACGTGTGTCTATTCGTGAGCGTGTAGAAGCCGCGAGTCGCGTCACAGTACAGTTGCTCGATACCGTGATTGTGAGTTCGGTACTTAACCCGGAAATGGGACCTACCCATGTCGTGTTGCAAAGTTTTTTGTTTTCTTTAGGGTATGTGAGAAGTAGTCATATCGTTTTGTATGATTACGAGGGGAATGAGCTTTACTCTTCACCCGACTCCACCTTCAAAAGTGATGTGCAGCCGCCACAGTGGTTTATTAAGCTAGTGCAACCCAAGGTTGAAAAAGTGGAGCGAAAAATTCGCTTCGGGACATTAGTGGTGTATTCAAGTGCCGCTGGTTCTATACGCGAGGCATGGTCTGGCTTTAGTCAGCTGATGTGGGTGGGGTTGGTATTTTTTGTGATATTAAACACGATGGTTTATCTGTTGCTCAGTCATTCACTCAGGCCGATCAACCGGATATTGGGTGCAATCAATCGTATTGAGCAGGGGGATTTGACCACGCGGCTGCCAACCCTGGCGTTGCCAGAATTCGATCGTATCGGTCACAGTCTGAACCGCATGGCCGAGTCGCTGACAGCTGAGCGCCAGCTGGAAGAGAATAGACAATTGACACATCTGATTCAGAAGCATATCGAAGATGAGCGCAGGAGTCTGGCGCGGGAGCTGCATGATGAGCTTGGTCAGTACGTGACTGCGGTTAAGACCTTTGCCGTGGGTATTGCCAATCGCGCCAAGGCAAACAGTACTGTGGCGGGCATGACCGAGATAGCATCCAGTGCGCAGGTGATCGTGTCGGCGGCTAACCAGATTTACGATGGTATGCACAATATCGTGCGGCAACTGCGCCCTGGTGCGCTTGATAATTTAGGGTTGGCAGAAACCTTGATGGACCTTGTCAGCAGCCATCAGGTACAGCATCCCGAGATGCAGATTAATCTGCATTTGTCCGATAATATGCAATCAGGCAGCTTACAGAACCTGGGTGAAACTATCAGCATCAATTTGTATCGAATCGTTCAGGAGTCGCTTAATAATGCACTCAAATATGCGCAGGCAACAAACATCGATATCACGCTTGAAAAGCCATCTGACGATGAGCTGCAATTAAGCATCAAAGATAATGGTGTAGGGATGAATGTCGAAGCAGTTGATCAGTCCAGGCATTTTGGATTGCTTGGTATGCGTGAGCGGGTACAGGCTTTGCATGGGACTTTTAATATTGAATCTGCACCTAATCAAGGTACGAAGATATCGATTAACGTGCCTTTTAAACAATAGTCAAATAATCAGCCGATTGCAAAGTAGGTAAAATTGAGAGTTCGGGAGAAAGTGCAACATGAGCCAAATTAACGTAATGCTAGTCGATGATCATGCGGTGGTGCGCATGGGGTTCAAGATGTTGCTTGAATCAGATGCTGATATGAAAGTGATTGCAGAAGCCGAGAGTGGGGAGCAGGCGATTCAGCGTTATGTTGAATTTAAACCACACGTCGTCGTGATGGATATTACGATGCCAGGGATTGGCGGGCTGGAAGCGATTGAGCGGATTCTTGCGAAGGACAGTGCAGCTAAAGTATTAGTGCTGTCTGCGCATGAAGATTCAGTGCACCCTAAACGTGTGTTGAACGCTGGTGCAATGGGTTATCTCACCAAACGAAGTGCGGCTGAAGAGTTGATTAAGGCGATTCGTACCGTGGCGGCTGGCAAGAAGTATCTGGAAGCGAGTGTTGCCCAGCAGATGGCGATACAGCAGCTGTCAGGTGACCAGAATCCGGTAGATGTACTGTCACCGCGCGAGTTTGAAGTGTTTATGGCGCTGGCAAAAGGCAAAACCACTAACGAGATTGCAGAAACCTTATTCTTGAGCCCACGGACTGTAGGCACGCATCTTTACAATATCAAGCAGAAGCTCAATGCCAATAACTCAGCCGAGATTGCGTTGATTGCCATGCGTAGCGGCTTGCTGGATGCTTAGATCATTCAGCGATAATCGCTGACTGCCATGCCAGGACTTTCTCTGTGAGTGGGGCAGAGGCGTGAGCCGGACTAGTAGACGGCAGGCGGATGTATTTCACATTCACATTTCCTAGCGTAGGCAGTACCCTTGATTTAAAGATTCTTTCTGCGGTGCTGCCATTGAAGCAAATAGTCTCAATCAATGGTTGTCTTTTGAGCAGGGCGCTGATGTTGTTAATACTTGCGGAACGCATATCTATCTTTGCATCTAAACTTCCAGTGCGAGTGCAAGTCTCTAAAACATCCCAAACTGCAATACCAGCATGCTGTAGTGCTGCAACTCGAGTTTCGTAGCTGGCTGCTGTCGATACGTTGAACAGGGCTTCAATGATTTTCCAGAAAGCATTTCTAGGGTGGGCGTAATATTGCCCAGCCGTGAGCGAGGCTACTCCTGGCATAGAGCCTAGTATCAATATACGGGAAGATTGTCCTTCAATAGGCGCAAAGCTGGAAATCCTGTTCATGTTGATACATTGACCATGTTGAAACTGTTGGATAAGGGTGCAATTTGAATCAATATTTCGTGCTTCTTAAAGCTAATTCAGTGGGTAGCGTGCGATGCTCAACTCGCCGGCATGGGGTAACTCAACCAGTGCTTTTGCACCCGTGCGCATTTTGCCAATATCGGGTGGAATTAAAAATGTGATGGCTACTGGCTTATTGCTGTGTTGCTGAATGTCTGGCGCGCCTACGGCAATCTGCCATTGTGACCATTCTTCTTTGGGTGGGATGAGGGGAGAGCCCTGTAATCTGGCTTTTTCGAGCAGATGCTGTTTTTCATCGCCGATGAGGAGGTTCCATACTTCTACACTGACCAGTTTGCTTTCCTGTATGACTTTAGTCGGTGTTTCCGCGTCTGTCTGCGTGATAGGTAATGGCTCGATATGCGGTTGCGTTGACGTCTCTACAGACTTGAATCCAGAGTTGAATAGAAACAAATGAAGTTCATCAGGCGGGGAATCTTTGAGTGGCGTATTGCGTGCGGCTATTTTATCGTTGCGTTCCTGTGCATCCATAGCAGATGCGGTTGCCTGATCGGCCCCGTGCATCAGTATTGAGCTGACCAGTTGCTGCGCCACTGAGCCGCCCAGACAGCCGCCAAGCACCATTGGCAGTATGGACAAAGCGCATAATTTAAGTGCTGGCGATTTAATCTGAGGCAGCATAAGCCTGTATCCGTATACCTGTATCAACCTTACGTTTTTAACGCGGAAGGATCAGGTTACTGCTGAACAGTCCAATTGTCTAGTAAATTCGGGTATCCGTTTTTCATGATTGATTAGCCCCTGCCACTCCATCTTGCATAATTTATACAAAACAGTGTTCCGTGATTGACAAAGTGGCTGCGCATCAATAACATGAACCGTGATTTAT
>Ga0172367_10003570_pt1 | contig 20018 bp, 18 predicted proteins | sample Lak10m_FD_114542 | JGI IMG/M metagenome (GOLD analysis project Ga0172367, IMG submission 114542) | Freshwater microbial communities from Kabuno Bay, South-Kivu, Congo - kab_022012_10m | ecosystem: Environmental > Aquatic > Freshwater > Lake | place: Democratic Republic of the Congo: South-Kivu...
GGCTACTTACAGGTTTAAAATACAATAAATCTCGTAGAATTCGATGAACATGCCCACGACCTTTTTTGGGAGGAACATAATGCTCCACTCGGTCGGAATAAAGCAAGAGCCCAATTTGATCATTATTTTTAACTGCGCTAAATGCCAGCAAAGCCGCTAAATGAATCATCACTTCGCCCTTAAAATAGCGACCCGTTCCAAAATCCGTAGAACCACTAATATCCACTGCTAGAATCAATGTAAGCTCTCGCTCTTCTTCATAGGTCTTTACATAGGGTTTGCCGGCGCGAGCCGTTAATGTCCATGAGATAGATCGAACATCGTCACCTGCTACATACTCGCGAAAATCAGCAAAGGTCATCCCCTGCCCTTTAAAGTGAGTATGGTATTCACCGGCAAAAATATTATTGACCAACTTTCGAGTATTGATCTCCAATAATTTTACTTTCTTCAGAATCTCTGGAGGTAAACTCACCTAGGGTACCTCAATCTGGGCCAAAATCTCCTTGATGACATCATCGCTTTTGATATTTTCGGCTTCAGCTTCATAGGTCAAAATAAGTCGATGCCTCAATGTATTGTAAACTATTGCTTTTACATCTTCTGCCGTTACATACCCGCGCCCCCTCAGAAAAGCATGGGCGCGACTTGCTCGGAAAAGACCAATAGTGGCTCGTGGAGACCCCCCCACCGCAATTAAATTAGCAATTTTACCAAGTCCAAATTCATTCGGTTTACGACTCGCCATCACTATATCTACAATGTAATTTTTAATTTTGTTATCCACATAAATTTGATCCACTCGCTGAGAGACTCTCAATAAATCTTCTTTAGAAATAACTGCTTCTACTTGGGGTTTACTATCCACCCCCATTCGATTCAATATTTCCATTTCTTCACTTTTTGCTGGGTAGGTGACATTGATCTTGAACATAAATCGATCCATTTGTGCTTCAGGCAAAGGATAGGTCCCTTCTTGTTCCAAGGGATTTTGCGTTGCTAACACCAAAAAAGGTTGTTCCAGCCGATAGGACTGCTCTCCAATTGTAACCTGCTTTTCTGCCATAGCTTCCAGGAGAGCGCTTTGCACTTTTGCAGGAGCACGATTGATTTCATCGGCCAGAACGATATTGGCAAAAATAGGGCCTTTACGTGGGGCAAACTCACCTGATTTTGGGTTAAAAATCATAGTTCCAATAAGATCTGTTGGCAATAAATCAGGAGTAAATTGCAACCGCTGAAAATGCAATGAAATCGTCTTTGCAACAGTGGCAATAGTAAGCGTCTTAGCTAAACCAGGAACACCTTCCAAAAGAATATGACCGCCCGTCAGCAGGCCCATCATGATCCCTTCCACCATGTCCTTTTGGCCAACAACAATTTTATTAACCTCATTGATCATTTTTTCAACAAATTGAGATTCCTGCTTAATGGCTGCATTCAGTGCCATAATATCAATTTCCAATTTCAACCTCCCCAAAATCTTATTAAGAACGATTCATTCATTGAACTACTTTTTTTTAGGACTTACAAAATCCTATTCCAATATTTATCGCTGCGCTTCATTTTCATTTTTTTTACGGGTTTTCATTCTCGCCTCTTGCGCACTTATCCAAAAAAGTGGACAAAATACCCATGCTTGGCAACTCTACTAAAGTCTGGATTTTTATTCTATTGGCCTCTTTTTCATTTCTCCTTGTGGGATATGGAGTGGAAGGACGTTCGGGTCTTGTCCTGGGTTTTTTTATTGCCTTAATTTTTAATATTCTCATTTTTTACTTTGGTGAGACACACCTTACCCATTTTTTTGATCTCAAATTACTTTCGGGTCAGGATCCTTGGTTAATTCATCATTATCTTAAAAAACATTGCACTCAATTAGATTTGCAAATGCCTGCTGTTTACTTGGTGAATTGTTCAACTCCAACGGCTTTTTGTTTGGGATTTACTCCTACAAGTTCTTCCATTTGCTTGACGACTGGTTTTCTCGAATCCTTTTCCTCGGAAGATTTAGAGGCCGTTCTTGCCTACCAACTCTGTCAAATTAGCAGTCTGGATAACTTTGCATTTGGCATTGCCAGTGTTTTAGCAAATACCATCGTCGGAGTGGGGCAGACCCTTGATCGTTATTTATTGATTCCTTTTTTAAAGCGACAAAACATTTTTCTAAATTTATTGTCTCCCTTAGCTTGGATGATTTTAAGAATTGCAATTCAACAAAAAACTTTTTTTTCAATTGATCTCCTGGCGGTCAAACTCTTAAACGAACGCCGCCGACTGGCAGAAGTTCTTTGGCGTCTTAATGGCATGAGTCTCAGTCGCCCCATGCAGATTCCACCTTGCACAAATCATCTATTTATTTTGAACCCAGAGGGAAGATTAAATAAAAATCGCCTCTTAAAATCCCATCCAGCAATTGATGCAAGAATTCGAAATTTGATCGGTTATTACCCCATTTAAATTTAATTTTAAAAAGGAGTTATATATTTATGCAACAAACGATGCAGGCCACTTTCTCGATGCTTATCATGTCCATTGCCTCCTCAGCAGCAACGGCCATGGGTCTTTCTCCGGACCCCCAGTCCGGAGAATTTAGCAAAGATAAAAATATGGCCCGATTTAATATTGATTTATTATTGATGTTGAAAGAAAAATCAAAAAATAATCTTACCGAAGAAGAACAAAAGTTTTTAGACACTGTCATCAGTGACTTGCAGATTAAATTTGTATCGATTTAAAAATAAAGGAGGATATTAAGAAAATGAATAAAAATAATAATAAAGTTAGAAATAGAATACCCCATAAATCAAAATTGTTCATCCTTGCTTTAATCGCCCTTGGTAGTATGTACCTACTGCCCCTTGCAGGAACTCAGGCAGAAGCGCCTAGCAAAGGATTGCCGCCAGCGTCGGCCCCAATCATGAAACTCAATGACCCATTACCAGGTAATTTATTTATCGAACTCAATCGAGTGATCAACCCTGCTGTGGTTAATATTTCAACGACTTCTATTCCCCACCGAGGAATGCGAGATCCCATGCAAGAATTTTTTGAGCAATTCTATGGAATTCGGCCTGATTCCCGACCCCGACGTCCCCAACAAACGGCATTGGGAACTGGGTTTATCGTGCGCGAAGATGGCTTGATTATTACCAATAATCATGTGGTTGCGGGGGCTGATATTATCAATGTTCAATTATCAGAAAAAGACGAAAAATTTTATGAAGCCAAGTTGATTGGTAGCGATGAACGACTTGACATTGCCTTGATTAAAATTAATGCCGACAAGAAGCTACCCGTAGCTCCACTTGGTAACAGTAAAGATGTCGAAGTCGGTGAATGGGTTGCAGCTTTTGGAAATCCTTTTGGTCATGGACATACAATGACCAAAGGAATTATTTCTTCAAAGGGAAGAGAAATTGAAGAAATTAATAAAGCTCCGTTACTTCAAACAGACGCCAGCATCAATCCAGGAAACTCAGGAGGTCCCCTCGTCAACACCAAAGGCTTTGTTATTGGGGTTAATTCAGCTATCGATGCTCGAGCCCAGGGAATTGGATTTGCAATCCCAATCGATTCCGTCAAATCGGTTTTATCCCAATTAGAAGAACGTGGGCAAATTCGTAAAGGTTATTTAGGAGTAGGTCTTGGGGATTTAGATCCAGCTGCTGCAGAATATCTTGGGCTATCAGAGAATTCAGGGGCTGTCATTACCGAAGTCCAAAGAGGCCTACCTGGGCACAAAGCTGGTTTACGCACCTATGATATTGTAACGGAGTTTAATGGTAAAAAAATTAAAAACTCCTTAGATCTGCGGGATGCCGTTTCTGATTCCGAAATTGGAAAAAAAGTAAAAATGAAAGTGCTTCGCGATAATAAAGCACTTAATTTGGAAATTGCAGTCGCAGAACGGGCCGAGTCCACCAGTGGACAGCGTGGCACTGAAACAGTAAAATCTTACAGTGGCCAAAAGGCACCCTTCAATCTAGGATTTAATATTTCCGACTTAACTGAGGATATTCGCAAAGAATGGAATTTGAACGGCGAAAATGATAAACCCGTTGTCGTTGAAGTTCAAAGAAATAGCATCGCCAGCCGCGCCGGCATTCGCGTGGGTGATATAATTCTGGACGTAAATAAACAAGAAATTCACTCTGCGGCCGATGTTATCAAAGCTTTAAAAAAAGACAAAAACTCTATCCGATTGGCACGTAACAACCGCATTCTTGTTGTAATTTTCGAAAGCAAATAAAATATGTTGAGCAGCCAACAAAAAAAGAAATTCCTTTTTTTCTATATTATTACGTTCTGCATTCGTTTTTTGTTTGCTGCCAATGTTCCATTGATTGATGATGAAGCCTATCACTGGTCCTGGAGCCGAGAACTCTCTTGGTCCTACTTTGATCATCCAGGAATGATCGCATGGCTGGATTGGCTGAGCGGGAAAGTCTTTGGAACCACCTACTGGGCGGTTCGGTTTCCTTCATTTGTTTGCTACTCGCTTACAGTTTATTTAGCATTTCGTCTGGCTCGAGAACTCTTCAACGAATGGGCAGGGCATTTTGTTGCCTTCATTTTACTATGGAGTCCCTTTTGGGGGTTTGGCGGCTATGTTAACTCTCCCGAACCGCCCTTTATGATGTTTTGGATTCTCGCTGCAACTGTTTTTTGGCAAGGCATGCGCGAAGACGACCGGGCATGGCCTCCTTCCAAAACTTGGATTTTATTAGGGATCGTCATGGGTCTTGGTTTAAATTCAAAATTTATAACTGCTCTCTTGGCCCCTGGATTTGGAATTTTTTTAATCAGTAGCCCAAAGCATCGAAAGCAATTGCAGACCCCCTGGCCTTGGATAGGAATCTTAATTGCCGCTCTTCTCTGTTATCCCATTTTCAAATGGAATATGGATTTTGATTGGCCCGGATTTCGATATCAATTTCATGATCGCCATCAAGATGGCAATTTTAATTTTGAAAAGTATTTGGGCTTTTTAGGAGCTCAAGTTTTCTTTTTAACTCCTTTTGTTTTCTATCTTATGATTTTGGTTGTCTTCCAGGCGTTCAAGCATTTTTCAACATTGCGCTGGAAATTTGTCCTCAGCTTGGCGGCTCCTCCCATCTGTGTCTTTTATACTCAGGCCCTCTTTTCGGATTTTAAACCCCATTGGAGTGGCGGCGCTTACTTGATTCTATGCCTCGCTGCTGGCTTTTTGTGGTCTGAAGGATTACGATGGAAATCTCAACAATTTTTAAAACCTTTTAGTCGAATCGTCACTATAGGAATTTTAGCTATATTAATTCCATTAAATTTATTGATTTATACACCTTTTGTTTACCCTTGGTTTCCGAAAGCCTATGGTTTATTTAAAAATCCTGCGACCTGGAATTCAGAGTGGGATGTTACTAATGAGTTTTTTGGATGGGAGGAAGTCGGCGCCCATCTCAATGCTTTACAATCAAAATTAAACCATGAAACAGGGCGGAAGCCCTTTCTTGCGGCCCATCGCTATGAAACAACGGCCCAAGCCTACTGGGGGACTCAACAAAAGGTTATTACTTTAAACCGAACTCGCAGTCACTATACGATAACTACTTCCCAACAGGATTTAGATCATCTAAGAGGACAAGATGCTTTATTAGTTCATTCGGAAAAGTACCCCGTCGATCCCCATGCCTGGATTCGATGGGACTCCTGCACTCAAGAGAGATTTCCAACCTACCGTCATGGAATTGCCGCTCGAATGTTTACGATTTATTACTGCAAAAATTTTCAAGGCATTTTTAAATGAATCACTTTAGTGATACTTTGCAGACCACTATCATCCTTCGCTTGAACGTCGAAAATGAGGTCACAGGTTGGAACATTTGAAATCAAATCAAAACGCAAACTACCTTTTTGAAGAATTTGCTTCTTCGAACTAATTCCCTTAATTAGAGAGCTTTTTCGACTCAATTTAAAACAGGAATTGTCTGACCGAAAATTTGCAATTTTTAAAAAAGAGTCTTTTTCATTGTATGAGACTTCAAATTCTACTTTACCTTTTGTTTTTGCAGAATTGCTGTATGAAACTTTAGTTTCAACGGAGAAGGGGCCCTCCCCTTTTCCCCATGACATTAGCGGGACGCTTATGGAAAGGATTGTTAACAAAACTTCTCTGATCCTCTTATTTTTTAAATACAGTTGATTTAAATTCATGATATTGAACTCCATCTTGATCAATTGAAGTGGGTCGCGTAGGTATTTCCATATTGTCCTTCTGAGAAACAGCGAAAGCTTTTGTCATTGATGCTACCCCCTGATTATCTCGAATCATGACATCTACGATAATATAACCAGTTCCTTGAGAGGGTGGGTTTACGGACAATGGTAGCAGCAATATTGAGTTATTTTGACAGTTTTTATGGTAAACACTATTTTCTTGAAGCGCTGAAGACTTAAATTGCGTGCCCCCGGCAAGGCGAAGTCGAACCTCGAAATCTTTGCATGAACCTGCTACTTCGACTTTGAGAGACCCATTAAAGAGCTCAAAATGAACAGGTAATGTTGATTTTCCTCCATTCCACATTCCACCTCTTGGATGCAAAGACTCTAATCCTATTTTCGAATTAAAAATTCGAGACGAATTCAATGCACCTAGAGAGACTCCTCCTAGACCTAATAAGAATAAAATCAAACAACCCCACCGGAAACTCAAAATCGTTTTAATTTGAGGTGACGTCAAATCTTCTCCACTTAATTTATTTTCGTATAGCCTATTCAAATTCAACTCCAATCTCTTTGCAATATTTCTTAGGGGGTCACAGTTAGGGTAAATGTTTTTGTTGAGGTATTTTTTCCATACACATCGATAATAAATTCATCATTGGCAACTCCGCTGAGAGTGGTTCCAGTTATATTATCAGAAGAAGGACATCCCGCGCTGGCCCCGGATTCAGTTATATCGGCAGCTACAGCAACCCCTTCTTATAGACGATTAAATCAATATTATCTGTTGTACAGGCATTCGTAGTAGCCACAAATTTGAGGCTGGTCGTATTGGTAGGAACTTTATAGTAAAACCAACGATGTAAACCATATTTATTGGTATAGGATGAGGTGTAACCTCCGGCATTGACCTGCATGTGATTGGCGTCATTGTTTAATCCGGAATTAAGGGGATAATACAATTTCCAAAAATTTGCAGAAAAAGTAGTTCCTGTCGTTTGTCTGTAATTTTTAGGGTGCCCACCTGCTGACCCATAAGACGCGGCTAGATCAAAGTCAGAGTCAATGAGATCCGCCGTGGCACCAGAACTTGGACAAGTACCAGAACAAAGAGCATCTACACCCACATCAAAGGTATTTAAAAAGAGTGGATCAAGCCCTTCTGCAGTGGTGCCGTATTGCTGCAGATAGTAGGCAGAAAAACTGGTCACTGTTGTAAAAACAGAAGTTGTTTTTTGAAAATTTCGCATAATATTATGTATTCGATCATAACTTCCTGAATTCGCCACTGCATCTCTGCCATCATAGAGATTCCATAAAAAATATTGAACTGCAGTTTCGGAATAAATTCCAACGTTGTCACCCGTAGGAGCAGTTCCCATATTTATTACACTCCCCGTACCCTGACCGGTTCCGGAGGTATCCACATAAACGGGGTCATTAAAAGTCATCGCGGAAAGCGCATTTCCATAGCCTTCGCCAAAAGCAACCCTCGGATCCAACGAATCACCTAGAGAATGACTACCGCCGATTGAGTCAGAACGATAAAGTTTGCTTTCTAAGTAGTGACCAAATTCATGACCAATAACATGATCATCATATTCATCCGTATCTACATTTTCTTTTCCCAAGATATAAAGATTTCCAACGGAGTTTTCCCCGACATGGTCTTCCAAAGTATAATGAGAAGTATCAATTTGCCCTGCATATTTATTGCCACTGGAACTTATGTTATTTTCTGACCAATTAATATAAAGTTTAGGAAAAGTCGTATTATTTTCCGACTGGCAAACGAGTTCTATTTCTGTGATAACTGTATCCAAGAGTGCAAAGGGTGCTGCTGCTCTTGAAGTATAACCGGAAGTATAGGTTATACTCGCATGTAGATTGACTCCGGTAGCTGCGGCAGATTGCAAAGTCGAATCCGTGACTGCGTACTGGCTCCGCAAAGATGGATCCGTTTGCGAAGTAGAATTATTAGTATAGTTATCAACAACTCTCATATCCCAGCTGGAACCATTGCAGTAATTCGGCGCCGTGGAATCAGGAGAATAATTCGTCACCGTAGACTTTGCCAGAACCCGGATATAAACAGAACTTCCCGATGGAATGGAACTTAAGGTGTAATTTCCTAAATCATCCGTAGAAGTCGTATCGACAACAGTTCCTGAGGACGTAACTGCTTGAACCACTGCCCGACGAATGGGACGAGGTGCCTTTTCGGTATATTCCAATCGAATTCCGCCTTCTGTTACATTATCCTTAGCCGGAACCCAATCGTAAGTGGCCTTTCCAGTTACTGAAAACGAAGTTCCAGATCCAGTCCCTGCCTCTTCCTCTTTTTTCTTTGAACATCCCAATATAATAACTAAAGGAAGAAATAAGGAAATACCGCTTACCCATTTTCTTCGTATCACCTCACTGCCCGAAACTACTTTGCTCATAAGCCCATCTCCTGTCTTTCTCATTTCACATGTAAGGAGATCCTAGGGACAATCTAATTTGCTGAATAAATTCAGTTTAAATAAAAATCTCGACGAAGGTCTTATTTATTTGCCTTTTTTGCTAAAGAGGGTAACTTCGCGATGACTTGGCGTATCTAATTCTCCAGAGGGAACTAAAATAAAATGAAGATGAATCTGCTTCCAATCTAGAGGTAAATAATCCCAATTTAATCTATCAGCCCACTCGATAGCAATAAGTGTGGGTAGTTCAGTCGCAAAAACGTCCCAAAATCCGGTACTCTCAAGATCATCCTGATCCTCCAATCGATAAAGATCAAAATGGTCAATATTGAGACCATTCGAAGTCTTATAGTGATGATGAAGGGCAAAAGAAGGGGAGGCGACTTGCTGATGAGACACTCCAAGTAATTCCATCAAAATTCGAATTGAAGTCGTTTTCCCTGCCCCCAAATCACCTGTTAATAATAAAATGGATTTATCCGTTATATGAAGTTTTCGAACTTCTTCCATTATATTCTTTAATTCACTCAAATTGAAAATATTCCTTTGTAAAACTTTTTGTTCTTCATGATCCTTCATGAACTATGAACCCTTTTTCAAACTCAGTTTCATTTTCTTAACTGCGGTGCGAAGCCCATGTTCAAGAGCATAACAAACCAAACTATGTCCAATATTAACCTCTTCCAAATACTTCAACTCTGAAATTTTTTGAGCATGCTCATAGTCAAGTCCGTGTCCCGCATGAACCCTCATTCCCAATTCGTTTGCCAACTCTGCTGCGCGCTGCAAACGCGTCCACTCTTTTTGCTTTGCCGATCCCTGAAATCGAACCCAGGACCCTGTGTGTAGTTCAATAGCATCGGCCCCCATTTCAAATGACGCCTTTACTTGCCTAGTATCAGGCGCAATAAAAAATGATACTTCGATTCCAAGAGATTGAACTCGATCCATTAACTTCTGAAGACGTTTCTTTTGACCAATAACATCAAGTCCACCCTCAGTAGTCAATTCAGCTCGCTTCTCAGGAACTACACAAACCCAATCTGGCTTGTAAACCCGAGCATACCGAATCATCCAAGAGGTTGCCGCCATCTCAAGGTTGAGAGGTACGGGACATTCTTTGGAAAGCATCGCTAAATCTCGCAATTGAATATGACGACGATCTTCGCGCAGATGTATAGTAATTTGATCGGCCCCACCATTCACTGCTTCTTGGGTCATTTTAAGAAGATCGGGATAGGCAGTGGTTCCTCCTCGAACCTGACGAAGAGTTGCAATATGGTCAATATTGACTCCCAGTTTAATTTTTTTTTTACCTAAAATATTCCTTTGCTTTTGCACCTAATCACCGCCTATCTGAAATTTGAGAGTAACAACAATTCCGTTGAAAATCAAAAATTTTGAACGACCAAGAAAACAGTAGAATACAACTGCATACTTTTTGGCATCTACTTTTATACCAAATCCAAAAAGTATCTAAAGCTATCATTTTATTATTTATAACGTGAAAAACATTTGATATCTCCTACAAACCGATAAAAACTTATTTCTAAATACTTAATTTCTGAATAATTATAGCCTTGGAATCTTTTTTTCGCAGGAGAATTTTAAATTGAAATCTTTTTTTTCGAACTGGTTTTTGAAATCATTTTTATTGATCCTATCATTTCTTGCAATGATAAGAAATTCCAAGGCAGAGATCTCTCCTAATTCACAGCGTGATTCTAACGATTACTCATGGGTTAGTGTCGTCCGAACACCTCCCTTTGGAGCTGCTCTTCGCGGTGAAATAGGAAGAAGTCTTCCGTTCCATGAGGATGCAGCCATAGAATATTTACGGGGGTACATCCGACCGCACCTTGCTTTACAAAGCTCTGGAATCGTCAATGTCATTGCCCCAGCAATTGACTTTTTCCCTGTGACCTTTTTCGGTGTTAGCTTGGGAGGAGATTATATTCATCGAAATGATCCCATCCTGGGATTAGATTGTAACACTTACGAGTGCGATGGCTGGCTCAATAGTAGTTACTTGCGTCTATCTCTGGCCTATAAATTTAGGAACTTTTTTACAGTCGGTAAATTAGAGCGTCGATCTTACGAAGAACGCACTGACACTTCCAAAAACCTAATCGATAGTGCAAATTTATTTTCAATTGCTCCAACTAATGATCGGGGCAGCCTAACTTCATTAGTAATGGGATGGAAGTTAGAAGGAAATCACCTTTTTGGTTTTCAATTCCAAAATCAAACTACCGAAGTTAGTAAAGGATTTCAAAATCAACAATTTTTATTTTACTCGATAAAGCCAGCTGATTATTCCTATCTTTTTTCTTTGGGGCGATTTGAATCTGACATCTATCAACCAACTCCACAGATAGCTTTTGCTATAAATTGGGCCACAGCAAACAGACCAATTCTATAATTTAACCGACAACAACTTAAAAAGGCAGAACAAAGTAAAGATCAACTCCAGAATGGACAAAGAAAGCACCCTGATGACAGCCACAACCACATCAGGATTTTTTAATTGAGCTCATCGGTTTCGAGAGAAGATTGTGGCCTAGAAGTTGAAGTTGCCTCTAAGATTGCTTTTCCATTCAGCCTATCACTTAAGTCACAACTTAATTTCCGAACAATTCCCGACTCCGCTTGAAATTCAGCGCTTCCCATTGCTCCTAGTCCATATTTTAAAGTCAAAACTTCTTCTTGGGAATTTCCTAAAATAATTTGTATTGTTGGATGGGTTGATAAATTTGACATTGCAGCCTTAAAATCTCTTATTTTCTTTTTAACTCCACTCTCTTTCAATTCGATTTCCCGTTCTGGCCCACCCCCTCCTCTAGAATTCTTATTCTTGCTTCCATGAACTTGCGCCGTAATGACCACCGACTGACCTTCAACAACTCGTCCTCCATGACAGGCTATCGCGCCATTGGATGGTCGGGAATTTGAAGCCCCATTTCCATTGAAACAACTTAAATGCAATTGAATTCGTTGAGAGTTGAGGTAATCCAACGTAACTGCACCAAATCCTTGCATAGCTTGAATTTTAAATTTGACGTCCCTTCCATCACTCCCATTCCTAGAGCCCTTAAAGCTCCCCTGTATAACAATATTATTCTGAGAGTTTAAATTCGCAGTTAACGTCAATTCACTTTCTTTATCCGCATTATCAGAAAGTAAATTAACGGGATTTGAAGCAATGATGCTGTTCAATGGTAAATTTCGACCATCCACTGACACTGTACCTTCACAATTTACCGAACCTTTCTCTTGTTGGCGAGAGGCCGAGTTATTACCAACTTTGGGAGAAGCGAGAGTATCCGTATCCGCAATATCTGAATTTGCGCCATCTCCACCGACTTTATTGTCATTTTGATTGTCATTTTGATTGTTGCTGATTTCGCTATTGGTGTCATTACTGTGATTACTCTGATTACTGTTATTTTCGTTATTCTCCTCAGCATTTCCCGAATTCAACTCTGAAGCATCGTGCTCAGATTTCTGTTTGGACTTCGGATCAGAATTCGATTTTGGGTCTGCCTTCAAATCAGGTCCTTGATGATTAACTACTTGCCCATTGGCGGGACTGCCCTTGAGCGTTCTCCGTTCGTTATCACAGGCCACCAACCCAAAATAGATCAAAAAAAATAACAAACTAGAACTTTTTGTTCGCTTCATTTGTACAACCTTTCGACATCCCAACAAAATTTGTCGCTTAAAAATTCCTAAAATAGAGCTTATTTACAAAAGGAATAGAAATTGGGAACCGAAAAACTAGGGTGCAAGCGATAAGCCACATGGCATGTGTATTCAAATAAAGATAGTTTATAAGATCTATTGCTCCGTTGAGCTAATTTATGATGCGCCGTTTACAGAAACGGGACCTGGCACCCTTAGAGGAGCTTCAAAAGGCGGCGCCATCGAAGGGTCAAAGGATCACAGGCAAAATTGGCAGATTCCAGCATTTGGGAGCAACTGAGCCAAACTATCCAAGCACGGCCAACTAGATATTTTTCGGGGACAGTTCCCCAATAGCGGCCATCATTACTCTGATCCCGATTATCTCCCATAAAGAAGTATTCTCCCGAAGGTACTTCGGTTTTAAATTCACTTCCTTTAGTTCCTGAGTTTTTATAAAAACGAACAAGATGCGAGTGCCCCTGATTCGTCCGCTCAACAAAATAATCGAAGTCACCATCCTCATCCAATGGTGTTTCAATCGCCTGATGCTCCCAACGAACTCCATTGACGTAGACGTCTAAACCCTTTACCAAAATCTTGTCCCCAGGAAGACCTATAAGTCTTTTTATATAGTACACTTCTGGATTGTCTGGAAATTTAAAAACCACAATGTCGCCTGGCGTGGGCTTTCCCCATCGAATCATCCATTGGTTTGAAAATGGAAGGTGAATGCCAAAAGCTAATTTGTTGACCGCAATGTGATCGTGAATTAACAAATTCGGTATCATGGAACCCGATGGAATTACAAAGGGCTCAACTATCAACCAGCGAACAATCAAAATAAGAAAAATAGGGGCAAAAAAAGTAATAAGGGCCTGCGACCAGGTCCCACGTAAATCTTTATTTTTAATTGTTCCAATGACACCGTCTATATTATTTACCACACAATAAACTTTAGATTATCTTTTTAAAATAGTCCTGAATCATTCAAAAAAACTCTATTCCTAATTAACGTTATGAAAAAACCGACGCCAACGCACCGACAAAGGATTGCACACAAAAGCAATAGTGTCTTCACAACTCAGCCAAACAAACATAGCTCTTCCTAATATATTTTGTTTCGGAAGAAAACCCCAATAGCGGCTGTCATGGGAATTATTCCGATTGTCTCCCATCACAAACAATTGATCGGGTGGCACCGTCACAGGTCCAAAGGATCCTTCAAAAATATCGCCCTTCCTTAAAAGAATACTATGATCCTTTTCTGGAAGACTTTCCGTAAAATGCGTATAGTTATCTTTGGAATCATTGTAACTTCCATCCCTCTGGAAATCTTCATTTCGAAGCCATGCAAAGTCTTCGGGATTTACAGGAACTTTCTTCTCCATGGGCTTATCATTGATGTAGAGAGTCCCATTTTCATAATAAATCTTATCACCAGACTCCCCTACGACCCTTTTAATAAAAAATGTATTCATGTCTTTGGGGTATTTAAATACAATAACATCCCCACGATGGGGTTCACTGAATTTCACCAACCAGCTTTCACTAAAAGGAACTCGTAAACCGTAAATCATTTTATTCACAAAAATATGATCATTTATAAGCAAAGTCGGTAACATGCTCCCAGATGGAATTACGTAGGCTTCAAAAAATGCCCATCGAATAAATAGAGCAATAAAAATTGCTGCAAACAGCGATCCAAAACCATCCGTCCAAAAGTGCTTACTTCGCCAATTCCATTTATTTTCTGACACTTAGTCCTCCACCTTCAAAATTGCTAAAAACGCTTCCTGCGGAACATCGACCGTTCCAATTTGCTTCATGCGTTTTTTTCCTTCTTTTTGTCGTTCCAATAGTTTTCGTTTACGAGAAATATCCCCACCATAGCACTTGGCAGTTACATCCTTGCGAAGTGCACCCAAAGTTTCCCGGGCCACAATTTTCGATCCAATGGCCGCCTGAATCGCAACTTGATATTGTTGCCGAGGAATCAATTCTTTCATTTTTTCTGCCAATGCCCGGCCTCGAGTCTGGGACTTCGAACGATGAACAATCAGCGACAAGGCATCTATTGGCTCCCCATTGATCAAAATATCCAATTTAACCAAGTCTGACTCCTGAAAATCCATAAATTCGTATTCTAAAGAAGCATATCCTTTTGAAATGGATTTCAAACGATCATAAAAGTCCATAACCATTTCATTCATCGGCAATTTATACTCAATGATGACTTTCTTTTCAGTGACATAATCCATCCGCAATTGGGTGCCCCGTTTATCTTCGCACAACTTCAACAAGGATCCAATATAATCTGTTGGAGTGTGCATTGTCACTTTGACATAGGGCTCTTCCATTTTAAGAATTTTTGTTTCGGGAGGAAGCTGGGAAGGATTATCTAAATCCATGGTAGTACCATCCGTCATATGAATGCGATAAACTACGGTTGGAGCCGTGGTAATGAGATTCAAATTAAACTCTCGTTCCAAACGCTCCTGCACAATTTCCATATGCAATAGTCCCAGAAATCCACACCGATAGCCAAAACCCAAGGCTGCCGACTTCTCAACTTCAAAAGTCAAACTAGAATCATTGAGAACTAACTTGTCCAAAGCATCTTTTAAATTTTCATAATCCGTGGCAACAACGGGAAAAATACCTGAAAATACCATCGGTTTAATCCGCTGAAATCCTGGAAGAGGCTGGGTGGCCGAGTGCTTCGAACTGGTTACTGTATCTCCAACTTTCACATCGCGAATATCTTTAATACCACAAATAATAAAACCCACTTCCCCAGAGTCCAACTGATCTACCATCAATGGGAAAGGAGCATATTTTCCGAGTCGAAGAACCTCATAGTCCCGGTCGGTCGCCATAAATTTAATTCTATCCCCTTTTTTGACAGTTCCATCCACAAGTCGAAGTAAAACCACAACACCCTGGTAAGCATCAAACCAGGAATCGAAAATTAAAGCCCGAAGAGGAAGACTTCGATCGGCCTTCGGTGGTGGCACTCTTTTGACAATGGCTTCCAAAATTTCATGAATTCCAATTTTCTCTTTGGCCGAGGCATGGATAATCCCCGTACAATCAAGGCCCACAGAGTCTTCAATTTGTTTACGAGCCCCTTCTGGATCAGCAGAAGGTAGATCAATTTTATTTAATACGGGGACAATTTCTAAGTTATTCTCCATGGCCAAATAGACATTGGCCAAAGTTTGGGCCTCGACTCCTTGTGCGGCATCGACGACAAGAATGGCGCCCTCACAGGCTGCCAAAGAACGAGAAACTTCATAACTGAAATCCACATGCCCCGGCGTATCAATAAGATTAATTTGATAATTTTGACCATCATCAGCTTTATAATTAAGACACACCGTCTGGGCCTTAATGGTGATTCCACGCTCTCGCTCAAGCTCCATATTGTCTAGAAATTGATCTTTTTTTTCACGATCTGAAAGGGCTCCCGTTTCTGAAAGCAAACAGTCTGCCAGAGTAGATTTGCCGTGATCAATATGAGCTATAATTGAAAAATTACGAATGTATTTTGGATCCATTAAATTAAAGTCTTAACCACATCTTTAAGTTGTTCAACTTTGTTCAGCTTTTCCCAAGAAAAATGAGATTCCTCTCGACCAAAATGACCATAGGAAGCTGTAGGACTGTAAATAGGGCGCAACAAATCCAAATCCTTCACTATATGGGCAGGACGCAAATCCCAAACTTTTCGCACCGCTTTTTCGAGAACTTCCGTTCCACATTTACTAGTGCCATAATCATTCACAGTGATACTTACAGGCTCGGCAATCCCAATCGCATAAGCAACTTGAACCAAACATCGATCTGCCAAACCTGCTCCTACTATATTTTTAGCAACATGCCGTGCTGCATAGGCTGCAGAACGATCTACTTTCGAAGGATCTTTCCCTGAAAAGGCTCCCCCACCATGGGCCCCGTGACCACCATAGGTGTCCACTATAATTTTTCGCCCCGTTAAACCTGCATCCCCCATGGGCCCCCCAGTTACAAAACGAACCGTAGGATTGATAAAAAATTTGGTCTTACTGTCCATCCACTGAGAAGGAATAATTTTTTTAATAAGCTCTTCTAAAATATATTCTTTAATGGTGCTTTGAGTGACCTTATCATCGTGTTGAGTCGATAGAACAATGGCGTCAATTCGCTTTGCCACCCCATTCACATATTCCACGGTCACCTGGGATTTTGCATCGGGACGGAGCCAGTTCACTTTGTTGGCTTTTCGTTGCTGTGCCAACTCATATACTAATTTATGGGACATCGAAAGGGAAAGAGGCATTTTTTCTGGCGTTTCATTAACAGCATAACCGAACATCAAACCCTGATCACCTGCCCCTTGCTCCTCACTTCCAGTTTCTTTGACTCCCATGCTAATATCGGGACTTTGCTGTCCCACTGATACAACAACCCCACAAGTTTTATAATCAAAGCCCTTGTCAGTATGGTCGTAGCCAATATTTTTAATAACATTCCTAGCAACTTCACCAAAATTTACCTTGGCGGCCGTAGTTATTTCCCCGGCAATTACACATAGACCCGTCGTTAAAAGAGTTTCACAGGCAACTCGGCCTTTAGGATCTTGAGCTAAAATGGCGTCCAAGACGCCATCAGAAATTTGATCCGCCATCTTATCGGGATGCCCCTCAGATACGGATTCACTGGTAAAAAGATAGTTTTTCATAGTGGTCTATTCCTTCTGTTTTAAGAAGTGGACACACTAACAAAAAAAGCTCCTTATTGTCCAAAGATTAGAAGGATTTTTTGGTGAAATGCGTTATGCCACCTTTTTCAACGGAGTCCTCGGTTCCAATTTCCCGTTAAGGTCTCGCAATCGACCCTCTCGAGAAATTTCAAATTTCTTGTGATTTTTAACTAAACTTTTGGTTTTCAAAAATTGCCTTTCGAGTTTATCGATGACAGCATCCACTGCTTCATAGATATCATGCTTGCTTGCAGTTGCTTTAAAATATTTTTGTTTCGAAGATTGCACAGTTATTTCCACAGCAAAAGCGCCGCGCGTTTTACTCACAAAACAATGACATTGACCATCTTTTAGTAGGAACTTGCCAATCTCATTCAAGTGAAGCTCTGTATACTCCTGAAGAGCTTCAGAAACGTCAAGATGGATAAAGTTGAACTGTACTTTCATACGACTTCCTCTCTCACCAGTATTTTGAATTTTCAAAAACTGGGCTGTTTATGAAAAATCCCCCGGGGGGGACCTTCGATCTGGTTTAAATTTGATAATTCAGGAGAAACTTGCAAGGTTAACTGACCCAAAGTATCTTTTTTTTTATCGGTGAGTCCTCGACAAAAGTTAAGTCACTCAAAGACTAGACCCTCAAATAATATCAATTTCAATGGCAACGAAATCCACGGGTTGAAAAGTAAATGGCGATAACTTTTTGGGAAGGATGATATCGTTCTCAATTTGAGACATTCAGAAGGCAGTAAAACATCTATAGTCCGTCCCGATAAAAAAGTGCATGAATTGCGAGGAGATTTTACTTTCTGCCTGACGAGGCCCGACGAAGGACTCGTCACGAGCTAATTCGAGGAGGGCCTCGTCAGGCAGAAAGAAAAAGATCAAGTAAGTTGTGCACTTTTTTTAACGGGACGGACTATAACAATTAAAAATAGGCGCGGCGGACGAATTATTCATAAAACTCAAAATGAAAAAAAAAACATTTTGTAGTCATGTTCAATCCTTCTCAATAAAGTAAATTGATTTCATAGAACAATTAGCTGGCAGCGACGAAATGTCCATTCGGAACCTTTTTAGCGGCCTGTTAATGATCAAACAAAAACCAATAAGGAGGTCTTTATGAAATCAATGATTATCGCAATGGCACTTTTAATCAGCTCCATCAGCTTTGCTAACGAACCTGTTCCTGTAGGTACTCCTACTGAGCAAAATGACGCAGCTTTAGCTGGTGATGGGAAAGCTGAGCATGGGAAAGCTGGGCATGAGAAAACTGACGGTGAATCAGCTGGAAAACCTAAAAAGCATAAAAAACACAAATAACTAAACTAGTTTCAGGTGGATCTCGTTTAAAATCTCAAAATACTTTTTGGGATAAAAAAGGGGGCTTCGGCGCCCCTTTTTATACTAAATCTTATTAAAAAGTGGCCCAAGGCGCGAACCGAGGAAGGCGCGGAGACCTGCTCCCCGCAGGACTCACAAGACGACCAACCGAGCAACGATGGGATACGAAGTAACCGAATTTGGTATAATTATAAATTGGATCCTTCTTCAATGATACTTTGCTTAAAAGCCCCTTCCCCCTCAGGTTTCAACAAGCCTTGTTGCAAATCCAAACGCAATTTATTTAGACCACCAAAATAAGAATTCATTCGATGATCTGCAACCACCGAGGAGAGCTCTGAAATATTCTTCAACAGATCACTTTTATAGGCGCAAGTATTTAATTGAGTCCTACCTGAAATGTTTGAACCCACAAAAGCACGAGTTGAACTGAAGGTTCTTTCATCGGAACTCCTTTCAGTCATCGGATCCAAATAAACAGGAACTCCAGCATGAAGACTCTCTCCGCAATCCAGGTGTGGAACAGCATCACGATGAAAAATAAACCGATAATTGCCAACCCTTTGCTGATTGGCTAATTTAACTAATTCAGTTGACCACTCCTTAGTTCCAACTCGAGGAGCTCCAAAAGTATAAATTCCCTTTAAGTAAATAAAATTAGTTGGATATTTTTTAAAAATTTGATCTTTATTATACTGCATAACAAAAAATCCAAGAATTTGTGCCAATGCGCCGCCCATGCTATGACCTGCAAAAAAAACCGCCTTGGGTTTCTTACCCATCTTGATTCGTAATTGTTGATCATTCAAAAAACGAATAAATTCTTCCATTAGAATCTGGGAAATAACTCGAACAGAGTCCAAAAAACCCTGATGGACAGAATAGCGTTGCAATCCCTTCTGAGCTCGATTTATGAGGGGCAAAAAATCTGGAATAATAAAGTGAAAAGGTGAAGCCAAAAGATCCGTTTTAATATCTTCCTGATTCTCGATTTCGGTGCCTCTAAAAACTATCAATAAGAATTCCTCATTTTCAAACCAACCCAATTGAGTATCAGGATCGTCTTTATTCACCCGAGTAAAAACTTCACAACGCTTGGAAAAATCCGAAGATGTAAAATCCAGAGATAGGGACGTATGGAACTTTTCTTCGTAGATCTTTACAGCTTTCAAAATCCTCAATTTAGCCCACAAATTTTTCTTATTTAATTTAGGCAAAGCTGAAATTTGGCTTTTTTCTGAAGGAATGGGTGTTCTGGCGATCTCCTCGAGTTCTTTCGTAGAATACACAGCATTTTCAAAACTCTCTCCGCAAATTTTTTGGGCCTGGGCATCCGCTGAAAAACCCTTAAATCCCGCACCACTGACTCCCGCAAAACAATGAATCATTTCTGGCTTTGCACAAGCCTCAATGGGCAATGGATTAGCCCATCTTAAAGTCAATATTTTTTGCTTAAAATCATGAGCGGCAGGCCGGTAAAATTTGGTCGATGAAAAAAAATGAACCTTTTCAAAACCAAGCCCTCGCATCTCCATTTTCTTCATAGCAGAAGGGTCTGCACCGTCCTTCAATAAATTAAC
>Ga0172367_10003573_pt1 | contig 20005 bp, 14 predicted proteins | sample Lak10m_FD_114542 | JGI IMG/M metagenome (GOLD analysis project Ga0172367, IMG submission 114542) | Freshwater microbial communities from Kabuno Bay, South-Kivu, Congo - kab_022012_10m | ecosystem: Environmental > Aquatic > Freshwater > Lake | place: Democratic Republic of the Congo: South-Kivu...
CACGGCAGAACCGACACGCACAATGTTCGCTCCGGCTTCGATCGCCAACTCGAAGTCGCCAGACATTCCCATCGAGAGCAGATCGAATGCATCACCAGGTCCCCTTGCTGCGCCGATGCCGGCGCCAAGCGCGCCGCGCACATCGTGGAAGAGTTCGGCCCCGCGCCGAAAGGTCTCGCGTGCAGCATCCAATCCTCCATCGAGGGGGGCCATGACCATGAGGCCACGCGTGCGCAGATTCACCATCGTGTCCATCTGCTGCACCACGTGCCGGACCGCAGCCGCCGTGATCCCATGCTTCGAAATCTCTCCCGAAACATTTACCTCGATGAGCACATCCATCGGTTGCGGACGGCGCGCTGACTGCACATGGATCTCCTCCGCCAAGCGAAGGCTGTCGACGGAGTGAATGAGTCGAACGAGTTCGATCATCTTCCGAACCTTGTTGCGCTGCACCGAGCCAATCATGTGCCAACGAACGTCGGGCGCCGAGCCGCGCAGCTCACGAAGCCGTGCACAGTGTTCATCGATCTGGGCGGTGCGCTGCATCAACTGCTGCACACGATTTTCGCCAAAGTCCTGTTGCCCAAGCGCGATCAGTTCTCGGATCTGCTCGATCGTTGCGGACTTCGTGACCACGACGAGCTTGATCTGCTCAGGGCGACGACCACTGCTGCGCGCAGCGTCTGCCACGCGTCTCTGAACGGCTTCATATCGCTCGCGGAGTGAACCTTCCATGGTCAGCGCTGATTCTCCTGCCTCCTGCATCTGCGTCTCGCGTGGAGGGTACCTCAGCCGCACTTCTCGGGCACTCGAGTGCGGCGAGAGATCCTCACGGCGACCGCTACTCTTTCGACCGTGGCAATGCCGACTCGCAATGTGCCTTGCGTGCTGATCGTCCGTGACGGCTGGGGCGAGAATCCGTACCCGAGCCAGGACTCATCAAACGCCATCGTGCAGGCGCATCCTGTTGTCGATGCACGGCTTCGGCGCGAGTGGCCTTGCACGCTCATCCGCACGAGCGGCGAGGATGTGGGGTTGCCGACCGACTCGCATGGACCCGTCATGGGCAACTCGGAGGTAGGTCATCAGAACATCGGTGCCGGCCGAATTGTGGATCAGGAACTGATGCGCATCACGCGTGCGATCCGTGATGGTCGTTTCGCAACCAACTCGACGCTGTGCGAAGCCATCGACCGTGCACGCGACACGGGTCACTCGCTTCATCTGATGGGATTGGTGAGCGACGGCAAGGTTCATAGCGATCTCTCCCATCTGCTTGCGCTCATCGATCTCGCGAAGGCGCGCGGTCTTCCCTCCGAACGACTCTTCGTTCATGCATTTACAGATGGACGCGATACGCCGCCACACTCTGCAAAGAGATTCATCGTGGATCTTGAAAGACATCTTGCAGCGCAGGGCGGGCGAATCGCCAGCGTGATCGGTCGCTACTGGGCGATGGACCGCGATCACCGATGGGAACGCGTGGCACGCGCGTGGGAGTGCTTGCTCGGGCGCGCTGGCGATTGGCACGCGTCGGCGCTCGATGCCGTGACCGAGCACCATGCGTCGAAGGGGCGTGAAGGTGGCGACAGCGATGAGTTCCTTCCCCCCACGCGCATCCAAGGCGTGGACGGCGCGATACGCGATGGCGACAGCGTGGTGTTCTTCAACTTTCGAGGCGACCGCCCACGCGAGCTCGTCAAGGCGTTCCTTTTCGACGACGCGACATTCACTGCACTGCCACGCGGTGGGTTTGCGCGCGGCGAGCGCCCGCACGATCTGTTCTTCGCCACGATGGCGGAGTACGAAAGTGGTCTGCCCGTGCAACTTGTCTTCGCCCGCGCCGAGAAGATGCCTGACACCCTCGGCTCATGGATTTCGGCGAAGGGACTTCGGCAGTTTCGCTGCGCGGAAACCGAGAAGTTTCCGCATGTGACCTTCTTCTTCAACGACTACCGCGAGGAGCCCTTCGCCAGAGAAACACGCACGATTATTCCGAGTCCGCGCGATGTCGCGACCTACGACCTGAAGCCTGAGATGAGTGCGCTTGGCGTGCGCGACGCTGTCCTCGATCGAATCGCCGCAGTGGACTGCGAGGATCTATTGATCGTCAACTTCGCAAATTGCGACATGGTCGGTCATACGGGTAGTTTGCCCGCCGCCATCAAGGCCGTGCAAGTGACCGATGCATGTGTGGGCGCGATTGTGGATGCGGTCCTCGCGCGAGGCGGATCGCTGATCGTCACTGCGGATCATGGCAATGTCGAACAGATGCGCGACCCGGAGACCGGTGCCCCACATACCGCGCACACCAACTACATGGTGCCATTGATGGTGATCGGACGCGCATTCACCGCCCGACGGCTGCGCGATGACGGACGACTCGCGGACATCGCTCCAACGCTCCTCGACATGATGGGCGTTCCCCAGCCGACAGCGATGACGGGGCGCAGCCTGCTGATCCCCTCGTAGCATCACCACATGGCGAAAGTGCCAGGCGTCTTCTGCCTCGAGGCCGACTGGTTCGGACTTGTTCGACCGATGTCGATGAAGCCCGTGCTCGACCTGCTGCACGGAAGCGATGCCAAGATCCCTTATGTGCTGCGCGATGTCGCGACCCGCGCCGAGATTGAGTTCTACTTGCGGCGCTCCTTTCAGGCGCGCTACGAGACATTTGATCTGATGTGGTTTGCGATTCACTCGCGCCCGGGCGAGTTGCTGCCCGGCGATATGCGGGTCCCGCTTGAACGCATCTCCATCGACGCGCTCGAGGATCTGCTTGCTGGCAAGTGCGCAGGCCGAATCCTGCACTTTTCAGGCTGTCGCTTCCTGCGCCTGCCGCGCGCGCGAATCGCAGCGTTTCTTCGGCGCACGCGCGCACTTTGTGTGAGTGGGTTCACCGAAGAAGTGCCATGGTTGGAGGCAACCATCTTTGAGTCTTACTGGATCACGTTGCTGCACTACGAGGCACGAACACGCGCGGGTGTGCGAAGCGCTGTTCGACTGATGCGGCGCGACCAGGGTGCGCTCTGCAGGAAGTTCGGATTCACGATGCGCGTTCGCGTCTGATGCTCGCATCCTTTCGGCGCCGCGCCGATATCCTCACGCAAAGCACATGTTGCCAATGATCGTCATTGTCGGACGGCCGAATGTCGGCAAGTCCAGCCTTTTCAACCGCCTCGTCGGTGAGCGCATATCGATCGTTGACCCGACGCCTGGTGTCACTCGCGACCGCATCAGTGCCATCGTCACATTTGCGCCACCGTCTGATGCCGCCGATGACGCGCTGCCACGCGCGGCTGAAGTGAGCGACACGGGTGGCTATGGGATCTATATGGCAGAGGGTGGACGCTTCGATGACGCGGGGAAGGACCTCTCCGCACTTGCGCCGGACATCGAGGGACAGATTCTTGGCGCGATCTCGAACGCGACTATCGTTCTCTTCACCATCGATGCGCAGGATGGCATCACGGCGCTCGACGAGCGGATCGCATCACTGATCCGCAAGGGCGGGAACACAGCGCGCGTGATGACCGTTGCCAACAAGGTGGACGGCCCATCCTGGGAAGCGCATGCGCTCGAGGCGGCCGCGCTTGGGTTCGGCCAGGTCATTCCAGTTTCTACCAAGGCGGGATCGGGACTGCGGCTCTTGCGCGAAGCACTGTGGAATCGGCTCGAAGGGCGTACCGAAAGCGAACCGCAGTCGGAGGAGATGAAGGTGGCGATTGTGGGCAGGCGAAACGCGGGCAAGAGCAGTCTCGTGAATGCGCTTGCGGGCGAGCCGCGAGTGATCGTCAGTGAGATCGCGGGCACCACGCGCGACTCGGTCGATGTCCGCTTTGAACAGGATGGCCGCGTATTCGTGGCGATCGATACAGCGGGCATCCGAAAGCGCAAGAGCTGGGCGGATGATGTCGAGTATTACTCAAATCACCGAACGCAGGAGGCGATCCGCCGCGCGGATGTCGCGCTGCTCCTGCTTGATGCAACGGAACCCATCTCGCAGGTGGAGAAGCATTTGGCGGGCGAACTCGCGGCCGCCTTCAAGCCAACCGTGCTCGTCATCAACAAGTGGGATTTGGTGGAGCGCGCGCGCGTTCCAAAGGACTATCTCGAGTACATCACGCAAGAGTTGCCTATGTTCGACTTCGCGCCCATGGTGTTTACGAGCGCGCGCGGGAGCAAGGGTACGAGCGATGCGATTTCCATGGCGTTCAACCTGCTGACACAGGCGCGCCACCGGGAGACAACAGGCAAACTGAACGCACTTGTGCAGCGCATCTTGACGGAGCGCGGGCCATCGTCCAAGCTCGGCACCGTGGCGAAGGTCTTCTACATCGCGCAGGTGGAAACGAATCCCCCGACGATCGCGATGGTGGTCAACAAGCCGTCGATGTTCGAGGGCAGTTATGAACGGTTCCTGTTGAATCGAATGCGCGATGAGGTGCCGTTCTCTGAAGTGCCCATCAAACTGCTGTTCAGTGCGCGAAAGCGCGATCCCGCTGCTGCACCACGCCGAAAGGGTGCACCGCGAGGCAAGCCTGCTGCGCGCAAGAAGCCGACGCCCCGCCGCTGAGCGCACCATGTCGATCCATCCGCTGCCGATCTTTGAACGCGATGCGGATCCAGCTTTCCGCGACAGTCCAGGCGATGCCGCCGCATACGCGCAGTTGAAGCCGCCCTCCTCGATCGTGGTGCGTGCAGGGGTGACGCGCTGGATCGCCGAGTATCCCTACGACGGCACCGCGAAGCCTGGCTGCGGCAGCAAGTTGGTCGCTCGCACGCACCGCGGTACCGAACTGGTGGAGATGCTCACCACCACCTGCTCGAACTCAGGTTGCGGCAAGAGCGTCTCGCGCCAAGAGATGCTTGAGTACATCGACCAGTCTGGCGGCAAAGACTTCCCCTTCCACCACGAGGGGCAGATTCTCCGTGTCGCAACCCCTGAAGATCTCTCGCAGTGGACTGCGGTGCAGGCCGAGGCGGCGACGATCGCTCCCACGGCGAAGCGCCTTCTGATGGAGAGCGGGCTACCGATGAAGTTCGTGCAGGCGGAACTCATCCTTGGGCGAGAGGTTCTCACGGTCTATTTCCTGAGCGAGGAGCGGGTCGACTTCCGTGAACTACTGAAGACGCTTGCAGCGACCTTTGCCATCCGCATCGAGCTTCGGCAGATTGGCGCGCGTGATGAGGCGCGGCTGGTCGCGGACTATGAGAAGTGCGGACAGCACTGCTGTTGTCGAAACTTCCTGAAGGTGCTGAAACCCATCTCGATGAAGCAGGCGAAACTGCAAAAGGCAACGCTCGATCCAATGAAGATCAGCGGACGGTGTGGACGGCTCATGTGCTGCCTGCGCTACGAGGACGAGACCTATGAAACGCTGAGTAAGCGAATGCCGAAGGTGAAGGCGCGCGTGCAGACACCTGATGGACCGGGAACAGTGCTCGAGTCGAGGACGCTTGTTCAACTCGCACTCGTCCGACTTGATCAAGGGAAGGACCATGCGTATCCAGTGGAAGACCTGCAAGTGATTCCGACTGGCGGATCGAACCCGGGGCCGAACACTGGACCAACGACAGCTGGCTAACGCGCATCGGTAGTATCGCGCGCGATGAGTGCGCGTGAAGCATCGCCAAGTCCGGCCGCGCCAACGAGCATGATCGACACAATCCAGTCGCTCATCGTGTCGTTTGTGTTCGCAATGATCTTCCGCGGCTTCATCGTGGAGGGGTATGTGATCCCCACTGGATCCATGGCGCCCACGCTGATGGGATCTCACGTGCGACTGCGGAGTGCTGCGACTGGGTACGAGTTCGCCGCGGACAATCAGGAAGTCGTGATGACCGCGATGGCGGGTATGCGCGGTGATCGCCCGATCTTCGACCCGATGATCAGCCATCAGCAGCCGATTGCGGCGATGCCCAACGATGTGTTGGCGCGCGATGGTCGACTCGGCGATCGCGTGATGGTGGTGAAGTACCTGAAGCCGTTCACGGCACCGCAGCGATGGGATGTTGCAGTCTTCAAGAACCCGACGGATCCTGTCGGTGATTCTGTGTACTACATCAAGCGAGTTGTCGGACTTCCGAATGAGTCGTTCGCGGTCGTGGATGGGGACATCTACACGGGACCGATCGATGCGGATCCCGAGCAGCTGCGCATTGAGCGGAAACCCGAACATGTGCAGCGCGCCGTCTGGCAGCCCGTGCATGACAGCGACTTTGAGCCCGTCGATGTGCCGCGGCTTGAGTCGGCGATGAAACGCCCGTGGCAAGGCGTGCCATGGACCGCGAGCACGGGGTGGAACATCCGAGCGGAGCGCGCATGGGAATGGAAGTCATCCGCTCCGGCGAGCCTGACCTGGTCGAATCAAATCATCGCGATCGACGACTGGAATGCCTACAACTGCTACCGCCGCGAAATGCCTTTGTTTCCGATGAGCGATGTGTGTATTGCATCGGCAATCGAAACAACAGATGGCGATTCGTTTCAATCTCGGCTGGTGATCCGCACACGGGGACTCGAGATCGCCTTCGCTCTCGCGCGTGGTGAAGTGGTCCTGTCCGTCACAGAGTCGGAGTCGCGGCGAGAAGTGGCGCGTCAAGCCGTGCCATGTCGACTCGCGTCCGATCGCACCCACTGGGTTGAGATGTGGCATGTGGATGAGCAACTGACCTTCTGGCTCGATGGTGCCGCGGTGGCCGTTCTGCCCTACACCATCGGCGGTCCGCGCGCTCGCACCGAGGCTTCCCACTTCGGACGGACCGCGGAGCAAGTGATCGCGAACCCCATCGCACAGCGACCACCACCGACGCAACTCGAATGGACGTTCCAGGGATCGTCCTTCGTGCTGCGGCGCGTTCAGGTCAAGCGTGATCTCTACTACCGACCGGACTTCCTCAGTGCGGCCAACCAGTTTCCGACGAATGGCGAACCACTCGTGGGTCTCTCGTATGGGGCGAATCCTCTGAAGCCTGCGCAAACTGGCAGCGAGACCTATGTCATGTTCGGTGACAACAGCGCAGCGAGCAAGGATTCACGCGTCTGGGGTCTGCCGCATCCTCTGGTGACGGAGGAGCTCGGCGTCTCCAGTCCATTCGTTGTGCCGCGCGAAATGGTGATCGGCAAGGCGTGGTCTGTGTACTTCCCCGCGCCGATCGCGCTTTCGCCTGGTGGTCGGGCGTTCATTCCCGATTTCGGCCGAGTCCGTTTCATCCGCTGACGCTGGCGTGTGAGCATGGCGATGAAGCTGCCAGTGTGGACGGCAAACGGCGCGCTGCTGCTCTGCGCGTTCTTTTGGGGGACGGGATTCGTCGCACAGCGCCTTGCTGCGCAGCAGATGGGCGACACGCCATTCACCTTCAATGCGGCTCGTTTCCTGATTGGTGCACTGCTGCTGCTGCCGTTCGTGATCAGGCGGCCCGCGCTGCGTCAGTGGTCCACTTGGCGCGGTGGCGCGATTGCAGGCGTTGCCATGGTGATCGCAGCATCACTTCAGCAGAAGGCGATGGCAACGGTTGCTCCTGGCACGGCTGGCTTCATCACAGGAACCTATGTCGTGTGGACACCGATCCTCGGACTGGCCTTGGGCATGCGAGTTTTTGGACGAGTTTGGATCGGTGCGCTGCTGTGCCTTGCAGGACTTTGGGTGATGAGCATTCACGGTCAGCCCGACATCGCCACGGGCGATCTCTATCTGATTGGGTGTGCTGTCATGTGGGCCATCCATGTCCATGTCATCGGCTGGTGCGCTTCGCGCGAAGATGCACTGGGCGTCTCGCTCGTGCAGTTGCTGGTGACGGGAACTCTCGCTGCGGCGATCGCTGGCGCAAGCGAACCCATCTCGGGCGACATGCTCCGCGCTGGCGCAGGGCCGATCATCTTTTCTGCGGTCTTCTCCATCGCGTTGGCCTTCACACTGCAAGTGATTGCCCAGTCCTCCGCACCACCGACGCATGCCGCCGTGTTGCTGTCACTCGAATCCGTCTTTGCGGAACTGTCGGGTGCACTCTGGTTGCAAGAATCATTCGACGGACGAAAGTGGATCGGCGCAGCACTCATGCTGATCGGTGCGCTTGTCGCCACCGTCACTGCACCCCGCGATACGGCCCCTCCTCGCCGATCGTCTGGCCCGCAGCCACCGGAATCGGGTTGAACACGAACTGAGCCTGAATCAGCTCGGGCTCCATCAGCTTGAATGCACGAAATCCGCTGGGCCAAACAACGATCTCCACCCGCACCTTCGCTGGATCCTTGCCAGCGAGGAAGCGCAGCACGGCTTCCTTCGCCTGCGCCGCATCCTGCACCATCTCTCCTTGCCCCTTTGGCTCACTGATTCGCTGGAGACGATCCGTGAAGTTTGCACTGCATACTCGCCCATCCGCACACAGCAGCTGAACCGTTTGTGGACGGACATCGGGACGCAACTTGGCGAGGCGGATGAACTGCCGCGGCTCGGTCCGTCGTGCGCGTGCGAGCTCAAGCTCCTTGATCTCCTGCTGCGTGGACGTCATCGTTCGCCGGAGTTCCGAGAGCGCTGCAAACGCAGCGGATAGCTCCTGCCGCTGTGCGGCGAGCGAGTCTCCCGCGCCACGAAGCTCCTCGGTGGTCTTCGCCAATTCCGCCTGCCCAGACTTCCACTGCTCGAGCAGTTTGGGATCGCCGCGCGGTGGCAGTGCTGCGATTGCCTGCAGTACTTCCTGCAACTGCGCCTCCGATGCCTTCGCCTGCGCATCCGCCGCCTCCGTCGCCTTCTCCATCGACTCCGCGCTCATGACCGAGTCCAGTGTGCCAGCGGACTGCGTAAAGATGACAATCATCAACATGATGAACATCACGACACCCAACGCATTACAAAGAGCATCCAAGAACAGATCGAACGACTCTGAAGATGCTGTCGCTCCACGACGAGCGCTCCGACGACGACGTCTCACTTGCCCCCTCCACGAAGCGAGGTCTCAAAGAACCCGCCCTCCGATGCGTCCCAGAGCTGGCAGCCGGCCTCCCAGGAGTCGGCATGGAGATTGGAGTACATGCTCAGCCCCGCAGGCACGGCATCACTTCGGATGATGAAGAGACCGTACCAACCCATGCTGCCGCCATCTTTCGCTGGTGGATAGTCGATCAGTAGCCGCTGCGCGGCCGCGGCCCAAATCGCGGGAGCATCGATCGCCAAGCTATTCGGGAGCACACTCTTGAGTGTTGGAGTGCCCCGCTCATCGAGCGTGCCAATTGCGATGCCATCGGGCCGTACCTCAATCACCACGGGCTGCAGTGGCTCTTGCGGTCCTGACTGACGCTTCACACGCGACTGCATGTCAAGATCGATCACTTCCTGACGCAGTCCCCTCGCCCGCTCGGCAGCCAACTGCACTTCCTTTGTCACAAGCTGGACCTCACTGCGTGACTTTTGGAGTTTGGATGCTCCGCTCTCAAGTTGACGCTTGGCAGCCGTCAACTTCGCCTGCTCAGACTGCTTCAACTGCTGCAACTTCTCCAGTTGGCGACCCGTCACTCGTTCGTCGGCACTGGACTGTTGCAGCAACTCTCGCGCCTTTGCCAATGCCTCCTCAGCACCCCCCGCCCGCTGCTGTGCTGCACGAAGGCGCTCAATCACATCACTCGGCGGCGAAGGAGTCGGACTGACCATGGGCACATTGCTCAGCGGATCGAGCGCGAGGATCAATGTGACGAGGATCATGATGCCTGTCACGCAGGCCATGATGTCCTGAAAGGAGAAGAACGACATGGGCGAGGATTCCTGCTTTCGTCCCATGAAGTACTCCGAACCTTTACCAGTCCGTCAGTTTCAACCGGCTCGTGATGTGATCTGTGCAGTACTTGGCGCAGTCATCGAGCAGATCCTCCTCGAGCTTGTAAATAAATGTGCTGAAGAGTTGGATGCCGACTGCTGCCACAAGAGCCACCAGGGTGGTGTTGAATGCGGTCGCAAGTCCACCAACGACTGGTGACAACTTGTCACGGATGTTGCCCGCGGCCTCGGCGCCACCACCCGCAGCAATCACATCAGTGAAACTGCCGATCGCAGTACCTAGACCGATCACTGTTCCGATGAATCCGAGCACAGGAATGGTCCAAATGAGCGCACGCAGCGCGGTATAGGACGAGTCGATCGTGCTTGCATCGTTGTCTGCCTGCGAGTCGAGCACCGCGCCAACATCACGAACCTCACCAATGTTTCCGAGATTCGAGAGCGCCATCCAGACGCGATTGAACAGCAGAAACTCCCGCGGGCGCGCGACCCGCTGCGTGATCCGCTCAAGGATCCCATCGGAAGACCCAGGCGATAGCACAAAGTCCCCGCGCGTTGGAAAGATTCCCGACAACTCGAACGCCTTCCGCTGCACGCGCACCTTCTGCCACTTTGAAAGCAGAATGCAAAGGCACCACCACGTGAAAAGAATGCAGAGCCAGTTGGTTTGCCATCCACTCTCAATGACAACCCCCAAGTACGTGCCACGGAAAGGAATCAGCGCGAGCCAGGAAAGCACCGTCAGTGCGACCGCCACTCCAAACCAGAATGGGCCATGCGCGCGTGTGTAACGGCCCGACGAGAAGCCAAGCGCACACTCGATATCTCCATCAGCTGAGTCAAGCAGGGCTCCCGCTGTGGCTGAACCGCTCTGTGTGGAAGTCATTTCGCTCCTTTGGATGAACGGGGAATCCGATCGATGCCTGCGAATACCAGGGATCCTGATGGCTGCGTACGCGGCAGCGCATCAAGCACGGGGACACCATTCGTGCCGACCTTCCCGATCTGCAGCAGTGATCCTGAGTCGTTCAGGGTGAAGAGCACATCGCCCGCTTGCAATCGAACACCGACCCCAAGCCGCAGGGATCGCTTTGGATCGATGGCATCGACGATACCGACCGGGCGCAACTTGCTCTTGAGCCATTCGCGGAGCGCATCCATCGCCTGCCGCCGATCCGCAATCCATGACTCCACTGGCACATCAAGACGCAGCGCATCCGCAGCCTTCCCGTGCTCCTTTCTGCTCTCTGGAACACATGGAGTCATCCAGTCCACCGCAGCAAGATTGAGCTGTCCAAGAAGGCCAACGCTCTTCTCGATCTGCTGCTTCAGATTCGGAAGCGCGACCTGTACATGGGGCAACAGACCCTCCAAGAGTATGGCGCGTGCGATCGGATCCACCTTCGTGTCATCGCGAATCAACTGCACGACTTGGAGAGCGGCCAATCCGTCCGTACGTGCCGCACGACCGCCAATGATCTTTTCGATGCGCTCACGAAGCGAATACTGTGGGCTTGCACCATCACTGACGATCTCCTTGAGTGCGATCACTTGCGACCCCTTTTCGCCAGCCTTCCAGTTCTTCCAGACCATGTAAATGGATGACTCTGTTCCACGCGTGATCGGTCGATCCTTCATGTCGTAGAACAGACGCACGCCCGACCTCAATGTCACTTGGTTTGTCTCGAGGGGAGTCCATGTGCGCAGTGTGTTCAGCAGCCACTGTGTCCAGGCGCTGCTGTCGGCAAGAAGTTCCTCATATCGACGCACCGCTCCATCGACAGGACTCACGGGATTCGCGGTGCGGTAGCGCTGGAGGATTCCGCGGATACGCGTGCGTTCTGCCTCTTCAGCAGGGAATGGATCGGATGCGATCTGACCTGCGATCTCGTTCCAACGAACGAGCGCTGTCGTCGCTCCACACTGACCCGACACCTCCGCAAACTGCGATGCATAAGGCGATTGTGGGAACCGCACAGCGAACTCTCCAAGAAGACGACACCAACGATCGGGATCACTCACCGCACCCTCGAGAGCCTGCAACTGACTCGCCTCATCACGCCGCTCCTGATCAGCGCGGACGATCGAGTCAACTTCGGTGCGCAGTGCATCGACTCGCTTGCGCTGCAGCGTGAACGCCCCACTCGCATCAGCACCAATACCCGAAACTGATCCGAGTCTCGTCAAAGACCGCTCCACATCGGTCAGTGTCTTCTGAGCGTCCTGACTCGCCATGTCCTGCCGCTCCAATTCATCGAGCCGCACCGAGAGAGCACGCACCTCTGCCACGAACTCCGTCGTTCTTCTCGCCTGCTCCCGCGACTCGGCCGCCACCTGTACTTGACGCCAACGCGCCACACGCTCACGCTGTTCATCGGTCCGTGCAAGCGATGCTGCCGTCTCCACTGCCGTTCGTGAAATCATCGCATTCTCGGGGTCGCCGGCGGCCGACATTGCATCCTCAAACTGGGCATCGCGAGCCATCTCATCATCCGTCAACTGCTTGTGAAGGTTCATGGCGGCGACCGCACGTTGATCTGCCATGAAACCGCGGCGAACTGCCGCCGAGTCCTCACTGAGTCGCTCGACTTCCGAAATGTCCCGGCGCTGGACAGCGCTCTCGAGTTGCTGGAGATGTTCCGTCAAATGCCTTTGCCAGACAAACTCCAGCGCGCCCCATACTGCTGTTGCAAGGACGCCGACCGCGGCAACGCCGATGAGTCCGACCTTCAGGCGACGCCAGTTCCGCTCTTGGAGTCGATGCGCACGAAGACGGCTCTGCACGACATCTCGAAGCGTCGGTGGCAACTCACATCCAACGCGCTCCGCTTCGATGAGGGCTTCGTTCAGCACTGTCGGCGATGCACTCAGATCCACCGCAAGCCGCTCAAGCGTCTCGCGCGCACTCTGCCTCTCTCGGAGCAATTGCTCTTCATCCATCCGCCGTTGCAGCCAAATCAGGATCGGAGCGACCGTGGCCGCGGGGCCTTCGGGAATCGCCATATCCACCCGTTGAAGGCGCTCGCAAAGGCGAGACCACTGCCGTGAATGCACCTCTACCTGCTCAGTTGCCTCAGCCATGTAATGCGCATACATCGCATCAGCCGTTGCCTGTGCGTACTGGCTGGCAAATCGCCCCCACGCCTCATTCAGCCGCGCCTCCGACTCCACCACGATGCGGCGGGCCGCATGCGGATCACGCCACTCCGCGCTCTGAAGATGATCGAGAGTTGCCTCTGCTTCTGCAAGCTCTCCGCTTGCAAGAGCCGCTTCAAGGTCTCGCTTCAACTCCTCCATTCGAGCAGCTTCGAGTCGCTGCAGTTCCTCCGACCAAATCGCGTTGCCTTTGTCCCGCCGAGCAATGAGCCGAACCGTCTCCATGCGAGACTCGAGTGTCGCGAGACCAAGACACTGCCTGCGGTAGTGGCGGTGCAACACATCGAAGCGTGGCTTCATCGCGCGACGCAGTGCACCGCGCACCTCATCGACCACACTGGACGAAATCTCTGGGGCAACTTCGAGGCCATTTTCACGGCAGAATGTGCGCCACTCCGATGCGAGACGGCTTGGAGGTTTCGCTGCCGCAGCAAGAATCGAACTGATTTCTTGAGGGCGAGTCTTGTCTTCCAGATCGAAGTCGGCGGCGAACGAAGTTGTGTCGAAGTCTTCGGCGCTCATCGTCGCAGACAGCTGCTCCTCCTCCATTTTGAGATCGAGCTGCAACGACTCGTCCGAGCCGCGTGCCGAAGGAAGTGCAATCGCATCGGTCTCAAACTGGAGCACATCGATCGCTGACAGAAGGGATGGCTGTGCATCAACCACGCTTCTGAGTTCCATCCAAAGCCCACGCCTTGCCAACTCCAGCGCGGCGGTCAACCGAGCAGTCGCAGCACGCACTGCCTCGGAGTACTGAATTGCCGCCTGCTCAGGAACAGATCCCTCGCGGCGCGTGCCGGCCAGCACTTCCCTCACTTGTTCGGCGATCTGCTGGAGGCGTCTCATGGATCAGTCCTTTCCCCCACGAACGATCGCTGTTGCGTAAAGATGTCCGCTCCTCGCGCTTCGAATCACGAGTAGCCAGCTGCCGGCGATGCCGTCGCCATGGGCCGCAGCGACCTTCGCCGCCAACGACTGCACAAGCCGCTCCTGTGGGGCAACTTGATAGGCATAGACCTTCCGCTGCGCGACCGTGAGAAATGGCTCCAGTGACTTCATTTGCTGAAGCTTCTCGCGCTCACTCTTGAGTTCCTCGAACGGAGCATCTGCCTGCTGCAACTTGCAGACACCACCTTCGACCATCAGAGACATTTCCACCCCACCGAGCAACCCAACAACTTCACCTGGTGCGCTTGCGCTCTCTGCCCAAGTGGACTGCCCGATAGGCAGCACCATGATCTCCACATCTGCGGGCTCGCAAGGCTCAGTCTTGATCTCCGCCGCAGCACCGCCAGCTCTTCCAACACCAAGCGTCAATGCCTCCAGCGGGACCGTCGGTGTCAGGCGAACAGTCTGTCCGCCCTTGGTGGTGTACTCGAACACGCCATGCGTCAGCCATGTTCGGAACTCCGTCAGCGCAGCTTCGACATCCTTGCGCGGAACGGTCAGCGCAGCACAAAACAGTTCCAAGCCCTTTGCCTCGATACGGAAGAACGCGATCTGCTTTCCAAGCTGCGCGGAAAACCCGCGTACCTCAATCCAGTCTGGACCAGCGTGAAACTGCATGGCCTGCGAGGCGCCTGTTGCGGGCACGGCACGCATCGAATGGATTTCTTCGGTGAGTGTGCACACACGCTCGCGGCGCGATCGCAGTTGCTCGAAAGCATCAATGGTGAGTTCGAGGCATGGCTTGGGCAGGAAGCGATATCCAAGTCCCTGCACTTCTGCCGACTGCGCCATGCACAGCGAAGTCCACAGACACGACACCAGCACCCCAACATTCACGGCGTACTTCACTTGCGCACCTCAGTCGGGCGATCAATGCGCAGCACGAACTCAATGGCTGGAACCCCCCCCTTTGGTCCGAACAGGAGTGTCTTGCCCTGAACACACTGTGCGATCTTGCTGCGTCGCTTTTCAATATCACTTCGATACTTCACATGTGCGGCGAGAGAATCTTCCAACTGCTTGATCTCTCCCTTCAGCTGTTCTCGCTCCCTTCGAGTGTCAAGATCCTGCCCAGTTCCCGAAAGCGCGAGCTTTTGCTTCTCTACGACGAGCTGTTCATCGATCTCAAGGATGTCATCCCTCACTTTGGTGAGGGCTGTATCTGATAGATCTGCTGGCCACTCAAAGAACACTTCAAAGATGCGAGTGTCCGCACTGCCACGATTGGGAGGTCGAATGACAACGACACCACCCTGTTCACAGCCTGGAATGCTGATCGACAGGGTTGAAGTGACATCACTCCAGACACCATTCGCCGTAGCGCACTGCCAAGCTTCTTGTGCAGAACTTTGTGCAGGAATCTCAGTTGAGGCTTCCGCCTTGATCGTGGCACTTCTTGGCTTCGAAAAGCAAATCCACTTCGTCGAGATTCCGGCGGGTTCACCGACCACCAGCCCAACGTGTTCTATTTCCCTCTTCAAGCGCTCAATCCAACCGCTCTCGGATGAGTCCACATCACTTGTGACAGTCCATGTCAGTGTCAACCAGCCATCAACACACTTCAGTTCCGCAATGCGTACTGGCTGCATCCCCGGCCGAGCGAGCCGCATCGTGATTCCTTGCCCATCAAATCCAAAGCCCCCGCGCTGCTCCAATCCGAGCCACCGCCACTCTGCGCCTTCGGGGCACTCCACGAGTCTGTTAGAGCCAGACCACTTTCCAAACTGATCCTTCTGAGCAAGCGGCAGACTCTTCACGATCCAGCCCACGAACACCGTTGGCGGGACGGGAACCCGATGACCCATCGCAGACTTTGGAGGTGCTGCTGTGAGTGCTGGCGTGCCGCGCTCCACGCTTGTGGATGGTGCCGCATTTGCGTTCGCTGCTGCCAACCTGTCCTCAAGGTAAGCGTTCTTACTCTCAAGGTCCGCGATGCGGTTCCTTGCCACCATCAGTTCCCGCTGAACCTCTGTGTCTGCTGGCGTGATGGTTGGTTGCGCGACTGCTTGAATCGGCGCAGCCTGTGAATCCGGGATCTTCGGGGGAGCGGTCGGTGGTGCGGTAGTCGAAACCGGAGTTGTGACCGCAGACTTCTCTGACTGCACCAGAAGCAACAGAAGCGTGATACTCAAGAGCGCGAAGAAGGCGCCAGCCGCCGCAAGAGCGACCGTCGTCTTGTGCTGACGCTGCTCATGCCGAGCGCTGTCGTCGACATGGCTTCGGGGTTGTGAAGTGACCGTTGCTGTTCGTCCAAGTACAGCGTCGATATCCACCGGCCTCTCCGGAGCCAGTGCGAGACCACCGCTCGAATGACCCTCCATACCTGATTGCGCCTCGGCGGCGGAGGTCCTTGTTGGCATCACTCCCGTTCTTGCGAAGTCAATGAATCGTCCAGTCCGAGTGCATGGAGCGCCCGTGCAGAGGTCGATACATGCGCCGCCACCCGTCCTTGCGGCGGCGGCAGCTGGCGTTCCATCGAGGCAGAAACGCCAGGAACAGCGCACGCCAGCAATGGGCTCCATGAAGTACGAGGTGAATGTCACCCGCCAACGAAGTTCAGCGGGAAGAAGAAGCATCGCCTCGGAGATCAAGGTGAGTGCATCCGTGCCTCGTGGAACGATCACGGAACAAGCCTTCGCGGGATCCAACATGGCAGCGTTTGCCAGCACACCAGCCCAACCTGCATCACCGCCTGCACGCTGCCATGACGTGCAGATTCCCGCGACCACTCGCCCCGCAATCGGCATCCGCCTTTCTTGCGGCAATTCGCGCGGCTCGCCAGTCCACGAATCGGCTGTGACGCCGCCCTGCTGCAAGAGCCACGCAGGCCCCGCCGTGACACACTCCTCCTCGCGCAACAACAGATGATGCGCAAACTTGTTGCTGCGACCAGTGTGATCTGGCGGAGCCATGCGAACGGCGGACAACACATGTCGACTCACGCCTCCGCCCTCGACAATCCAGTGCGAGAACGCGATCGGACACGCCGACGAATCTGCATCATCGCTCGGCTTTCGATACCCAGAGAGGGCTTCGATCCGTGGAATGAACGGCGCAGGAAACCCTCGCGTCAGGCCGACCGTACAGATACCGCTCGTTTGCGGGCGGAGTCCGCGTGGGGCCGAGGTGTAATAGAGCTCATAGGCCATACGTTCAGCCCGCCCCCGCGCGACTCGCGCGTCGTACGCCAACGATTGTGCCAAGACGCGCAAGATCCATCAGGAAAGGCACGGTCACCCACCACGGGCTGACCTTGGACGCACGGACACGCAGCAGACCATCGCTGATCACTGGGGAACATCCCGTGGCGCTGACGGGCACGAACATCACATCCTGCGCAATGCCTCGCACAGCAGATACGAACTCAGGCACGCTCCGCCGCAACAACTCCTCGACCGCTTCACTCACGCGCGTGATGCGCTCCATGTCAAGTCCCCCAAGCTTGAGGCCATCAGACCTGATCTCGACTGCATAGGGATCCGTTTCGATATCGATGCCCGGTACAAGTGAATGCCACACATCACTCTTTGTGACGACGACGACAAGCGGCTGCGCCAAGCGGTCACTCGCCGACAAGCTGGTCATGCGACGGATTCGGGCTGCCATTTCCTGTGCAACCGTGTCCTGACGGAATGGTCGATAGGCCTGTGTCAGTTGCGGGTCGGCACTCTGCCCATCCAACTGGCGGCGAAACCGAACGTCTTGCGTCGGGTCGAAGAGGAAGTAGAGCATCTTTGCCCTCGCAAGATGCTGTGTCGTTGGCGATGTCGCAAGATCGCCGCCGGGCAGGAAGTGCTCGCCAGCATTGTCGTAAAGACACAGCACTTCCGTTCGTTCCTGCGCTTCCGCTGCGAATACATGCGCCGAAGATGGGCGCACCGAAAAGAGATATGGTTCGGGCAGCGTTGTTGTTTGTCCAGGCTCGATCTGAACCGTGCTGTACTGGTGTCCTTCCAACTGCGTCTTGTCGAGAGTCACCAAGGCGTTGGGATCCTCTGGGAGAAAGAGGCGCTGCTCATTCCGCGTCAGCGCCTGATTCGACTCGGGATCGGCATCCGCGAGCGTGAGCGCGAAGCACTCCTCAAGTCGCTGCCGAAGCATCCATGCGGCAGCCGTCAGAAAAAATGTCTTGCCACTGCTCGGCGTTCCAACAATCGACAGGATTCGCGCTCGATGTTCGAGCATCACCGAAGGAATCAGCAAGTGACACCGTGGGCATGCCATCCGACGACATGTTGATCCCATGGCATCGATTCCCTCCCCCGCTGCCGTGTACCGGGAGGGGACAAACCGCAACGGTGCATCCGCGGACAGAACCGCATCATTCCGAAGATCTGGATGGCTGGCGACCCAACAGATGTCCTCTGCTGGAAACTGATGCCAACAGTGCGGGCAGCGGATCTTTCTGAGGAGTGCGCGGCGCATGCGTCCCGAGGGACCAAGTGTATGGTGCGCGGCGGGACACTCACCGATGGAACTCTCACTCGCTCAGACCGTTCTATTGCCGGCGATCGTCGCTGTCGCAGTGCTGTTGCTCCCGCGTGGACCTTGGTGCATACAGCGAACGCCAGCACAGATCGCACCGTGGACCGCATGCTGTGCATTGCCCCTGGCCGTTGTGCTCGCCATGTTTCTCATTGAGGGTGCTCAGGTGTTTACCCTCGCACAGCGGTGGTACGCACTGTGGTTCGTCGCGGTCGTCTTCGCGGGAGCCGCGCTTCCAGCGGCACTTCCGCCCCACATGCCGCGCAACTCCCCCATCCTTCTTGCGGCGGCGGCGGCACTCGCACTGTTCATGCTTCGACTGCCAACGCTTGACTCGTGGGGAGCGCGACTTCTGCTCATCGCCGTTGGAACGATGTTTGCGGGTCGTTTCGCCGAGGTGGCGGCTCGGATACCACGGACGAGCACGCTTGTCTTGGCAACGAGCATGGGATGCATGGCGGTGACGCTGCTTGCGGCGGGATCACTGAAGGTTGGATTGATCGCATCGTCTCTGGCTCTTGTGTTCGGAGCTGCGATCTTCCTGATGCTTCGGGTGCGGACGCTCATGCTCGGCAGTGCTTTCGCCGCTTCGGGAATTGTCATTCTTGTTTCGTTCGCTTGGTACGGCGCCGCGTACCACGGAGGTGGTGCAGTCCATCGCCTGGGTTGGGCTGCGATCGCTTGCAGTGGCGCGTTGCTATGCGGACTGCCTCTCGACAGGTTGGGACTGCCCTATCAGGAGAGAAGGCGGCCAACAGTCATCATTGTCAGCATCACGTCGTGTTTACTTTCGATCGCTTGCGCCATCCACGCACTCGTTTCAACGACGGCGGCATCCGCCGAGTAAAGCACTCCCTCAAGGCACGATGTCGGCAACAAGCTGATACTGACCACCCGAAACCTGTGCGATTTGGCGGAGATAGCTCTCCGCCTTGAGCCCTCCAAAGTTGATGACTTGGATCGACTCGCCGTTTGGGAGTGCCTGCCCGAGCGCCTTGAGGTGCCAGGTGTCGACGGGAAGGTCGCCAGCTGTCAGCACGAAGATGGTGCTTGGCTTGATCGTTGTCACCGTGAAGCGAATCGCATCGATCAGGTTGGGTGGCCCAATCGCCGATGCAATGGAAGTTGGAGTTGCGAGTGGTGCATCGCCTTGCCGATCTGCCCACGCGAACATCTGTCTCTTGTTGGCATCGGTCGGCTTCACCGTTTGCTTTCCTGGCATTGGATCGATTTGATCGTCATAAAAGATGATGGCAAACTCAAGCTGAGGGTCCATCGAATGAATCGCTTTCTTGACTTCGAGCAGAGCGTGATCCATGCGCCGAAGCTGCGGTCCTGCTGTGCTCTTCATGCTGCTGCCAGCTTCGACTAGGAAGGCGATCTTGCGAGCATCGTCGGGCGCTGCGATGCCACTGCAATTGCATGATCCACCGCTGCAGCTACCGCCACCACCACCACCACCGCCGCCGCCACCGCAGCCACCGCCACCACCGCCACCAACGCCACCGCGGCCGCTCTTGCTGCTGCCGCTCTGACCCGCACCACTCTCACCCGCACCGCTTTGACCCGCGCCACTTTGACCCGCGCCGCCTTGACCCGCGCCACTTTGACCCGCACCACTTTGACCCGCGCCGCCTTGA
>Ga0172367_10003575_pt1 | contig 19991 bp, 15 predicted proteins | sample Lak10m_FD_114542 | JGI IMG/M metagenome (GOLD analysis project Ga0172367, IMG submission 114542) | Freshwater microbial communities from Kabuno Bay, South-Kivu, Congo - kab_022012_10m | ecosystem: Environmental > Aquatic > Freshwater > Lake | place: Democratic Republic of the Congo: South-Kivu...
CGTGTTGCCGAAACAAAACAGATCCCTCCCATGTCCCTTTTGGTGACAAAGCGCGCTCATGAACTCAACCTCAGTGGCTCGTGGGCTTGAGAGACTCTCCCCCCGAATTTTTGAGAGGATACAGTTCTCCTTGAAAATATTTGTGAAAATAGTGTTTTTGAGAGATACGTTAATTAATTTGCTCTGGTGATCACCTCCTTTCAAGTGATTATCGAACTGCCACTTCGGTATCCGCATCAAAAATGTGGAATCTATCCATATCGAAGATAACCTGCATTTCGTCACCCACACGTTTTTTCGAGCGGGGGTCAACGCGGGCAATAAACGTATTTTTACCGCTGACGAGGTAGAGGAATGTTTCATTACCCATCAATTCGGTTACATCCACCTTGGCGGTGACTTTCTCGCCATGGATGTTCACAGGAGCAAATTCAGGATCGTGAATATTTTCAGGACGGATGCCGAAAACAACCTTCTTGCCGTCCATGTTCTTGTACGGAGCCGCAAAGGCATCGGGAACCTGAACCTGGAAGGTTTCCATATCCACGCTTACTTTGTCGCCGCTCACAACCACCTTGCCGGGGAAGAAGTTCATGGAAGGTGAGCCGATAAAACCAGCAACGAACAGATTGGCGGGGCTATCGTATAGTACCTGCGGAGTATCCAACTGTTGCAGAATACCCTTGTTCATCACCGCAATGCGGGTTGCCATGGTCATGGCTTCGGTTTGATCGTGAGTCACGTAAATGAAAGTGGTTTGCAGGCGTTGGTGAAGTTTGCTGATCTCGGCGCGCATTTGCACGCGGAGTTTTGCATCAAGGTTGGAAAGCGGTTCATCGAAGAGGAATACTTTCGGTTCGCGTACGATGGCGCGTCCGACAGCCACACGCTGGCGTTGTCCGCCGGAGAGTTGGCGGGGCTTTCGTTCAAGCAGGTGGGTAATATCCAAAATCGCGGCGGCTTCATCTACGCGGCGTTTGATCTCTTCTTTTGGGGTTTTTCGAAGTTTCAAACCAAATGCCATGTTATCGTACACAGACATGTGCGGATACAAAGCATAAGATTGGAACACCATGGCAATATCGCGGTCTTTTGGTGCAACATCATTAACCACACGATCACCGATCTGAATATCACCAGAAGTGATTTCTTCTAACCCAGCCAACATGCGGAGCGCAGTTGTCTTACCGCAGCCGGAAGGTCCAACCAGAACGAGAAACTCTTTATCCTCAACCGAAAAGTTGAGGTTCTTGATGACTTCAACATCACCAAAACTTTTTACAACATTATTGTATGTAACACTTGCCATGGGAAAATCCTCCAGTCCGAAAAATATGGTGATTTGATTATAACCAACAAAGGTATATTCAACCTACCTTTTAAAGCATTAGTTTTGTTGCGCGAGGCAACAAAACTAATGAAATCTATTCCTGTTGATCAGAAAATGGTTCCGAGCGCAGTCGGAGAGCGTTTGTTGGCAGGTGGATTAATTTGTGTAAGGTCAGTTGTTGAGGCGTATGGGGGTTGCTTCTCTGGCGGAAGATAACAGCCCGAGGATTGCAGCAATATTTCCGCGGCTGTCTGATAGGGAAATTCTTGGAGCTGAATTTTTTAGCGCCGCATCGCAAAGGTCTTCCACTTCTCCCAAATAAACTTCCCCGCCTTTTATTTTAATGATTTCGCGCTGATCGCCCTTTACGAAGTGAATTTCATTCTTGAGACCCGGCTTGAATGGCACGGGGATTTGAATGGAACCTTCTGTTCCTACAATTTCCATAAATGAACGAAATGGGGATTTAAACCCGCAATCAAATTGAGCATGGATCCCGTTCTCAAATTTCATTTGCCCATAAAAGGCTTCGTCGCTTCCACCCGGACCTGTGACCTGCCAGCCAAAAACCTCAGCCGGTTCCTCCCCGACGATCATCCGCGCAAACGATATGGGATAGCAGCCTACATCCCATAAACTGCCGCCGCCGTACTCCTTCACGAAGCGATAATTTCCCTCGCGCGCCAGCGTGAAAGTAAATGCTCCCTTTATCAACTGAAGCTGACCGACCGTACCCGCATCGACCAGTTCTTTTATTTTCAGGGTTTGGGCGTGGTGCCGGTACATGAATGCTTCTACAGCTATTTTGCCTGTCTCGCCGGAAGTGGAAATGATCTCATCCACTTCTTGCAGGCTGATGGCAAGCGGTTTTTCACACAGCACGTGTTTCCCCGCTTTCATCGCCTTAATTGTCCATTCGGCATGGAGATGGTTGGGTAATGAGTTGTATACCACGTCGATCTCAGGATCGGCGAGCATGGCTTCGTAACTTTCGTAAGCGCGTGGAATGCTCCATTCGCGGGCGTAGGCTTCGGCGTTGGGTAAACTCCGAGATGTAACACCCAGCAACCGGGTCCGTTTTGAGGCGCGCAGGGGTTTGATCAAAGCGCGGTTGATCTTTGCGGTGGAGAGTAAGCCCCAGTTAAGGATTTTGTCCATTTTTATTCCTTGGGGAAGCCGGTTTGATGGGTTTTATGGTGAGATCGGGTGGGAGAGAATTTCATCTGCAACGATGGAGACCGCGCCAATTAAGCTGGCATCGGGACCGAATGGCGAGAGGGTAATTTCCACTTTTTTGTTGACTTCGGAAAAGACGTGGCGTTCAACGGTTTCTTTAATGGCTGGGAGTAGATATTCACCGGCTGCGCTGAGCGGCCCGCCGAGAATGACTTTTTCTGGGTTGAAAATATTGATGAGACCTGCAAAGCCTTGCCCCATGGCGCGCCCGGCTTCGGCAAATGAATCGCGGGCTTCTTTATCTCCGGCATCGGCTGCCTGTTTTATGAGGGCGATGTTCAGTGGGGAGTTTTGTTCCGCCATTAATTGCGGAATGATGCTGGTGCGTTTTACTTCCAGGCGGGCTTGTACCCGTTGGATGATCGAGTATTGGTTGGCGTAGGTTTCCCAGCATCCACGGTTGCCGCAATGGCACACATTTTGTGATGGCTCTGCCATGATGGGGGAGTGTCCGATCTCGCCTGCAAACCCGTGTGTGCCTCTGTAAAGGTTGCCGTTCAAAAATAGCCCGCCGCCAATACCCACACCGGCGAATACAAAAATAAAATTCTGGCTTTGTCTGGCGGTGCCGAATAAATGTTCTGCAACGGCGGCTGCGTTTGCGTCATTTTCAACAAATACTTTTAGTTTAGTGCTTTCGGAGAAGATACTTACAAGTGGAACGTTGTGCCAGTGCAGGTTTGGGGCGAAGATCAACGTGCCTTTTTTTGTATCTACTGTGCCGGGTGTGGTTATGCCCAGCCCGAGTATTTTGGAATTCTTCTTTTTTCCTGCGGCGGCGGCTTCTTTTACGAGAAGCAGGGTTTTATCTATTGTTTTTTTCTGGTCATCTGAGGGGTCTGTCTCTTCACGTTTGCGCCAAAGGATCTTGCCCAGCAGGTCGGTGATGGCTACGGAGATAAAATCGACGCCCAATTCAACGCCAATGATCGAGCCGATCTGTGAATTTATTTCCAGTAATGTGGCTGGGCGTCCGGTGCCGCCAAGGTTGATTCCGGCTTCATGCACAAGCCCTATTGCGATCAATTCATCCACCAAACTTGAAACTGTGGATTTGTTTAGCCCGGTGATCACAGCGATTTGAGCACGGGATAATGGCGATTGATTGTGGATCAACCGCAGAACCAGTGAGAGGTTTGTTTCGCGTACAAATGCTTGGTCAGCCGTGGGTTTGGAATTCATGGGATTTAGTATGCCGGAGCAACAAACAAATTATAGTAGATTGAGGTCAAATGTCAAATTGACATCTGGTCAGGGGGCATGGCTTTTTTCAAGGCTGTGTCAAACTCAAAGAATTTATGCAAAAAAAGGCGGTCGCTCAAAAGCGACCGCCTTTTTTTTGCTACTTTACTTTCAGGGCATCCCAGCCTGCATACTTGGCTGTGTCGCCCAACTCCGCTTCGATGCGAAGCAGTTGATTGTATTTGGCTACCCGGTCTGAACGGGCGGGGGCGCCGGTTTTGATCTGACCAGCATTGAGAGCCACAGCAAGGTCTGCAATGGTGGCATCTTCTGTTTCGCCGGAGCGATGAGAGGCAATGGCGCGCCAGCCTGCGCGTTGACACAGGTCAACGGCTTCGATGGTTTCGGTCAAAGAACCGATCTGGTTGACCTTGACCAGGAGCGCATTGGCTGAGTTTTCTTCAATGGCGCGGCGGACACGTTCAGGGTTGGTCACGAGCAGGTCATCACCTACAACCTGGCACTTATCGCCAATACTCTTAACAAGCGCTTTCCACGCATCCCAGTCATCCTGCGCGAGACCATCTTCAATGGAGACGATGGGGTAATCTTTGACCCACTTTGCCCAGAATTCAACCATCTGTTCGCCGGTGAGTTCTTTGCCTTCTTTGCGAAGATTATATTTTTTGGTCTTTTCGTCGTACAGTTCAGAGGCGGCGGGGTCAAGCGCAATGGCAACCTGTTCACCGCGACCCGCCTTGAAGCCGGCTTTTTCAATTGCGGCAAGGATGAGTTCCAGCGCTTCGTTGTTCGCCTTAAGTGCGGGGGCATAACCGCCTTCGTCACCTACGAGTGCGCCGTAGCCCTTTTCTTTTAACACAGATTTGAGCGCGTGGTAAATTTCAGCGCCCCAGCGCAAACCTTCGGCGAAGGTTGGTGCGCCAAGCGGCATCACCATGAATTCCTGCATATCGGTGCTTTGCCAGCCCGTATGCGCGCCGCCGTTCATGATGTTCATCATCGGTACGGGCAGAACATGCGCGTACACACCACCGAGGTAGCGGTACAAAGGCATACCAAAGGAATTGGCAGCCGCTTTTGCCACGGCAAGGCTTACGCCAAGAATTGCATTTGCGCCCAGTTTGGATTTGTTGTGGGTTCCATCCATTGCCAGCATTTCAGCATCAATGCCTCTCTGGTCTGAGGCATCCCAGCCGAAGAGCGCTTCAGCGATCACGCCATTAACGTTCGCAACCGCGTTTGCCACACCCTTGCCCAAATAACGCTTTTTGTCGCCATCACGCATTTCCAGGGCTTCGTGTTCGCCTGTGGAGGCGCCACTGGGAACAGCAGCGCGTCCCCAGGAACCGTCCATTAATAGAACTTCCACCTCGATGGTGGGGTTTCCACGTGAATCAAGAACTTCCAACGCAGAGATGCTTTCAATTGTTGTATCCATATTACTTTGCTCCTTAAAAGAAGGCGACGATTTTTGCTCGAAGGTGTTTAGTAACTCGAAACAAGCCGCCCCTGATTTTTAATTTCGCCCAAGTATAATCCCAAACCACGGGAGAAATAATTTGACAGAGACACCATTTCTTGACCCTCGCGATAAACTAAACTTTTCGTTCCGAACCACATGGTTTCGGCGTTTTGTGGTCTTTTTACTTGGTACGTTGTTCAAACTGATCATGAAACTCGAAGTGAGAAATGTGGAAAACCTGCCCGTTGACGGCGCTGTTGTGATGACTGCCAATCACGTAACCAATTTCGACGTAATACCCATGCAGTTGAGCCTTCCACGCCCTATTTTTTTCATGGGTAAAGCCAGCTTGTTTAAGATACCGATCTTTGAGGCAGCCATTCGCAACCTTGGCGCATTTCCTGTGTACCGCGGCGAAAAAGATGAATGGGCGCTTCGACATGCCGCTCGCGTTTTGGAACATGGACAGATGCTGGGGATGTTTCCCGAAGGAACCCGATCAAAAGGAAAGGGACTCAGCGTCGCTAAAACCGGCTCCGCCCGCCTCGCACTGGACGCAGGCTGTCCCATCGTACCCCTGGCAGTGATCGGCACCGACGGTTTTTTTAAACGCTTTCCACACCGCACAAAAGTGACGATCAAGATATTGCCGCCCATTCTCCCCAAACCCAATGAAACCCCGCTGGCTCTCATGGATCGTGTCATGTTTGCCCTTGCTGCTGAACTCCCTGAAGATATGCGCGGTGTATATTCCAATATACCTAAAGGATTTGAACAGGGCAGTAAGAATTAATATCCAAACTGGGTATAATCTCAAAAACATAAAATCGGAGAATACATCATGGCACAATCGAATACAGCAGGGACACAAAGACATAATTCGGTTGCAGGGAAGTTGATCCCATTCCTTTCTTATTCCAAACGTAACAGAGAAAAGGTTCTCGAATTTGCCGGGAAACTTAAAGTCTTAAATTGGATCGACCCCTGGTTCGATGAAGAGGATATTTTGCCGGGGCAGGTTTGGGAAAGCAGCGTGATCAATGGCGTACGAAATTCTCATGCAGTCATCATCTTCCTTTCCACAGAAGCGCTCGCCTCAGAGGGCTTTTTCCACAAAGAAATTCGTCTCGCGCTTGATACAGCCGCGGAAAAACCGGAAGGTACCATTTTTATTATTCCCATTCGCCTTGATGAGTGTCAGGTTCCTGATATGTTGAAAAAATATCAATACGTGGACTATTTTGGCGGTATGGAGCAAAAAGAGAAAGTGTATTCCAGCCTAATCCTCTCGCTAAAATTGCGTGCCGAGAATCTTGGCATTAAGATATAAAATTAAAGGGATTGATGGGTGTGCGGGCTTCCAGATCGTTTTTTTGAATCTGGTGATTTTAGTGGTATAGATATAGTGACGAAAGGTCAGTTAAATGAGGCGCAAAAACAAAATAGGAATAATATTTTTAGCAGCAATGCTCTTCCTGGTTTCCTGTGGAGAAAATGAAACCTCTACGCCAGAAGCATCCGGTACGGGAGCGGTCGAAACATTGGTAGCGGCATTCTTTGGTACACAGACCGCCATGTACACACCACCGCCCACAAATACCAATACCCCGCTTCCAACAGATACCTTTTTACCCACCCCAACCGTCCTTCTAAATACCCCTTTATCACCCGCAACGTGGACGCCCGTAATCGTTTATGCCAGCGCCACAGCTAATATTGCATTGACTCCTTCTGTAACGGGAACTCCTCCCACCGCCACATCTGATACTGGCGCATTGGGGTTTGGCTGCAATAACCTTGCCATTGTGCGCGATGTTAATTACCCGAGTGGAACGACCGTCAAAGCAGGTGACGTTATTACCAAAACATGGAAGGTTCAAAACACAGGCTCCTGTGATTGGCAGTACAACTATGGTTTGGTGATCGTCAGCGATGATTTCTTCCGTTCAACATGGAGCCGGACGGGCAAAGTGGTGGCGCCAGGAAGCTGGTCGGAATTGTCCGTCCTTCTTGAAATACCCAATCATGATGGAACCTTTACAGGGTCTTGGCGGCTTGCCGATGCTGGCGGGAATCCCTTTGGGGCAACATTGACCGTCTCTCTCGTTTCTGTAGAATAATTTTCCTCATCAGCAAAAAAACGCTCTCCAAACCGGAGGGCGTTTTTTATAAAACTACTTCTTTTTCACTTTTTTTTCTTTTGCGGCTTTTAATAACCCCACAAAAAGCGGGTGCGGATTCATAGGGCGCGAAAGAAACTCGGGATGGAACTGACTTGCTACCATGTAAGGATGATCTTTTAATTCGACAATTTCCACCAAGCGCCCATCTGGCGAAAGACCTGAGAACACCATACCGTGTTTCTCAAATTGCTCACGGTAGGCATTGTTAAACTCCCAACGATGACGGTGCCGCTCGTCCACTTGCTCAACGTTATACGCGTTGGCAGCTTTTGTCCCCGGTTGAAGCAGACATGGGTACAGTCCGAGGCGCATGGTTCCGCCCATATCGGTAATGGAACGCTGGTCGATCATCAGGTCGATGACCGGGTGCGGGGAACTGCGGTCAAATTCCGAGGAATTGGCATCCTCAAGTTCGAGCACATCGCGGGCAAATTCAATACACATCACCTGCATACCAAGGCACAAACCAAGGTAGGGAATTTTATTTTCACGGGCGAAGCGCGCCGAAAGGATCTTACCTTCCACACCGCGTGAACCAAACCCGCCTGGCACAAGAACTGCATCTGCCTTTTTTACAACATCCCAGCTTTTATCTTTCTCAAGGTCTGCTGAATGTACCCAACTGATCTCCACTTCAACACCGTTGGCAATTGCGGCATGTTTCAATGCCTCACGAACAGACATGTACGCATCCTGCAATTCCACATACTTACCGACCAACGCCACATTTACGGTGGGTTTATCTTTTTTAACATCGCTCACCAGCTTTTTCCACGGGGTCATATTGGGTTTGCTGGTTGCTTTTAGGTCGAGCTTTTTGAGGATCAATTCGCCAACACCAAGTTCCTCCAGCAGCAATGGAACTTCGTAAAGAACGCTGGCGGTTTTCATGGGAATGACGGCTTCTTTTTCCACATCACAGAAGAGGGCGATCTTATCGCACAACCCCCGGTCAACATCTTCATCTGCGCGGGCAATAATCAAGTTGGGTGAAATACCGATCGAGCGCAGCGCTGCTACCGAGTGCTGGGTCGGCTTGGTCTTGATTTCGCCGGTTGCGCCAATGGTGGGCAGCCATGTTACATGAACAAAGAGACAGTTTTCACGCCCCACTTCATTCCTCAACTGACGCAATGCCTCAAGAAACGGCTGCGACTCAATATCGCCAACCGTTCCGCCAACCTCAAGGATCATGATCTCAGCCTGGGTCTCTTTGGCTGCCAGCGCAATACGATGTTTGATTTCATTGGTGATGTGTGGAATAACTTGAATCGTCCCGCCCAGAAAATCACCTCGGCGTTCCTTGGCAATGGTCTCAGCATAGACCTGCCCCGTTGTAAAGTTACTCACGCGGCTCAGGCGAATATCAATGAACCGTTCGTAGTGCCCAAGATCAAGGTCCGTTTCTGCACCGTCATCAAGCACATACACTTCCCCATGTTGATAAGGCGACATCGTCCCCGGGTCTACATTAATGTACGGGTCCAGTTTTTGAACAGCCACTTTGAATCCCCGCTCCTTTAAAAGCAGACCGGTTGCAGCAGCGGTGACACCCTTGCCTACAGATGAAACCACACCGCCCGTAAAAAATAAATATTTCGTTACCATTTGTTCTTCTCCTGAAAAACTCCCCTCTCCCTCTTGAGAGAGGGGTAGGGGGTGAGGGTAATATACAAAGAGAATGGGGAGGGCGTGATGCCCTCCCCATTCGGGGTTGCGTTATTTTAGAGGAAAGAAATGTTTCCGTTTCATCCGACCAGTTTTGCCAGGTCTTCGGCGGCGCGTCTCATTTCAAGGAAGATCATCCCAAGCTTGCCTTCCTGACGAGACATGGCGGTCAACACGGCTTCATCGCCGATGGCGGTGAGGATGATCGAACCTTTATCCCCTTTGATGTAAACCTGCTCCAACCCGCCGCGTCCCAGTTCACCAGAAATTCGTTCGCCAAGGCTCAACATTGCCGCAGACATCGCCGAGACACGGTCTTCTTCCACGCCCTGCTGAAGAGCAGAAGCCATAATAAGCCCGTCCACCGACACAACAGCCGAGGCTTCAATGTCAGGTGCGGCGGCTTGCATATTGCGAAGTCGTTCCACAAGTTGTTCAGCGCGGGATGTTGCCATAAACGAGTCTCCTAAAAGTATTTTAGACGGCTAGAGTTTACCAGAAAAAACACTATTCGAGAATTCCCTCACATTTCATTTTGTTTTCAAATTCCCCCATACCAGACTCGAATTCAGAGAGTATCCAATATCAAAGATAAGGAATGTCATTGCGAGCCTGATAGGGCGAAGCAATCCCGGAATTTAGGAGGAGATTGCTTCGTTGGGCGCCGCCCTCCTCGCAACGACATCTTCTGGCATGTCGGATGTTAGACACTCCCCGAATTCAATAAAATTTGACCCCGCATTCCCTTCATGTTAAACTTACCGATTGCCATGTTCGGTTTATTTCTATTCTTCTCTGCTTTTTTTCAAAATTCTCCGCTTGCCATCAATTCTCCCCAGCCGGGTGAGGTTGTACAGGGTGTGGTTGAGATTCAAGGCACGATGGACCTTCCAAACTTTGGGTCTGCCGAACTCGCCTTCACCTTTGACGCAAGCGCCTCAGACCCCGCCGCAAATTGGTTCATCGTCCAAACCTTTCCCCAGCCGATACTAAACTCTTCACTTGCCGCTTGGGATACTACCGCCCTCACCGATGGCGACTACGCCCTTCGGCTGAGAGTGACCTTGCAGGATGGCTCCATTCAGGAAACGCTCGTTGCCGGATTGAAGGTGCGTAACGACATTGCCATTCCCACAGATACAGCCGCTCCGACCCTGGCAGATTTCAACTTTCAATTTTCGGGAGGAACACCCGATATTCGCGTTCAACCGACTGCAACGCTTGTTTCTGTTCGCCCCACTTCTACACCACTTCCGCCCAACCCGGCTACATTGAACACTACATCCATTGTAAGGATATTCTGGCAAAGCGCGCTTGTTGCTGTTGCCGTTTTTGCTTTTTTTGCCCTTATTTTGCGTGTACGCAAAAATAACTGATATACGGAATTCCCCATGTCTCAAGAAATTTACCTCATTGTTGGTCTCGGCAACCCAGGGCGCGAGTACAAAGAAACCCGCCACAACATCGGCTTCATGTTTATTGACCACCTGGCAGAGAAAATCGGTGCGCGTGGTATGAAGGTGCAGTCAAAAGCCATTGTCACCTCGGGGCTGTATGAAGAACGAAAGATCATTCTTGCCAAACCTCAAACATTCATGAATCTTTCGGGGCAATCAGTACAGGGACTTTTGCATTTTTACAAAATACCCCACACTCACTTGCTGATCGCTCATGACGATCTGGATATTCCCTATGCTACGATCCGCATTCGCCCCACAGGCGGACCAGGCGGTCAGCGCGGCATGGCGAATACCATCGAACTGCTCGGCACAAAAGATTTTCCGCGTTTGCGGCTCGGCATTGGTCGTCCGCCCGGGCGCATGGACGCCAAAGATTACGTCCTTCAAGATTTTTCAAAGGACGAACAAAAATTTATGCCCGAATTCCTCACCCGCGCTTCAGATGCTGCGCTTGAATTTGTGATGCAAGGATTAAATTCCGCCATGAATAAATACAATGGACCCTCGTAGGGACAAGGCTCGCCCTTGTCCTGCTTGCCCTTTGTTTGAAATAAGAATGAGGGCAACCGTAAAGGTTGCCCCTACAGAATATGCAACCATTATTAAATCACCTTCGTAATCTACCCCCATATCAGCAGCTTCTAAGCAGCCTTGTTGCGCGTAAACCCGTCAGCGGACTGGGATTGCCGCGTTCTGCACGTTTGCCCCTGCTTGCCTGCCTGCACACGGATGCGAATCAACCCGTTTTGCTCATCACCGACCGTGCCGACCACGCACTGGCAATGTTCGACGAGCTTGGTTTTTGGGTTAAAAGCTCCCGCTATTTATTTGCAGAACCCAACCCGCTTTTTTACGAAGATGCCGCCTGGGGCGTGACCACCCGCCGCGAACGTTTGCAAACCCTTACGGCGCTTTCTGCATACCACTTGCCATTTACCAGAAAACCCGAAACCCCTCCGATTATTGTCGCGTCTGTTCGTTCGTTGATGACGCGCACCCTACCGCGGCGGGACTTTCTCAAAGCGTGTAAAAAACTCACAGTCAACCAGACCAGCCAGCCCGATAGTCTGATGCGTGAATGGGCGCGGATCGGTTACCAGCGGGTGAACACCGTTCTGGAGCCGGGTCAATTCTCTGGGCGGGGCGGCATCCTCGATGTGTGGGCGCCGACCGAGTTGAATCCGGTGCGGTTGGACTTTTTCGGCGACGAGATCGAGACCATCCGCAGTTTTGACCCTGCCACGCAGCGCACACTTGAAAAGCGCGAGACGGTTTTGATCACCCCTTCGCGTGAATATTTGGCAGACACCACCGAAACAGAAACTGCGCTTTCTGAATTCCATATCCCATTATTGCACCAGCAACCCGCTTCTTTGTTGGATTATCTGCCGCAGAAAACCTTGATCTTGATGGATGACATCAGTCTGATCGACGCTATGGCAAATGAGGTGGAGGAACAGGCTGTAAAGTTTCGTGGCGAGAGTATTAAAGAGGGTACGCTTTCTGAAAGTTTTCCAGTGCCCTATGTGCCATGGTCTGAGCTACATGATGAGGTGAGCGGCTTTGCTCATGCAGAGTTGGGTCATTCAACACAAGCGGACGATGGGGTTGAACTTGCTGCTCACTTTGGACACGATGAGCGCTTTGGCGGGCGGCTCAAACCGTTCATTGATTACCTTGCGCCCATTGTAGATGGCGGCGAACAGGTTTTTATTGTTTCGCGTCAGGCACAGCGTTTGCGTGAACTGTGGTTCGAGCACTACCCGGATTCTGAACACACAAATCTTGAATTTACAGAAGCCTCTCTTTCTGAAGGTTTTACCCTAAAAGACAAATCGTTACTTTCTATTCATCTCATCACGGACTCCGAAGTCTTTGGTTGGGAGCGTCCGCAGCCGCGCACGCGCCAAAAACAAACTGCTGATACGCCCGAGTCTTTGTATGCCGATTTGCAGGCGGGCGATTACGTTGTACACGTGGATCATGGCATTGGTCGCTTTGGCGGGCTTATTCAACGCCAATTGGAAGGACATGAACGCGAGTTTCTGTCGGTGGAATATGAACGCGGCGGAATTCTTTACGTCCCTGTACATCAGGCAGACCGGCTCACGCGCTATGTTGGCGCGGATGGCGGCAAGCCTTCGCTTGATGTGCTGGGCGGGCAGGTCTGGTCAGAGACAAAAGAAAAGGTCAAAGAGGCGGTTCAGAAAGTTGCCGAAGATCTGCTCGACCTGTACGCGCGCAGGCAGGTTGTGGAAGGATATGCTTTTTCAGAAGATACGCAATGGCAGAAGGAACTCGAAGATAGCTTCCCCTATGTAGAGACCGAAGACCAGAAACGCGCCATTGTGGATATCAAACGTGATATGGAACGCGCCCGTCCGATGGACAGACTATTATGTGGTGATGTGGGCTATGGCAAAACGGAAGTTGCCTTGCGCGCCGCCTTCAAGGCTGTGATGAGCGGCAGGCAGGTTGCGGTTCTTGTGCCGACCACGGTGCTGGCTCAGCAACATTTTGAGACCTTTTCCCAACGCCTTGCCGCTTTCCCCGTCAAAGTGGAAATGCTTTCGCGCTTTCGAACGCCCCGCGAACAGACTGAGATTCTGCATCAGCTTTCAGTGGGCGAGGTGGATATCATTATCGGTACACACCGCCTCATCTCATCGGATGTTGTTTTCAAAGATTTGGGCTTGGTGGTGATTGACGAAGAACAACGCTTCGGTGTGACGCACAAGGAACACCTCAAAAAACTACGCACAGAAGTGGATGTGCTCACGCTTACTGCTACGCCGATTCCGCGCACGCTTTACATGGCGCTCACTGGCGTCCGCGACATTTCCAACCTCAACACGCCGCCGGAAGAGCGTTTGCCCATCATTACCCATGTGGGTCCATACTCGCCGCGCCTTGTGCGCCAGGCGATTTTGCGCGAGTTGGAACGCGGCGGACAGATTTTCTTCGTCCACAACCGCGTGCAGACGATTGATGCGATGAAAGCGCACCTTGAAAAACTCGTCCCTGAAGCGCGGGTGGATATTGGTCACGGGCAGATGCACGAAACACAGCTTTCGGCGGTGATGCGCCGTTTTAGCAATGCCGAAATTGATATTCTGCTTTCAACCACCATCATTGAATCCGGTTTGGATATCCCCAACGCCAATACGTTGATCGTAGACCGCGCCGATACCTTTGGCTTGGCGCAACTTTATCAACTGCGCGGGCGGGTGGGGCGCGGCGCGATGCGGGCGTATGCGTATTTCTTTCGCCATAATAAACTGTCGCCGACTATTGACGGGCAGCAGCGGCTTGAGGTGATCGCCGAGAACACTCAGCTTGGAGCGGGATACTCGATTGCCATGCGCGATCTTGAAATTCGCGGCGCAGGTGAATTGCTGGGTACGCGTCAGCATGGGTTTATTCAGTCAGTTGGTTTTCACCTTTACACAAGAATGCTGGCAGATGCGGTAAGGCGTTTGCGAAGGATTGCCACAGATGTTTTGAAGGTGGAAAGTGGAAAGTTGGACAGTGCGTTCTCTTCTTTCAACCTGCCGCTCTCCATCCCCGTCAATGTAGACCTTCCGCTTGCGGTTGGCATCCCTGCCCATTACATCTCAGATCAAGATTTACGCCTGCGGCTATACCGCCGCGTTGCAGATCTGCGCGACGAGACCGAACTCGACGCGCTTGGCTCAGAATTCCGCGACCGTTTCGGGCAACTGCCTGAGATGGTGCAAAACCTGTTCTTTCAAATGCGGGTCAAACTCCGCGCTGAAAAACTCGGTTTGGCTTCGGTTGGATGGGAATCAGGGCAGATTCTGCTCAAGTACCCGCAACCCGCCGACGGGTCTGAAGCGAAGCGGATGCCTGATTTACAGAATGGCGTGAGAGGCGGCAAAGGTCAATACTGGATCACGCTCAATAAAGAAGAAATCTGGACGGCAAAACTTTTGGATGTATTAACCCGATTGGGGGATGGAGCCTGAACCTTTTGGCTGTGTTATAAGCAACACTATCCAAAAGGAGATTTGATGAAGAAGAATTTAACGTTGGTGATTTTTGCGTTGGGATTGTTACTGGCTGCATGTGGCGGCGGTACCTCGGTAAAGGATGTGGATACGATCGTGCAAGCTACGTTGCAGGCGTTAACCGCGCAAGCGCCACAGGTCGAACCCGCCGCTACCGAGGCATTGGTAGCTACGGGCAGCATTGCCGGAAATCTTTCGTACCCCTCAGAGGGTATTCCGCCTTTATTAGTGGTGGCGTACAGCCTTGAGACCGACACATACTATTGGGTGCAAACTGCTCAAAATCAAACCACCTATCAAATGGATGGTCTTCCTCCGGGCTCATACCATGTTGTCGCCTATGCTTTGCCAGACGGTCAATTGGCTGGGCGTTACGACCAGTTTTATCTGTGCGGTCTTCATCAGGGCTGTACTGACTCGAATTGGGTGGATGTGCAAGTGCAGGCGGGCATCGTCACAGGCAGTGTTGATCCTGGCAATTGGTACATCGGCGCTGAAAATTATCCGCCCATGCCATTCTACGAACCCGCTTCTCAGAGCGGAACAGGCACGTATGTAAAGCAACAGGCTGCTGTGGGCAGCATTGCCGGACAGTTAAGTTACCCTTCCAGTTTTATTCCATCCATGGTGATCGTGGCTTTTGATGCAAAGAGCCCGACCTATCGTTATGTGGTGACCAATGAAAATTCGAGTACCTACCAGATCGATAATCTTCCGGTTGGCTCATATTATGTGGTTGCCTACCCCGCCAATGATTCAACATACCCGGGCGGGTATTCACAGGCAGTTCCATGCGGGCTGCTTGCCTCCTGCACAGACCACAGCCTGATTCCGGTCAATGTGTTGGATGGGCAGGTGACTCAGGGTATCAACCCCGGAGATTTCTACGCCCCGCCAGGAACCTTCCCGCCCTCTCCGGTTCCTTAATAAGCCGATACCTGTTTCTGTTTTCTGACAAAGGATCGCCCCGTGAGTTTTTCTCACGGGGCGATTGTGTTATTCGAATAATCCACAGCCCAGGTCTTCGCTCAGGCTTCGCAGGGTTGCGTCTTTGTCTAATGATTTCGGCGCCGACTGATTAAGCCGCCCCAGCGCCCCGCACAGACTCGGCTCAAGCGCCTCAGAAACACGGTTGGCAAATTTGGTCATCTCTTTGACCTTTTCCCAGTTGCCCGTATGACCATAGCCTTCAATAAATGGGATGTACTCAAAGCCATTATCAGGTCGCTCACCAATGGCTTGCGCCTCCTCCCATAAACGGACAACTTCATCCCACTCGCCAAATTGACGGGCAAGGTCGCCTTTTTGGAAATAATAGCACCAGGTTTTAGTATTTGTGACCCCATATACTTCTTCTGGGGGAGTTGGTTCTGTCTCAACCTGTTGGATGAGATGAATATTTGAACCTGCCGCAAGTTTACGCATGTCTGTACTGACCAGCCGCAGGTTTTCATCTTGTGGCTGCAAAACCCATAAACAACGCTGCATTTCCGGGTTGAAATCGAGCAGAAGCATTTGCTGGCTATTGCCTGTGAATGCCATGCTTAGTTTGCTATATTCCAAGGGTACGCCTTGTAAAAGGTCGTCTACATTGGGATTTGTATAGTAGAACGGAAAATACCAATATGGCGGGGTGTTGCCGAAATCTTTCATTTGATACGCAGTGTTGATGGAGAACGAAACCGCATACTCGCCCATCACGCCCATCACTTCCTGGTCAGTTAGAAGGGCAGTGCCTGGCGTAATGGATGGCGCACGCCAGATCAACTGTTGAATAAAACGTTCCTGTTTTTTCCACGAATATTGATACTCTTTGGCATTATCAAGGTGAAAGTTCAACGCAAGCCCGATCAGCGCTGCAAGCAGAAGGTTTTTCCGGTTTTGGTCGGTCACAAAATGGTCAACGAGTAGAAAGGTTAGCAGCGCCGCACCAAAAACAGCGGGAAGTCCGAAGCGTGATGCGGAGAATAAGTTTGAACTTTCGACGATTGAGCGCCCGATGATCCAGATGGGCAATCCGCTGGTCAGCAAGGCGGTGATAGAAAGTACAGTGGAATTTTTCTTCCACTCTGTGCTTTCGATTTCCTTTTCATTTTTAAGATCGAACTTTGAAAAATAAAAGTAAACAACCGCAAACCCGATTGCCGAGACCACCAACCTGAATTGTGCGTACACGGTATCGAACCGAAACAGCGAGGCGCTGGTCGCTTTTTGCCAGCCAAGTGTTAATACGGAGATCGTATCGGTGATAAATGCAGTGATGAGAAATGTGACAGCCTTGAGAGGTGCGCTCAACAACATCTTCAGGATCACTGGCTCGTTCCGTGTCACTCCTTCGGGGTTTTGGAAGACCGCAACTCTCCAGTAAAAAAATACACCCAAAACAAACAAATAGGGCAGCCAGTTAAGAATCACCCGCGAAACTTTTTGAAAAGGTTGCTTTTCATTACGCGAGAGAAGCGACCATAAAATAACAACACGAATGAGCTCAAGACCGGCAAAGTATTCGCTTGTAAAAAGATGAAGTGCAACCAATGCCATTGACCCCATTACCACCACCCATTTTTGCGGTGCGGGATATTCCATGCTTTTTACCATGAGCAGCATCGAAAGGTTGTACGCGATCAACCCCACCCAGAGATGGGTGTAACCGATTGGCGAGGAATGCAGCATAAAGAACGGGTACACAGCGAAGAGCACCGCAATGTGCGCGATCTTCCGCCCCTGCTCCTTCCATAATGCTTTCAAGAACAACCAGTACGTCCATGCAGTGATAAAGACCAGAACATACGTGAAACTATGCCATGCAAATGGTTCACTTCCCAACAGGTGAAACCCCAGCATGTATAACCAGCCCGCGTTCGGGCGGCTGTCATATGTAAGCATTTCCTGAAGGCTTTCAATGCCAAGTGACCTGGCATAAAAAACATAATGCCAGTCATCCATATAAAAACCAAGACTGGGAATGATTAGCCCAAAACCAAGAAGCGTGATGATGAAAATGACAACTGGAATGGATTTTTCGGAAAATGTAAGTTGTTGAAAGAAGGCTTTGACTTTTTGCATATTCTGCGGGATTATACCCCTGCCTCTCCCGCTTCTAACGTGACCTTTGCCTGCCTCTCTCCATTGAGTTTTCCCACACCTTGACCGTGTTGGAGTAAAATAGAACACTCGTTCACTCAAAAGAAAAGACGAACCCCATGGAATTTAAACTAAAAGCTCCCTTTCAACCAATGGGCGACCAGCCCGAAGCCATCCGCGGACTTGTGGATGGTGTGAGTCGTGGGCTTAAGCATCAGGTATTGCTTGGCGCAACAGGTACGGGCAAAACCTTTACTATTGCTTCGGTCATTCAACAGTTGCAGAAACCGGCGCTCATTATGGCGCACAACAAAACGCTGGCGGCGCAGTTGTATGCCGAGTTTAAGGAATTTTTCCCTGAGAATGCCGTTTCATATTTCGTCTCGTATTACGATTACTACCAGCCCGAAGCGTATGTGCCCCGGCATGACTTGTTCATTGAAAAAGAGACCCAGATCAACGAAGAGATCGAACGACTGCGTCTCGCTGCAACGACTTCGCTCATCTCACGGCGTGATGTCATCATCATTGCTTCGGTGTCTTGCATTTACGGCTTGGGCTCACCCGAAGAATTCGGCAAAGGGACAGTGACGCTCAAAGTGGGCGAAATCTACCGCCGCAACGCCCTTCTGCGGCAGTTGATCGAAAGCCAGTACCAGCGCAACGACATGGAGTTGCGCCCGGGAACCTTCCGCGTGCGCGGCGATACCTTGGAGATCATTCCGGCATACGAAGATAAAAAAGGTTTCAAGATAACTTTCTTTGGCGATGAGGTGGAACGCATCATGCAGTTCAGCCCGCTGACGGGTGAGATTTACGACGAACCGCAGGAAGTTTCCATTTACCCTGCCAAGCAATTCCTCACCGATCAGGAACGCCTCAAAGACTCCATCAAGAATATCGAAACAGAATTGGAAGAACGGCTTGCTTTGTACAAGAGCGAAGGTAAATTCCTCGAAGCGCAGCGCATTGAACAGCGCACCCGCTACGATCTGGAAATGCTCAAAGAAGTGGGCTACTGCTCTGGGATTGAGAACTATTCGCGCCATCTGGATGGGCGCCCTGCTGGTTCGCACCCATGGACGATGATCGACTTTTTGCCGAGCGATTATCTCCTCATTCTTGATGAAAGCCATATGACCGTCCCGCAGATTCGCGGTATGTACAATGGTGACCGCGCACGTAAAGAGACATTGGTCGAATACGGTTTCCGCCTGCCTTCGGCGATGGATAACCGTCCGCTTAAGTTTGATGAATTTGAGAATGTGATGGGTTCGACCATTTACACATCTGCCACGCCTGCTGAGTATGAGATGAAACACGCCGAGCAGGTGGTGGAGCAGATCATCCGCCCCACGGGGTTGATCGACCCGGAAGTGGTGGTGAGACCGGTCAAGGGGCAGGTGGATGATCTGGTCGGAGAGATCAAGCAGCGGGTAGAAAGAGGCGAGCGTATCCTCGTAACCACCCTTACCAAACGCATGGCAGAAGACCTGACCAAGTATATGAAAGAGTTGGGCATCAAGGTCAATTACCTGCACTCGGAAGTGGAGACATTGGAACGCGTCAGCATTTTGCGCGACCTGCGCCTTGGTAATTTTGATGTGTTGGTGGGGATCAACCTTTTGCGCGAAGGTTTGGATTTGCCCGAAGTTTCACTGGTGGCAATTTTGGATGCGGACAAGGAAGGCTTTTTGCGCTCGGATACGGCGTTGATCCAGACCATTGGGCGTGCGGCGCGTAACGTGAATGGGCGCGTCATCATGTATGCCGACAAGATGACTGACTCGATGAAGCGTGCCATTGATGAGACCACTCGCCGCCGCGCCAAGCAGGTGAAGTACAACGAAGAAAAGGGTATCGTGCCGTTTAGTGTCACCAAGGCGATCCATGATCTGACCGAGGAGATGTCTGCCAAGGCAGTCGGTGAGATGAAGGGCGAGTACAAGGTGAAGGGCAAGGGTGAGATGCCGCGCAATGAGCTGCGTCAGGTCATGCACGAGATGGAGAAGCAGATGAAAGATGCTGCCAAGAATCTTGAGTTTGAGAAGGCGGCAGCCCTGCGCGATGAGTTGTATGAATTGAAGAGTTTGCTGGCAGAAGACGAAAGCCTGAAACCTTGGGAGCGCATAAAACTCTTGTCTGGTGAAGAAGATTAGGTATAAAAAACTCCTGTAATGTACAGGAGTTTTTTTATTTTATTTTATTTCTCTCTTCTCTACCGTACATCCTGCCAATTTATGTCGTTGCGAGCCGCCGCTCTTGGTTTTCCCTGCACCGAACGCAGGACGGTGTGGCGGCGTGGCAACCTCATTTTCAACTGAGTTATCCCGCCAA
>Ga0172367_10003576_pt1 | contig 19986 bp, 10 predicted proteins | sample Lak10m_FD_114542 | JGI IMG/M metagenome (GOLD analysis project Ga0172367, IMG submission 114542) | Freshwater microbial communities from Kabuno Bay, South-Kivu, Congo - kab_022012_10m | ecosystem: Environmental > Aquatic > Freshwater > Lake | place: Democratic Republic of the Congo: South-Kivu...
CTTCTTGGTGATGACCTCGTCAATGACGTGCTGGGTGAGCTTCGGGTAGGTGAAGGCGGCCGCCAGCGACAGCAGCGCGAAGGCGATGGTGCCCAGCGCCATCAGCTTGTAGGGCCGCAGATAGACGCCGACGCGCCGCACGACCTCGCCGGTGGAGCGCGGTTGCGATTTGAAACTGGGGTCGGTGTGGGCACCGAAACCGGGATGGCCGCTCATGTCAGATCAGGCGGGAATTGAAACCGGGAAGCGGGGTGGGGCGAAGCTCAAAGTTTCTGCCCGCGAAACCCGCGAAATGACGCGAACGGCTGAAATCCCTGGGCCGGTCTGAGACGGTAGGCCTGTGCCGGCAGACGGAAAGGCCATTCTTTGTGCGTTTGGCGTGTTTCGCGGGCATCGCAATCTACGATCTACAGTGAAAACCCGGTTTGACCACCCGCGTCCGGCTCGGTAAATACATTGTCGTGACACGGCATAGTCAATGGACATACAGCGCAGAACGCGTTCTTCATGGACTTTGATTGGAACAATCCATCGTTCACCCCGGGGGGTGAGCTGACGCAGCAGGACGTGGAAGAGTCCTTCGAGGATGCGTTTGTGGTGCGGCTGCTGCCAGACTCGCCGCGGTTTGCCGGGCAGGCGCGGTATTTCAATTTGGGCCGCTCGGCGCGGGGCGTGGGCGTGTTCAGCGTGTATCGCACCAACGGCAAGCAGGTCCGGGTGATTTATGCGCGGGAGTTTTTGCAGGAAGAGCAGTTCTTCTACAAGCGGCGCGTGACGCAGTTGCTGGAGCAGAAGGAATAAGATGACGGCGATTTCCAACTGGGACGTGGTGCCGGCCTTCCAAAGCGAGGTCGAGGAGGCCGATTACTGGAAGGAGCACCGGCTGGACCTGCGGCTGATGGATTCGGCGGTCGTCGCGGGCGCGGAATCCACGGACTCGGTGACGGTCACGCTGCGCATGGATCCGCGGATGCTCTCGCGCATCAAGCGCCTCGCCCGCTCGCGGTATTTGAACTACCAGAGCATGGTCAAACAGTGGTTGAGTGAACGGATGGAACAGGAACTTCGGGACAAGGGAATGCGATGAAGATGAAGATAGACAACGGCCGACAGACCCGCGCTTTCACGCTGGTGGAATTGCTCATGGTGATTTCCATCATCGGCATCATCGCCAGCCTCACGGTGGTGGGCATCGCCTCGGCGCGCGGCAAGAAAGAGGAGGCGGCGGTGAAGGCGCAGCACGCCCAGCTGGTGCTGGCCATCGAGGACTACAAAAAGCAGTTCGGTGCCTACCCGCCGGACAATGCAATCGTGGCCTCCAACAACGCGGCGTGGAATCCGCTGGCCTACGAGTTGGGCGGCGTGCGGCGGTCCGGTGCAAACTTCATTTCAGAGCTGGATCCGGCGCACACCATCACCACGGCAGGACCGGCGCAGTTAAACTCGTATTTCGGGCTGCAGGGTTTTGTGAATGTCACCTCCGGCTCCAAGGCTAAATCTTTCATTACGGCCAGTGGTTCTGGCACGAGTTCGACCTTTGTCTATCTCACCAACGGCACGCCTGGACTGCCGGCCGTCATGTTGCTGCAGGTGCCCGCCGAGCACCCCAATGGCGGCATCAACGTCTGGCGCTATCGCGCCTACCCTGTCCGCGGCCACAATCCCAAGACCTACGATCTGTGGGCGGAATGGAAACGCCGGGGCGGCGGCACCAACGTCCACGGCAACTGGAAATAAACCCGCAACTTATTTTGAAATCGCACATGAAACCACACCCTCATCTCACCCGCATCCGCAGCTCCCGTCAGGCCATGTCCCTGATCGAGCTGCTGGTGGTCATCAGCATCATCGGCGTGCTCGCCGGCCTCATCCTGCCCGCCGTGGGCAACGTGAAGAAGAAGGCCAAGGTGGTGCAGGCGCAGAAAGACATGGCCGACCTCAAGGGTGCCATCAGCGTGTATCAAAACGACTACAGCCGCCTGCCGGCATCCAGCGCCGCGGCGGGCGTGGGCACGGATTTCACTTTTGGCACGTCGGGCACCGGCTACGGCACCAACGTCAACAACAACAACAACGTGGGCTACCAGGCAGGCAACGCCGAACTCATGGTCATCCTCACGGCCGGGACCTTCCCGAGCTACACGCCCCACGCCTCAATCCAGGGCAATGCCAAGAACCCGCGGCGCAATCCCTATTTCAACGCCAAGTCCTCCGGTGCCACTGCGGGCGCGGGCTTGGGCACCGACGGCGTGATGCGTGACCCTTGGGGCAGTCCCTACATCGTTGCGTTGGACCTGAATTACGACGGCTGGGTGTCCAATTCGGTTTACCGCCTTAACGGTGTGAGTGCCGCGGGCGTGGGGCTGGCCCAGCAGGGCACGGCAGGCTCGGATAACTGGGCGCTCAAGGACTCCGTGATGGTCTTTTCCTTCGGACCGGATGGCATGTTCAGCACCACCACCGCCGCGAACGTGGAGCCGAACAAGGACAACGTTCTGAGCTGGAAGTGAGTTTATGAACTGCGCCGGGAACAACTTGAGCCGGAGCGGGGCGCTTAAGCCTGCCGACCGCACTGCGGCCGTCGCCCGGCGTGCCTTCACCCTCGTCGAGATGCTCGTGGTGCTGGGCATCATCGGCGTGCTGGCCGCGATGACCCTGCCGTCCTTCAAGAATGCGGGTAAGGGCAATGCGCTGGAGTCCGCCACCCGGCAGTTGCAGGACGACCTGGCCTTCGCGCGGCTCAAGGCCATGAGCGGCCGCACCAAGGTGTATGTGGTGTTTGCGCCCGACTACAACTGGTTCCTGAACTGGTATACCGCGGCCGTGTTGAGCTCGCCGGGCATTACGAACTACCTCTACACCAACCAGGCCGCCAACAATGTGATCGGCGGACAACTCACGAGCTATGCCTTGTATGCGCCGCGGCTGGTGGGGGATCAGCCCGGGCAGAGCACGCCGCGTTACCTCACCGAATGGCATTCCCTGCCGGAAGGCGCATTCATCCCGACCAGTGCGTTCTTCAACACCAACATCTTCCATAACGTGCCCGGCAGCCCGCTGACGAACAGCATCCCGGTGGATGAGTCCGCCGGGGCGTGGGCGCCGCCGTTGCCCTTCATCGCCTTCGATGAACAGGGCCGGCTCCACCGTCACCCGGGCCCGATCACCCTGCCGGTCATTCTCGGCAGCATCCAGCATCCGAAGGAAACCAACGGCAAGACCAACATCGTGGTGCAGACCGATGCCATCGAGACCGCGCTGCCGGTGCCGGCCGGCGGGATCGTGCCCAACATCGAGTATCTCGTCGCTGGAACTCCCGGATCGACGGTGCGTTATCCTCCCGGTGGAACGATCTACACGGCCGGGCAAAGCTTTCTCGGCACCCTGGCCAACGGCACGAACTTCGCCCCGGCCAGCGGCAGCCCGCGGGTGGTGGAGCTTTACGCGGTGCGATTGGACCTGGTCACGGGCCGGGGCCGCACCATCCGACCGGAGTTGCAATGAAAGTCACCCCGCAATCCAAGTGTTCGCCGCCCGTGTTCCGCAGGCGGGGGGCACGCGCCTTCACCATGATCGAGGTGGCGTTGAGCCTGGCCATCGTGGCCTTCGCCATGGTGGCGATCATTGGCGTGATGCCGCGGGGCCTGAATGTGCAGCGGGAGAACCGCGAGGACACCATCATCTCGCAGGATGCCACGTTGCTGCTGGAAGCCATCCGGGGCGGCGGGAACAGCGCGGGTTTGACGGTGCTGTCCAGCTCGGTGCTTGGTTTCCGCGGTCCCTCGGTGCCGCCCGCGGGCGCCTGGACGCCGTTGGATGTGGTCGCGCGTTTGAGCATTCCGCGCTGGGACTCGACCAACTCAACCAACGGCGGACTCAATCACGCGCAGTTCCGTGCGTTCAGCGGGAACCTCGGAGATTCGGCGACAGCGGCGACCAACATCGCCTTCAGCTACGTCGTCACCTCGGAAGTGACCAGCCCCGCCGCCGATCCCTTTCAGCCCGGGCATAGCTATTACCTCACCAACAACCTCTACGAGGTGAAGCTCACCTTCTCCTGGCCCGTGTATGACTCCGCCGCCTGGAGCGTGGGCGACCGCCGGCTGGTGGTGCGCACCTTGGTCAGCGGGCAGTTGCAGGTTAGCACCAACGGCGGCCAGCTGTTCAACTCCACCACCTACCGGGGACTATGAATCTCCCACTTACATGGCGGCGGCTTCAGGGCGAGACGCGAGCCGGATCAGGATCAGGATCGCGGGCAGGAGCAGAACGCGCGTGCCAAGCTCCTGCTCCTTTCCCGTCGTCCAAGCTCCGCGCCGTGACCATCCTCGAGCTCCTGGTGGCCGTGAGCCTGATCTCGTTCATCATCCTGGCGCTCTACCAGATGTTCGACCGCACGCAGGTGCAGATGCGCAAGGCCGTGCGCGAAGTGGACAAGTTTGAAGGGGGGCGCGCGGCGGCCGAACTGGTCCAGCGCGATCTCTCGCAGATGGTGGCCGGCAATTCCTCTGCGGGCATGCTGGCGGTCAATTTCTACGCCAGCACCAACTGGTCCGCCGGTTCGTTTGCGATGACGAACAACGGCACGAATGTCGTGCAGCAGAACCTGTTGCAGGACCTCTATTTTGTCGGGCTTGATCCCGCCGCCACGCCCTACAACTGGATGGGCGTCAGCTACCGCGTGGCGGACCGGTCCGACCCCACGACGCCGGCGACCTACGGGCTGGGCACGTTGTGGCGCTGGACCACCAACGCCAACCGCTTCGATACGAGCCTGCAACAACGTCTGTTTTCCCAGTTTCCGCCGCCGGCTTTCTGGCAGCGGGTCGCGGACAATGTCATTCACTTCCGCGTCACCGCCATCACCGGCGGCGTGCCGGTCATGGCCACCAATGTCGCCGTGCCCGCCCTCACCTGGGCTGCCGTGCTGACGAACAGCGTCCTGCCCGCGCACATGGAGATCGAGCTGGGCTATGTGGACAGCCGCACGGCGGAACGCGCCCGCGGCTATCTGCCCAACACCAACCTCGCGCGCGCCTACCTCTCCACTAACCTCGATGCCGTGCAGATGTTCCGTCTGCACGTGCCCATCCGCCCCGGCCTGCAATGAACCCGAACCGCCAATCCAGTCCCGGCCCGAACGCCGTGCCGCCGCGGCCCGTTCGCCTCTTCTCCGGCGCTCATGGCGGGGCAGGGGACGTGGCCTGCCGGAGGTCAACCGCCGGTCTTGCTGCCCGCCGATCCCGCTCCGGCGTCGCCCTGGTGGCCACGCTCATCATGCTTTCGCTGGTGACCTTCATGGTGGTGGCCTTTCTCGGCGTGGCCCGGCGTGAGCGGCGGGCGATCGAGGCCGCCACCACGGCGGGTGAATCGCAGATTGCCCGCGATGCCGCGCTCAATGTCGCCCAGGCGGACATCCTCGCGCGCCTGCTCATCAGCGGGGACAAGTGGAACTACGGCCTGATGGTCTCCACCAATTTCCAGAACACCACCAACGTCACGGGCACCATCAGCCCGTTGAACGTCAACCATACCAACGCCCTGGCTGCCGGCGTAAATCCCTGGCTGACCAATCTCGGCAACCTGCAATACAAGCCCCGTCCGCCGGTCTTCTCGCCCAATTTCACGAATACGCGCGCCTTTCCGGCTCCCGGCTCGCCCATCAATGTGCTGCTCAGCGAGTCACGGTCCGGCCGCTTCTACCTCGACTTCAACCGCAACGGCATCTTTGACCCCACGGACCGCACCCGTGCCGGCGATCCGCACTGGATTGGGCAGCTCGAATACCCGGAGGTGTCCCACGGCCCGACCAACCGCTTCGTGAGCCGTTATGCCTACCTCATCGCCCCCGCAGGCAAGGCGATGGACCTCAATCTCATCCATAACCAGGCCAAGCGGCCGGCCACGGTGAACGCCGAGGGCTACTACCGGAACCTCGGCCTCGGTGCGCAGGAGTTCAACCTCGCGGCCATGCTCACGGAAATGGCCCCGGCGCATTATGGTCCCAGCTATTTATACGACCTCAATCCCCTCAATGTGAGCGGCCTGGCCCCGTTCAGCCGCAACCCGTTCCGGGATGCCCTTCAGCTCCTCCTCTATCGCAATAACGACAGCTGGAACAACCATGCCACCCTGGCCGCCCAGTTTGCCGCAACACCCGCCCAGTTTCTGACCAACGCCAGCTTCGATTTGCTGGGCGACGGCCCGCTGATGGGCTCGACCAACCTCACGTTCAACGTGGATGCCACGAACATCCCGTGGCCGGGTGGCACCAACACCTCCTCCACCGCGCGCCGTTATTTTGATTTCACCGAACTCTTCTCCGCCACCCGGCCGAATTACCAGCCGTTCACCACCAACCTGTATTACCTGTCCACCAACCTCGCCAACACGCTGGCCGGCGACACGGATCGGCGGGCGCCCTACCGGCTGATGGAGGTCCTGGGCACCGAGTCCTGGCCGGTCACCAACAAGCTCAACCTGAACTGGCTGAATAACCCGCTGGGCGGCACGGCCGGCGGCGAGGCCTTCGGCTTCACCAACTGGAGCGCCGACACGTTCTTCTATTCCACCGCCGAACTGATGCTCCGCGCCAGCCTGATCCCGAGCGTGTTTGTGAACACCAACTGGACCGGCTTCGGCGGCGCGGAGACCAACGTGCTGGTCACCAACTACTACTTTGGCACGACCTTCGTGGGCACCAACATCAACTCGACCCTCAGCGTCACCAACATCCCCATCTTCCCGTTCAGCTACTACCTCCCCGAGACGCACCGCCTGCTCCAGTTCACGGCCAACCTCTTTGACGCCACCACGTGGGACGGCAATGCGCCCGCCTATCCGACCGTCTGGCGGCCCGTCTTCGGCTTTGCCAACACCAACCTCTGGCCCAGCAACGACTTCGTTAACATCGTCGGCTACACCACCAACGGCACCGATGCGGCCACGCTCCTGAGCCTGCCGGTCTATGACCTCAGCGACCCGAACGCGCGGATGCTCATGTATACCACCGCCGGCGGGACCATCGGCGCCTCGAACCTCTGCCTCTTTGCCGGGACGCCGGTCATCATGGGAGCGAAGAAAGGGTATCCGAACTTCAACGAGTTCGGCGTGCAGACCCGCTTCTCCGTCACGCGCCGGCTTGAGTTCGTCAAGAGCGCCGCGACCAACAACGGCCCCATGGCGGCGGTGAACCCGCGCCCCGTGCAAACCAACGAATCGCTCGTGATGGGGCTGACGAACATCTACGGCTTCGAGGCGTGGAACTCCTACTTTGCCGCCTACCCGCGTCAGCTCCAGCTGGTGGCCACCAACATCGCCCGAATTGTCCTGACCAATGAGTTCGGCCCCATTTACACCAATGTCACCACCAACGGCCTGAGCCAGACCTATGTCTCCGGGGCATGGCCGGGCACCTCGAACTTCTTCGCCTCCTTCAAAAGCTTCTTCTTCACCAACGTCCCGCAGCTTTCGACCAACGTGGCGCTCGGGTATGCCTATGCCACCAACTACCCGCCGCTGCCGGGCTTCACCAACGGCGGCTTCATCCCGGCCAGCCCCACCGGCCCCGGCAGCCCGAGCATCTTCAACCGCTCCAACGGCTTCCCCGACCTGCGGCTGGGCATCACGATCACCAACTCCGTCATCTTCGCCCTGATCGACAGCAATCGCGTGGTGGACTTCGTCAACCTCACCAACCTCATCGCCGGCATGGACCTTGCCACGGCGCTGCGCGTGACCAACGGCGCGGCCACGCCGCAGGCTGCGCTTCAGGACCCGGTGCGTTTCTGGTTCACCAACCGCGCCGGAGTCGGGCCCTTCGTCCAGACGCTCGGGGTGAGCAACCAGGTCGAGGTCTGCACCAACTTCAACGCCGGCAGCACGAATCTCTGGCGGAACTGGAGCCTGAACACCCCGATCTCCCGCGAAATCGACCGCTTCCGCCGTTGGATGGGCCTGTCCGGCGTGCCGGGCTTCAATCCCAACCAGTCGCTCAACACAAACATCCTGGTCCTGCAGGCTCCGTTCAGCCCGACGCGCACCATCGCCTACAACGTGTCCTGGGAGGTTAACGACCCGTTGGTCCACTACACCACGCGTGACATCACGGACCCCTTCCGCACCAGCACCGGTGACCAGGTAACCCCGATCGTGCCGCCCATCGCGGTCCCGCCCCCGCCGGGATCGCTTTACCGGGTGGATTTGGGCCTGGTCAACGGCCGGCTCTCGTTCGTCACCAACGGCGGCCTCAACCGCTATTACAACCCCTGGGGCCGGGGCATTGACACCACCGGCACGCGGCTGGCGAACCTGCCCGGCTACTATAACGTCACGCCCGCTGCCTACGACCAGCGGCTCAAGGACGCGGGCATTGTCAGCTCGGACATGTGGGACTTCCCGCAGCGCAAGTTCGCCAACCTCGGCTGGATCGGGCGCGTCCATCGCGGCACGCCGTGGCAGACCTTCTACCTTAAATCGGACATTCCGAACCCCACCAACTGGTTCTACTGGGCGCACAGCACGGAGACGAGCCCGACCAACGACTGGCGGCTCGTGGATGTCTTCACCACGGCCATCAATGCGGATGCCACGCGCGGCCTGCTCTCGGTGAACCAGACCAACAGCCTCGCTTGGGCGGCGGCCTTGGGCGGCACGTTGGTCCTGTCCAACAACCAGGCCGCCATCGTCGCGATGACCGTTTCGCCGGCCTCCGTGCAGCTCACCAACATCGTCGGCAGCTTCACCAACGGCCTCATCCACGCCAAGCAACGGATCCCCATGTGGCAGCCGATGCTGAACTACAGTGCCGGGGACCTGGTGGCCTACTTCAACGGGCCGCTGGGCTTTGTGAATTACTTCCGGGCGCTCAACGGCACGAACCAGAACCAGAACCCGTTCTCACAGGTCAGCTCCAACTTCTTCGCCTACTGGACCAACCTCGCCTCCTGGAGCGCCACGGGCATCTACAGCGCGGGCGATCTGGTCGAGCGGCTCGGCACGTCCTTCTACGCGCTGAGCAACACTCCGGCCGGTCCGCCGGAGGCCGTGCCGCAGCACTGGGAGCCCTTCCCGCAGCGCTCGTTCTCCAAGGTGGGCAGCGTCCTCAGCACGCCGGAGCTGAGCGTCCAGTCGCCCTATTTGAACGTCGGTAGAACCTGGCAGGTGGGGGTTGCTTATGCGGCCGGCGCGCGCGTTCGCTGGCAGGGCTGGTATTACCAAGCTCTGCGGGCCGTGCCGGTGAACCAGCCGCCCAACCCGCACATCAACTACGCCGACGCCCGTTCCATGGCGCAGTCTTACTGGTGGCCGCTGGAGTTTCCCTCGATCGCGCGCAACGGGAACACGGTGGACTCCCTCAACGACGTATTCGTCGAGCGCATCCCGCAGCAGTCGCTCGGACTAATGCACCTCGAACCGCATCCCCGCATGGTCATCTACGCCTACGGCCAGTCGCTGCGGCCGGCGGAACGCGGAGTGAACGTCGCCCCTGGCACCTACTCGCTGATGGTCACCAATTACCAGGTCACCGGTGAATCCGCCGCGCGCGCCGTCGTGCGCATCGAGGGTCTGCCGGAACCGGGCCTCCTCCCGCGTCCGCTGCCCGCCGGCGCGCCGCCGGTGGTCACGCCCCGTGTGTTCATGGAAAGCTTCAAGCTGCTGCCCGAATTTTAACGAGCCATGTCCCGCCCGTCACATCCCGTCCTCACCCTGCCTGCCGCGGTGGCCAGCCCATGGCGCAGCCCGCGTCCCGACGGCTTGCGCGTCCGGAATTCCTTAAGCAATCCACCGTATTGTTGGCCTGCCCCCGGCGGGACTAGATTCACGTCAACCTCGCGGAACTCCTTATGAAAAGCCGTAACTGGTTTGTGGCCGGACTGCTGCTCCTGCTCGGGGCCGCGCTCCTGCTCCGCGAAGGCGAGCGCCGCCGCGCGCGGGAGCAGGCCGCCGGCACCAACACCGCCCCGCCCGCCGTCAGCCTCTGGGAGCGCTTCACCCGCCTGCCCTCCGCGCTCACCGGCCGTCGTCCCGCCGCTCAGCCCGCCGCGCCCGTGGCCTCCACGGCCCAGGTGAAGGCATTGAGCGATGATCCGCACCTGCCTTTCCGGGTGCGCAACACGGCCAAGCCCGATGCCGAGCTGTTCCGCAGTGACACCGCCGTCCTGCTGCGCAACGCGCTGGTGGAGACCCGGGAGCCGGTGCGCCTGAACATCCCGCCCCATCTGCGCGCGCAGGGCGATCCCGGCAGCTGGCTGGTGCAGGCGCGCGGGAGCATTGACGGGAAATTCCGCGAGGTGCTCAGCGGGGCCGGGGCGGAAATCGTCAGCTACGTGCCGAACAACACCTACCTCGTGCGCGCCAGCGCGGCCGTTGCCCAGCAGCTCCGTGTGGCCCCGCGCGTCCACAGCGTCCTGCCCTTCGAGCCGTTCTACAAACTGGACATGCAGTTGCTCCCGCTCGCCGTGCGGCAGGAGCCGATGCCCGCCGGCCGGTGGCTGAACCTGGTGCTGTTCCATGGCACGCAGGATCGCACCAAGGCCGACCTCGCCGCGCTGGGGGCGGAGGTCAAGGGCGAGCAGCCGTTCCCCTTCGGCCACGTCGTCACCATCGCCCCGCCGGCCGACAGCCTGGTGGCGCTGGCGCAGTTGCCCGCCGTGCAGAACATCGAGGCGTATCACTCCCCCGTGCTGATGAACGACCTTTCCCGCGTGCGCCTGGATGTGTCCACGGATCCGACGCTGGCTTCGCCGGCCGGCAACTGGCTCAACCTCATCGGCAGCGGCGTTTTCATCGCGCACGTTGATTCCGGCCTCGACCTGGCGCACCCGCAGTTGGTCGGCCGCACTTTTGTCAACGGGTTCAGCCCGGCGGCCGACGTGAACGGCCATGGCACTGCCGTGGGCGGCTCGATTGTCGGCATCGACAGCACCACGCCCACCGCCACCAACGGCTCCATCGCGGGCAGCCGCTACCGGGGCATCGCCCCCGGCGCGCGGCTCTATCCGCTCTCGATTTTCGCCACGGATTACACGAATTACGGCAACACCTGGCTCATCACCAATGCCTATCAGGCCACGAACATCTTCATCGTCAACAACAGCTGGGGCTACCCGGTCTCGACGTATGACATCAACTCCGCCCTTTACGATGCCCATACCCGGGACGCGCTGCTCCACCGCACCAATAACCAGCCGCAGACGCATGTCTTTGCCGCCGGCAACGCGGGCAACGCCAACTCCGGCGGCCTCGGCGGCGCGGCGGACACCATCGCCTCGCCCGGCAACGCCAAGAACGTCATCACCGTCGGCTCGTCCGAGCTGTTCCGTCTGATGGCCAACTCGACCAACGATCCGCAGGCCAGCGCCCGCTCCGACAGCTTCAGCCAGGTGTCCGATTTCTCCAGCCGCGGCAACGTCGGCGTCGGCATCGAGGGCACGGCGGGCCGCTTCAAGCCCGACCTCGTCGCCCCCGGCCAATACATCGCCACCCTGCGTGCGTCCACCTTCACCAACCCGCAGCCGGCGGACGCGGACCTCGGCAGCTCGCAGTGGCGTTACGAGTCCGGCACCAGCCTCGCCGCCGGCAAGGTCTCCGGCGTGCTCGCGCTGATGCAGCAGTTTTTCAGCGTCAACTTCGGCCGCACCAACGGTCTGCGTCCTTCGCTCAACAAGGCGCTGCTCATCAACCGCGCCCGCTCCATCGGACCGGCCTATGACTTCGCGGTTAACAACCCTGTGACGCACCAGGGCTGGGGCATTCCCTCGGTGAGCAACACGCTGCCTGCCGTCGCGGCCATCAGCTTCCTCACCAACAGCACCACCGTTTCCAATGCCATTGTGCTGGTCGAAGAGGGTGCCACCGGCACGAACCACGTAGCCTCGGGCGAGTATCGGGCCTATGACGTGACGGTTCCCGGCATCGGCACGAACACCCCGAACTTGAAGATCACGCTGGCGTGGACGGATCCGCCCGGCAACCCGGTTTCCTCCGTCAAGCTGGTCAACGACCTGGACCTTTATGTGACCAACATCCTGCAGAACGGGGTGGCGATCACCAACGGAGCGCAGTATGAGGGCAACAACATTCCTCCCGGGGGCGTGATCTCCCAGCCGACGAGCGTTGGCAGCGTCAGCCAACGCGACTCGATCAACAACGTGGAGAATGCCTTCATCCCGCTCACCAATTCCGGCACGGCGACTTACCGGGTTTACGTCATCGGCCGCAAGGTCAACGTCAACGCCGTCTCCGGCAACACCAACCAGGTCGCGCAGGATTACTCGCTCGTCTTCTCCACGGATGTGCCCGGCACCGGCGTATCGGTCACCTACCCGGCAGCCGCCGATGGCTACGGCTTCACCAACCGTCCCATCAACATCGTCACCAACGGCATTCCGTATCTCAACGAGCGCGTCGGGGCCAACTCGCCGTTGTTCACGCTCAACGGCACCGCCAATCCGAACACCAACGGCCTGACCAACCAGTGGACGTTCTACGTTTACACCAACCTGAATTACCCCAGCTCCTCGGTCACCAACTTCACGACCAACATCACCGCCGGGGTGACCAACATCATGACCAACGTCGTGCGCCTCCCGATGGTGAACGGCGGACCTTACGTGGCGTTCTCCACCTTCCTGCCGCCCAACCTCGCCCGCGCCCGCAACGCCGACGCGGACATTGACCTCTACGTCACGCGCAGCTCGCTCGCGTATCCGGGGTCTGGAGCTGCCGGGTTGACCAACCTGGATCCATTGGTCTTGGGCAGCGCCAGCACCTTCCGCTCGACCAACCGCGGCGGCTACGAGCTGTTCAACGTCACCAACTCCTCCATCGGCGAAATCTTCTACGTCGGCATCAAGTCCGAGGACCAGCAGGGCGGCACCTACGGCTTCTTCGGTGCGTCGGCGCCGTTCCCCTTCTTCAGCACCAACACCAACGGCTTCTTCCAGGTTGCCCTGTTCCCCGTGCCCATGGACATCCCCGATGGCACGCCGGAAGCCCCCGGTGGCGTTGCGCTTTACGGAATTCTGCCGACCAACGTCATCATGCAGAGCATCACGATGTCCAACACCATCGTGCATGAGAACCTCGGCGATCTCGTGGGCACGCTCACGCACAATGGCACGGTCGTGACCCTGAACAACCACTCGGCCGGTCGCGGCACCAACCCGCCCGGCGGCCTGAGCACCAACGGCCTCATCTATGACTCCTTCCGCAATCCGCCCGACGGCCCCGGCGATGTGACGGACTTCCTCGGCCAGGATGGCGTGGGGTTGTGGATCTTCGAGCTATACGACAACACCCCTTTCCAGACCGGCGCGGTAACCTTTGCGGACCTCTTCATTGTCCCTTACACCAACCAATCCAGCACCAACCCGAACGTTTTCTTCCGCACCTTCGATCTCGCGGCGGGCCAGTCCTACGTGGACTTCTTCGATATCCCCAGCTACGCGACGAACCTAGACGTGGACATCGAGGGCGGCTTGGCGGGTGTGCCCGGTCCCGCCTCCAGCAATGGTGTGGACATCTTGGCCAATCCGCCCGGTTTGGGAGTGCCCACTTATCTCAATCATGCCAACACGAACGGGCCAAAGGACCTCGACAATCTCGACTCCGGCGTTTATCCGCACTTGCGCATCTCTCCGGTCTCCTCACCGCCCATTACCGCCGGCCGGTGGAACTTCCGCGTCGTCAACAACTCAGCCAGCCTGCTCACGATAAGGCTGCGCTACACTTTGGGTGTGAACCTGGCCACGGTGAATACCGCCCTGAACTACACCAACGCCTCCGTCTCGCTGCTGGATGAATACATCACCAACCTGTTCCAGTTCATCCCCGTTGACCGCGTCGTCAGCAGTGTGGACGTGGGCCTGGCCATCCAGCACCCGCGCGTGTCGGACCTTGTCATCCATGTGATCGCGCCCTCGGGCAAGAAGGTGCTGCTCTTCGAGAACCGGGGTGGCACGAACGGGGTGACCACGCCCGACCTGCGTGCCAATTTCACCGAGAACACCAACTACGTCACCCACATTGACACCAATGGCACCAACGCGCTGGGCTTCACCAATCTTGGCTACCTGCTGCCGATCAAGTTTGTGCCCGCGCCGTATTCCGCGGTCGTCTCGCCGCCGTTGCTGGTCACGAACATGACCAACCTCCTCTTCGGGCACGGCGCAATGGCCAGCTCACCGCATGAGTCACCTGGTGGTCTCGCGCAGCACGGGCTGTCCCTTTTCATGGCGGGCAAGGTCACCCGCAATGGCACCAACGACGGCTTCCTCGCCTCCTACCTCACGCCCATTGTCACCAACCGGTTCACGTCGAACATCGTCACCACCACAGCTTCGACAAACCTGACCTACACCCCGGTCACCAACTGGACCGTCACCAACTTCTGGCCCGGCTCCCTCAGCGGCTATCGCGGCCCGAACCCCGCCGCCGCCAGCCCGGCGGATCAGACCTATTTCAACGGCGTCGCCGCCAACGCCGACGGCGTCTTCGCCGTGGGCCAGACCCGCAACTACTTCCCGCCCAGCACGCTGACGTGGTCAGGCGGAACTAATCGGCAGGACTATGACATCGACCTTGGCTCCACCGCGGGTTCCGTCAATTTCACCCACCTTACGGACGTCAACCGCGACCGCATCCTCGTGCAGTATGAAGGCCGCACGCTGATGGACCTGACCCCCGCCGCCGGGGCCGCCCCGACGAACTTTGTCACCAACCTGATTTACCACGGCGCGTCCCGTTTCATGCGGGTGTCAATGAACCCGGTGGTAAGCGCGGCCGCCGGTTCCACCTGGACCAACACCCTCAACATATTTCGCAGCAACGGCGTGACCTTCGCGGTGGACACGTTTGTATACGCCGGGATCGGCGGAATCCGCCCTCCGCCCTCCGCCGCTGCGCCCGTGCCGGACAGCTTGAATAGTCCGCAGGGCGTAGCGTTGGATGCTGCGAACAGAGTGTATGTAGCCGACTCGGGCAACAACCGTATTCTCAAGTTCCGCCAGGCCGTCACGCTGCCGAATCCGCTTAACACTCCCAACGCCGCTGAGACCAACGGCACGTATGAGCCGCTGACGTTGACTGCCGCAGTGCCCCCACTGTTCGCGAACTTCAACGGGCCGGCGGGCGTGGCTGTGGCCACCAACGGCGACATTTACGTTGCCGACACGGGCAACAACCTGATCAAGCGCTACAGCAGCAACGGCACGTTCTTGCAAGTCTGGGGCGACACCTCGATTGCCCCGCCAGCGAACGCGGGCAGCAACGACACGCCGTCCTTCGCGGCGGGCCGATTCAACGGCCCCCGAGGTTTGAGCATTGGGGCCAATGGTGTTGTTTACGTGGCCGACACGGGCAACAACCTTATCCGCACCATCGCTACCAACGGCACTGTTGACCGGATTTCACTGCCGGCGGCCTTTGTGGCCGCCGCCGGAGACTTGCGCTTGCCACAGGACGTTGTGGCAAGCGTCAGTAGCGGGCCGGGTGGTTGGGATACTAGCTTGGCTAGTCGCTTTGGCAGCGGCTTCTCATCCGGCACTAATCTGTATGTCGCAGATACGCTGAATAACCGAATCGTCTGGCTCCAGTGGTCCAACACGGCATGGGTCGCGCACCATCTCGCTGGTGGGCCATTCCCAGCGTTTTCTTCGGGGAGAGTGGATGGCACTAACTCTCTGGCTCGGTTCTTCTCTCCAACCGGAATCACGCGTGACGCTGCCGGCAATCTCTACGTGGCTGAGTTCTTTAACCATGTCATCCGCCGAGTTACGCCTTTAGGCGATGTCCAAACTATCGCTGGTAGCTTGGGCGGCGTGAGCGGAAGTCTGAACAGTGCGGTTGGCACTTCCGGCGCCGCGTTTAACTTTCCGACTCGGCTTGTCGCTGACTCGGTCGGAACCTTGTTCGTGGCCGATATGGGGAATAACAGCGTCCGCGTCGTGACCCCGTATCAGACCGGCACGCCCACGAACGCGTTCGTGGCTTACTTCCCCTTCAACGGCCCGACCAACAGCCACATCATGGGGTCGGCGCCCGTGTTCTTCTCGCGCGGTCTGACCAACTCGGTCTTCGGCATTGAGCACGCCAGCGGTGGCCCGCCCAGCCGCGACACCTTCACCGGGGTGGCTTCCTACACGCACTTCGGCACCAACGGCGTCGGCACGAACTTCCTCTATGCGGTCGGCTCGGCGCAGTTCAGCACCAACTCCGCCGGTGGGTTTGACCAGTTGGACCGTATGTTCCTCACCAAGTTCGGCACCAACGGCCAGCCCGTCTGGACGCGCGGTCACCAGCCGGCCGCAGTCATCTCGCCTGTGGTAAACGCTTTGGGGGCGATCACCGCCTTCACGATCCATTCGGGTGGCGCGGGCTACTCCGCCGTGCCGGTGGTCACGCTGTTGGATCCGCTGAACTCGGTTCCGGCGAACCGTGCCATCGCCATGACCGTCACCCTCACCGCGGGGGCCGTTACCGGGGTCACCGCTCCGGCCACCCCGCTGGCCGGGCCGTTCGTGGCCCCGCGCGTTTACGTTGAGGCTCCCCGGCCCACGGCAGCGGGCGCGCCTGCTCATGTGCCCGGTCACGCCCTCGCCGTGATGCACGGCACGAACGTGGTGGCCGCCGGCTACACCAACCTCTTCAATCTGGCGCTCACCACCAACAACCAGCCGTTCCTTCTGTGCCTGAACACCACCAACGGCGCGCTGCGCTGGAGCACTAATTCACCCACCAGCGGTCATTACAACGCCGTTGCCATCTATGGCACCAACATCCTCGCCGCAGGCGCGGCCTATGCCGGTGCCGGTGTGGCCAACGTGGCGAACAGCAACTGCCTCATCGAGCGCTGGAGCCTGCTGGGCAACTCGCTGCTGACCACCAACTATTCCTTCGGGGTCGGCCGGCCCAGCCAGTTGAGCGGTCTGCTCGCGATTGAGGAGCTGGACCGCGCCTACGCCGTGGGCACGGTGAGCAACAACGCGACGAGCTGCGACGCCTTCCTGATGGAGATTGACCTCCAGACCCTCGCGGTGATTTCCGTGGTCACGAACAACCTCACGAACGGCCTGAACTTCGGCAAGGCCATCACCACCGATGGCGTGGACCTCTATGTGGCGGTGGAAGGCCCCGGCGATGGCAACGCCAGCGACCGCCAGGCCGGCATTTTCCGCTATCGCGCCAAGAACTTCTATCTACCCGAGGAGTCACTGAGCACGTTTGCGGGTGAGCGCACCTGGGGCAACAGCCTGTTCTACACGAACATCCTCGGCGTGCCCACGGTGCAGACCAATACCAACACTGCCTGGCGGCTTCAGATCGCCGACACCCGGGCCGGGGGCACCAACGGGGCCGCGCGTGTAATCTCGTGGAGCCTCAACTTCTCCTACGCCGCCAGCAACACCACTCCGCTGGCCGTGTCGTCCGGCGTGACCTCGGCCCCCGTGCTGCTTTCCGGAGCGCCGGCCTACTTCCGCGTGCGGGTGCCTTCCGCCGCGGCGCTGGCCACCAACCTGATCAATGCGACCATCCCGGTGCGGGTGATCCTGCATCCCTCGAGCATGCCGGCCGATGGCGCGCCCGGCACGCGTGAAGTCTTCAGCGGTGCCTCCAGCGGCGCGTTCCTCGTTTCCACCAACGCCGACGGCGGAAGCCCGGCACTGCGTCCCGGAGCGGAGTATTACCTGGCGGTCATGGCGATGGATCCTGAAGCGGGCGGTGAGGTCAGCGTGCAGGTCCAGTTCGACCGCTCTGAATTGCCGCCGTCCGTCACCCCGCTGGCCAGCGGCGTCCCCTTGGCCGGCTTCACGGTCGCCAATGGCGGCCAAAGCCACTACGCCTTCGACGTGCCCACCAACGCCTCGGCCACGCTCTTTGAAATCACCGCTGCCGACGGCAACGTGAACCTTTATCTCCGCCGCTCGAACGGGCCGGCCGCACTTCCGGGCCCGGGTGGTTACGACTTTGCCAGCGCCAACCCGTTCGTCGGCACCGAGCAGATTTTCCTCATCACGAATTCCGCCTCCGCTACCGCGCTCACACCCGGCACATGGCTGATGGGCGTCCATAACGCCGACAATGCGCCGGTGAACTTCACCGTGCGGGCCACTGCCGCCACGGCCACCCCCTACAACCTCGTCACCTCCGCCAACGGCCAGACCCACGCAGGCGTAACCAGCCCGGGCAACGCGCCCAACACGCTCTACAAGCTCACCGTGCCCACGGGGGAAAGGGCGCTGCTCTTCGAGTTGACCGGCCTGAACGGCAACGGCGATCTCGTGGTGCGCCGCAACGCCTTCCCGCTGGCGACGACCTACGATTTTGGCAATGCCCGGTCGGGTAACGCCCCGGAATGGATCAGCCTCCGCACCAACGCGAGCTTGCCGAGCCTGGCTGGCGACTGGTATTTCGGCGTGCTGAACCCCGGCGCGACGCACGTGGCCTACAACGTCATGGCGCGGCAATCGGTCAACGGCGTGCTGGTGGGCAGCGCCCCGCTCCAGATCGTCCGCCCGCCCGGGGCCAGCATGCTCACCGGCGGCACGGGCTTCGGCTTCGGCCTCAACGGCGTCCCCGGCGAGAAATATCAGGTGCAATACCGCACCAATCTTGCCGCCACCAACTGGGTGGTGCTGACCAACATCACCGCCCCGGTGGATGGGGTGATCAGCTTCATCCACTCCGGCGCACTGACGAACAAGAATCTTTACTACCGCTTCCTCGCGGTGCCGTGAGGGCAGCTTGGCAACGTTAGGGGCGACCGGTATGATCCCAACCATGAGCTACCAGAGCGTCATCACCCTAGAGCCCGGTAAGCGGGGGGGCAGACCATGCGTTCGTGGAATGCGCATCACGGTGGCGGATGTGCTGGGCTGGCTGGCGAGCGGCATGACGCACGCGGAGATTATCGCGGACTTTCCCGAGTTGAATGAGGCGGACATCCGTGCCTGTCTCGCCTACGCCGCTGACCGCGAGCACAAGGCGCAGTTCGTGACGGCCCCGCATGAGGCTGCTGTTTGACCAGAACCTGAGCTTCCGGCTCAGTCAGCGGCTTCAGGATATTTTCCCCGGCTCAAACCAAGTCCACGTGCTTGGCATGGCCCAGGCCGATACCGCGAAGTCTGGACATATGCGAAAGCAAATGACTTCACCATCGTGACTCAGGACGCGGACTTCGCCGACCTTTCGCTTCTGCTCGGCTCGCCGCCCAAGGTCATCTGGCTTCGCTGCGGGAACCAGCCGACTCCAGCCATCGAGAAGCGATTGCGTGATAGCCTGGCGGATATTGTGGCCTTGGGGAAAAGCACCACGGCCGGGTGGCTGGAGATTTATTGAGTCCGCCTTACCTCGGCGGCGACTTCAAATCATCCCCGCCAGCTTGCGGCTCACCCAATAGACCGTCAGCATGAACAGGATGCTCCCGGCCCACCACGGGTCAGCCCAGAGGCGGATGCGCTGCTCCAGGGGCTTCGGCTCGGGCAGCAGCGTGATTTGCTCGATGACCTTGGCGAGGTCGGCGGTCGGGCCGATGGCTCCGCCGGTGAGCGAGGCGAGTTCGCGCAGCGCGGTGAAGTTCGCGGGCTGTCCGACTTTCTCGCGCACGGGTTGGGTGACGGTGATTTCGGTTTCCAGCTTGCGACCAGCGGCGTCGGCGGTGAGGAGGATTTTGTGCGGGCCGCCTTGCTTGGGCACGAAGCTGGACTTGAAGACGCCCCAGCCGCCGTCGAGCGCGGCGAAGTCGAGCCGTTCCGTGCGGCCGCCGGGCGTGGTGATTTTGCCGTCCACCTTGCCCTTCTCCAACGGGAAGCCGCTCGCGTCGAGCACGGTGGCCTGGAGGAAGACGGTGTCGCCGGCGTTCGGCGTCTCGGGGCTGAAGGTGAGCCGCACGCCCGCGCGCTCGGCGAGGTGCCGCTGGTGCGACATCCAGCGCACGACCTGGCTCCAGAAGCGGTAATGCCACTTGTCCTCGACGCCGCGCCGCCA
>Ga0172367_10003577_pt1 | contig 19979 bp, 20 predicted proteins | sample Lak10m_FD_114542 | JGI IMG/M metagenome (GOLD analysis project Ga0172367, IMG submission 114542) | Freshwater microbial communities from Kabuno Bay, South-Kivu, Congo - kab_022012_10m | ecosystem: Environmental > Aquatic > Freshwater > Lake | place: Democratic Republic of the Congo: South-Kivu...
CCCCCGCCCAGTGCGTCCCCCACCGGCCCGGCCGCCCCCCCTCACCATCACCAGAAGCAGACATCGTCAAGGAGGCCGGGCATGGATAGGGGCGCCGTCAATTTACGAAATCTGCACACTTTTGCTGCGAAGATGAAACATGACCAAGACATCATCGGTCGCGATGGGTTGCGATCACATCACCGTCCAGATTTTGCCACTATCACGTTGACAAAAAGCCTTCCGCCCGCGACATTCAGTCTTAAGAGGCAGCGTCGGGCGGCTCCCTTGGCCATGCTCGCCATCCGTGTGCTGTTCGTAGAGGTCCGATGATGAAACCCGTCCATCGCTATGTAAGCCGGCCCTCCACCGACGAACCGCGCGAAACGGAGTCATGGGCGCTGACGGAAGCTGCCCGACGGCTGATTGATGCCAGCCGGACTCCCAACAATACCGACGCACTTCAAAACGCTCTTGTGCTCAACCAAAAATTGTGGACCATTTTTCAAGGCGCCATCAGCGAGCCTGACTGTCCACTGCCGCGAGGCCTGCGAGAGAATTTGGCCGCCCTGTCGCTGCTGGTCGATCGCCAGACCATGGCCCGTATGGTTGATCTCGATAGCAGCAAGCTTGATACCCTGATCAAAATCAATCGGGCGGTTGCCAGCGGCTTGGCCATGAGACCTGGCCAGGCGACTCCCAACTTGACCGTGGCCTCAACATCGCCCCCGCCAACCGGCGCACCTCAGGCGAAGCCGACGCCACCAACCACGCCACCCCGGCCGATCCGCATTTCGATCTGAGAGCCTGTCCCGAAAGTCTATCCATGATTCCAACCGGCTTCGCCTTGGCCCCGGCGGCCATCCATCGGATCAAGCCCCTTGCCGGTAGCAGCGCTACGGGCGGCGGGCCTTGATCTCGATGGCTGGCTCGCCGGATGCCATTGGAATCATGAATATACTTTCGGGACAGGCTCTGATGGTCGCGCTGCCGGAGCAGGAGAATCGTGGCTTCTGAACGATTCGATACGGAAAAGACGCGTCAAGACGTGATGGTGGCCAAAATCCCGCTGGCGACGGCAGAGCAGATCGATGCGTTGGCGATCGAGCGGGCAACTTTTCGACACGCCGTGGTTCAGGACTTGGTGATGTCCGTCTTGACGGCTGCTTCCGGCGGGTCTTCCCGATTTCTGCCAGGACTGCCGCGAATCGATCGAGCCCGGACCCGGAGTTTGACCCTTCCCCTGGCGGAGAGCGTGCGCGTCGCCCTTGATCGCGCCGCGGCCAACCATGGCCTGTCCCGCCACCAGACCTTGCTTCGTGTGCTGATTCCGGCCGCGGCAGCCACGTGGGAACGGGAGTGTCGGGTGCCGGATTTGCCCTCTGATACCAACGAACGTGAGGCCTGTTCAGAGTATGTATGAAAAAAGGGGGGGCCTGGGGGGCCGGTCAGGCCCCCCAGTTGGGGGTTTCGGGGGGCGAAAGCCCCCCTGACTAATCGCCGCGCCCCAATTGTCGGGGGGCTTCCGCCCCCCGAAAGGCCCCCTGATCCGGGGCCTGACCGGCCCCGGAACCCCCTCTTTTTTTTCGGTTCATCGCGATCCCGACAACGGTGATTCGGACTCTCCTTGATCCCGGCATTCATGTTACCCAAGCGAATGCTCGTTGCCCTGCAACTGATGCAACGGGGTGGGGCCACTTTCCTCGCCCTTCATTCCCCTTTTAGACGGTCGCGGGAGACCCGGCAGCGGTGCCAGATCCGGTTGCGCCCTTTCATCTGATCGGTTTCGGTGGTGCCGTTGCCGGCGGCCTTCTTGTCGTGTGTGCCGTGTGCGGCTGGGTTTTGACCGGACTGGTGCTGATTCTGCTGCGTCGGCGGGCCATTCTCGATCATCCCAACGAGCGCAGCAGCCACTCGGTTCCCACCCCGCGTGGGGGCGGCTGGGGAATCGTGATCACGGTTTTGCCGGTCTGGCTGGCGATCAACCATGCTGAAGGCGTGTTGGCGGAGCGCTGGCCGTTCCTGCTTGCCGCGGTGGTCTTGATCGCCATCTCCTGGCTGGACGACGTCCGGAGTGTTTCCGTCGGCGTGCGTTTTGTCATTCAGGCTTCGGCCGTCATTACCGGTCTTTCCTGCCTGCCGGAGCAGACTCTGGTTTTTCAGGGACTGTTGCCGCCGCTGCTTGATCGCACGGTCACCGCCCTTGGTTGGCTGTGGTTTGTCAATCTGTTCAATTTCATGGATGGAATCGACGGCATCGCCGGAGCGGAGGCGGCGGCAATCGGCGGTGGGATCATGATTGTGGCCGGCCTGGGGGGCCTTTCCTGCGCGATTGCCTGGCAGGCTGCGGCCATTATTGGCGCGGCCTTTGGTTTTCTGATCTGGAACTGGCAGCCGGCACGGGTTTTCATGGGCGAGGTCGGCAGTGTACCGCTCGGTTTTCTGCTCGGCTGGCTGCTGCTTGAGTTGGCGATTCGGGGGCCTCTGGTCGCCGCCGTTCTATTGCCGCTTTATTTCATCACCGATGCCACGGTTACCCTGGTGCGACGGTTGTGGCGCGGAAAAAAGTTCTGGCAGGCGCATCGAGAACATTATTACCAGAAAGGTGTTCAGACCGGGCGCAGTCATGCCGCGGTTGTTGTTCGCATTACCGCCATAAACGGTATTTTGATCGTTCTGGCGGTATTTTCCCTTACCGATCAGAGTGGTATCGGCTATCTGCTCGCTTTGCTGTGCGGAGGCGGTGCGGTTGCCGGACTGCTGATTCGGCTCTCGCGTCCCCCGGGCTAACCTTAAGGTCATGGTTTCCAAAGGCCTTTCGGCCTTTGGTAGGGGGTGTCGGGGGACAAAGTCCCCCGACGATCGTGACGACGCAAGATTCGTCAGGGGACTTTGTCCCCCGACACCCCCTACCAAAGGCCAGCGGGCCTTTGGAAACCGGTTTATTAAGGCAGGGGCCACGAGGCCATGACCACAAAGACAGGTCAGCAGCGGACCGTTCTGGTAACCGGAGCGAACGGCTTTATCGGGCGGGCCATGGTCACCCGACTGCTTCAGGACGGCTGTAAGGTCCGGGCCGCACTTCGCCGGCCTTGCCAGGATTTGCCGACCTGGTGCGAGCAGACGGTGATCGGGGAGATCACCGCCGCGACCGACTGGTCGGCGGCGCTGGACGGCGTTACCGACGTGGTCCATTTGGCCGCCCGCGTCCACGAGACCGATGGTCGGGGCATCCTCGGTGCGCTGTTTGGCCCCCGGCTCGCGCTGTTGCGGACGCGGGCAGCGGCCCGGTTGCCAGCCAAGGTTGCCGCTTGGCTGCCGGCGCCGCCGCCTGTGGTTGACCCGCTGGAAATCTATCGAGTCCTCAACCGGGACGGTACCAGACGCCTCGCCGAAGCCGCGGCGGCCGCCGGTGTTCGGCGCTTTCTGTTCGTCAGCAGCGTCAAGGCGATGGCCGACGAGGGGCGCGAGCGTCCGCTGATCGAAACCGATTCGCCGACGCCCCAAACCCCTTACGGCCGCTCGAAACTGGAAGCCGAGGCCGCGCTTGCCGAGGTCGCCGTCCGGACCGGGCTCGATTTGGTGATAGTGCGCCCGCCGCTGGTCTATGGCCCCGGGGTCAAAGCCAATTTTCTGTCCCTGCTGCACCTGGCCGAGCGCAATCCGCCGCTGCCGCTGGCCGGAATCGACAACCGGCGCAGCATGGTCTTCCTTGATAATCTTACCGACGCCCTGTCGCTTTGCCTGCGCCACCCCGCAGCGAGCGGACGGACATTCCTGATCAGCGATGGAGTCGCGGCCTCCGTGCCCCAGCTCCTGCGTGAGCTGATCCATGCCTTCGGCCACCACCCCCGGCTCTTTTTCCTGCCGCCCGCACTGCTTGAACGGATCATCGTCGGCTGGCTGGGGGCCCGGGATATCTGGCACCGGGTGGCCGGTAGCCTGGTGGTCGACGACTCGGCGCTGCGGACCACGCTCGGCTGGCGGCCGGTGGTGACCCGGGAGGAGGGACTGGCGCAGACGGTTGCCTGGTATCTCTTACGCCGGTCCTGACCGATTTCTTCTTTAAGAATGAAAAAAGGGGGGGCCTGGGGGGCCGGTCAGGCCCCCCAGTTGGGGGGGCGGGGGGCGAAAGCCCCCCCTGGAACGGGGCATACCATCCGTCAGGGGGCTTTCGCCCCCCGAACCCCTAACTGGGGGGCCTGACCGGCCCCCCAGGCCCCCCCTTTTTTTCAATCACTTTCAGACCAGGCTACTTGGGCGGATGCCAGTCCCCAGGCTCCAAAAGGACAGCTTCCGGCTTTCTCTGTCCAAAGTTTCCTGCTATCTTGGCTCCGGTTTGCGCTTCGTCTAAGGCGGGTCAGGTTGCATGTTTACGCCATTGAGTTTTCTTGGCCGGTGGATCATGGCGATGTTCGTGGTCTTTGCGACTTATAACGCCACCGGTTACTCGTACTATCACTGGATCACCGATACGCCATCCGATACTTGGCCGCTCAAGATCTTTACCGGTCTGACGCTGCTGACGCTTTATGGCGTATTTGCGATGGCAATCTGGCGGTCCATGGGGCCGGTCGGGGTGGCCGCCACAATTGGCGCCCTTACCACCATGGTGTGGACGTTGGTCGACTATGATCTGCTCGATCTCAATAGCGAGCGCACGGTGTCGACCGTGATCTGTACACTGTTTGCCACTTTGCTGGCATTCGGCGTGTCCTGGTCGCACATTCGCACCCGCCTCAGCGGTCAGGTCGATTCTAAAGACGTCAATCAGTATTGAGCGGGCTGTCCCGAGTAATCGGAGGGCAGAGGCCCGGTTTCCAAAGGCCTGGTGGCCTTTGGTCGGGGGGGTCGGGGGACGAAGTCCCCTGACGCTTGCGCCGGGCAGGCGCACGGGTTTCAGCGCGTCGCTCTAATATCAGTGCCGGCTTCTCGCCGGCCGTCAGGGGACGCTGTCCCCCGACACCCCCAGCCAAAGGCCGGCGGGCCTTTGGAAACCATGACTTTGGCCGATGGCTTCTTGTGTGCTGCTTACCGTCAGTGGTGGCCGCCGCCGTGGCCACCGCCACCGCCACCGCCGGTCACCGGGGCGGTCAGGGTGTGGAAGCCGATCGGCATCGCATGGTTGCGGTGCAGATGCACGGCCACCGTGGCCAAAGCGAGCGCCCAGAAGTTCAGCAGGTTGAACAGCCAAAGGGCCAGGCAGACCATGAAGATGGTCATATAGGCCGACCACAGGACGAGAACCGACCCGAACAACACCCCGCGCAGGGCAGCCAGCGAGCCCCAGGTGGCAAAGGCGCGTACGATCAGAAGGCCATAGGTGCTGGCGGCCAGGACCAGAACCACGGTCAGGTTCATGTCGTGGTCGTAGGTGTCGAGATAGGTGAAGATCGGTCGCAAGGAGTAGTTGAACGGGTTGACCCGGCTGCGAATGAACTCGGAATAGGTAAGCGCCCACGGACCTTCGGAGCGGAAGACATTGTCGACCGTGAAGTAGTGGGGATCGAGGTTGAAAGACAGCAGCAGCGCGCCAAGGATCAGCCCGGTCGAGATTGCCAGCACCCAGACCATCGGCATCAAGAAGAAACCCCGATCGTCGATCCGGGGCAGCCAGCGCACGCCGAGGATCATCGGAATATAGATGATCGCCAGGATGCTGGCTGATTTGGCGAAGCCAACGCCAAGCCAGCTTATCGTCGCAAGGATATCCATTGCCCTCTCCCCTCCGGGGCCCCCTGCCGGGTCCGGACTCAAGACCGATCGTACCAGGACCAAAGCTCGGCGGAGTCGATTGGCTCCCGCCCAGTCTACCGGCCGATCCCTATGGGAAACAAGGTGATGACGCGAGTGCCCCGGTCGGAGAGTCCGGTCCGGGCCCTGACCTCCCCGATCTCTGTCGATCGCTTTTCAAGAAAATCGGGGACCCGTTCAGGGCCAGGCGCGGTCCCAGGAGTCAAGCGTAAGACGACGGGACCGGGCTACACCAAAATCTGTGATCGAACATTAAGAGCATTCGGCTCTACACCGGTCGCCCGAACCTCGGCCCCTCATCGCCTGAAAAAGATGACTGAGACCCCGCCGGTATCGACCGGAATGATCGATACCGCGCCCGAAGCAGTCATGACTGGATGTCGGAAAACCACTTGCGGGTTCCGATGGCGTTGAGGATGGTCAATCCCTGGCGTCGCGGCTTCCAATCGTTGTCGAGCATCATCTGCTTGAGCCGGCGCTTGGCCTCACCCTCGCCGACATAGCCGGAGGAGAGCTGCTTGTAGATCTGTACGGCGTGATGGAATTCCGAGCAGCCGATGTAGCCATCGCTTGAGGCGAACGCCTGCATGATCTCCCGGATCAGCTTCTCGACGTCCTTCTCGAAGATCAGGTCCAGCTCGGCGGCGACGCCAAGCAGAATCGCCCGCGTGTCTTCCAGCGCGAGTTCAAAGCGCGTGACCCCTTCGGCAAGGATTTTCTTCTCACGTTCGCGAGACAGATACCTCTCATCAAACAATTGCAGCTTGATGTATTCGGCAAATTTTTTGCCGGCATCGTCCTCAACGTCCATGTTCCGTCCTCGAGTGGAGCCCGTGTTCGAGACAGTCAAACCTCGCCCGCATGGATACCACGATCCGGGGTACTGTCAAGTTGGCGACCGTGAGATTGCCGACAGAAAACCGGATCGTGCGGCCTCGGTATCACAGGAATAGTCCCCCGGCTCCAGGGACACGTCAAGGAGCCGGGGCCGGTTCAGCCGGTAAAGGCGGGAGACCGCCATGGAAATCGGCTTGTGATGATACTACGAGTCCGCTGCCATTGGTGTCCCCCTGATCTCAACTTGTCCTGGATCGCTCCTTAGTTTTTCCAGTCTTTCTGTCCGTAGCGGCTGAGGATGGCCTGGAGCTTGCCGGATGCCCTGAGGTCCGCAACGCTGCGGTCGAATAGTGCCGCCAAGTCCTTCGAGACCGGCAGGGCCGGGGAGAAGGCGACGTAGATCGGGTCAAGGTCGGCGGAGCCGGCGAGTTCGACCTTGTCAGTCAGATGGAGGTCTTGAATCTTGTAGGTGAGCACCGCGCCCGAATCGATCACCACGTCGACGCGTCCGGCGAGCAGCTTCTTAAGGTTGAGCTCGAGCGCATTGTCGCCGCCGGTGGTATCCAGGCGCTTGTGATCGGGGGCCTTGGCCGCCGCTTCAAGGTAGTCGCCGATCGTTCCCATGTAGACATAGCCCTGGATGATGCCGACCTTGAGCCGGTCGAGCGACGCCGGGCCGGCATAACGCCAGGGGTTCCCTTTCTTGACCGCCATGGCGTTATCGGCCCGGGCGATCATCTCAGCCGGGAAGACAAAATCCGGGCTTTCGGTCGGCGTGGTGCCGATCACGGCCGCGATCGCGCCCTTGCGGCACTCGTCGAGGGCCCGCGTCCACGGCAGCAGCCGGTAGTCGAGGTCGTGGCCGGCGGCGGTGAAGACCGCCCGCGCAATCTCAATCCCGAAGCCCGGTTTGTCGGCCTCGGGCTGGCAGTTGAATGGGCACCATTCGTCGGCGCGCAGGGTGATGGTGTCGGCGTTGGCGCCGGTGGGGAGAAGGAGGGATAAGGCGGTGATCAGGAGTAGTTTTCTCATGCCGACAAATTTCCTGTGTTGATTGATATGTCAGGGGACGTTGTCCCCCGACACCCCCTACCAAAGGCCGGCGGGCCTTTGGAAACCACTTATTCATGGGGTCTGGGGGCCGCTGGCCCCAGTGGGGTCCAGGGGCAAAGCCCCTGGTCGCCGAAGGCTGTCCTCCTATAGCACCCGCAACGTAGTCAGTGCATCAGCAAAATCTTCAGAAAAGTGCCGACCCTTGCGCACGATCTGGACATCGTCCGGCAGCGCCCGGCGCACCACGTCCTGCTGATGATCGTTGGGAACCTCGGTGCGCAGGAACATGATCGGCGTGTGCTGAAGCGCCTTCAGGGCCCGCAGCATGTGGACGACCTCGGTGCCGCTCAGGATGTCGACCACATTGGCGACCATGATGAAGTCCGGCTTGGTCCGCGCCGCCAGCTCGACCCCGTGGAACGAATTGGCGCTGATCATCGAGCGGATGCCGCAGGCCTTAAGCTCGGTCTCCAGAATGCGAAACTGGACATCGCGCGGGCCGATGAACAGTGAATGCAGGGATTTGGGTTCAAACGCGAGCTGGTCGAAATCGATCGATGACGGCAGGGTCTTGAACAGCTCAAAGCCGGCATTCTCGCTCGGATCGGTACGGCGTTCGATGATTTCGCCGATTCGCGCGAGGTAGGTTTTGATGTCGACCACCGCCTTGGGCGAGAAGTGCGGCGTGCCGGCCAGGTAGTCCTCGAGTTTGTGGCAGATGACGCCCAGAAACGGGAAACCGAACGACGGCGCGCCGCCCTTGATGGTGTGGATGGTGCGCACGAATTCGAGGAATTCCTCCGACCGTCGGTTGAGTCGCGGCATGCGCTCGGCCAGCACTTCGAGGTACTCGAGCTTGTGCTCGGTATCCTCAAGGAACATGGGCACGAGGTGATCGATCACCTCGTCGATGCTGGCACCGCGCGCCGGCATGCCGGTCGACCTGGTCGTGGAGGGGGGCAGAACCGGCAAGGGGTTACGGCTCCAGGACGGGGTAGTCTGCGGGCAGTTCGGTAACCGCCGGCGTCGCCGCCAGTGGCCCCAGCGATGCGATCAGGGCTCCCCAGGACCAGCCGACACCAAAGCCGGCCATCAGCATCCGGCAGGGGGCGGCCGTCAGGCGTTCCCCCAGCCGATGGCAGATAGCGAGCGGTACCGAGGCCGAGCTGGTGTTGCCGAAGTCATGCATGTCGACCAGAAACTTCTCGGGCGGAATCTGCACCCGCTTGCGCAGATGCTCGAGCATGAATTTGTTGGCTTGGTGGAGGACGACCATATCGATATCGGTGAGCGTCCGACCGCCGAAGGCCAGGGTTTCGCGTAAAAGCGGCGGCACCGCCCTTAAGGAAAAGGCGAACACTTCGGCGCCGTTGAGGTGCAGGCGGGCATCCTTGAACAGCCGGGCCTCTTCGTCCGGCGTGCGCGGCGTTGCCTCCGGGATCAGGCAGTCACGCTTGCCGCCGGATTTGACGAAAATATGCGGCGCCCCGCTGCCGTCGGTGCCGACCACCACCGGAATCGGCTCCGCCGTGGGATCGCATTCAAGCGCGGTGGCAGCGCCGGCATCGCCGAACAGCGGCCGGGTCGAGCGGTCATCGGGCACCAGATAGCGGCTGCTGGCATCGCCGGACAGCACCAGGGCCCGCCGGGCATCGGAGCCGCCAAGCAGCCGGCCGGCCATCCAAACCCCGTAGATGAAGCCCGAGCAGCCGAGCGGAACATCGAAGGCGGCGCAGGTGGTGGGAAGGCCAAGCCGGCGCTGGATGAGACACGCGGTCGCCGGCAACACGTAGTCGGCATCCTGGGACACGAAGATCAGGACGTCGACCGAAGACGGCGCCCAGCCGAGCGCTTCCAGCAGCCCTTCCGCGGCATAGGTGCAGAGATCGGACACGCACCAGCGTTGCGGCAGCAGCCGGCGGGAATGAACGCCGGTGGAGGCCAGCAGCTTCTCCGCCTCCTCGCGCGAAAACAGCGACGGGTCCTCCAGGAACGAATGTCGCTCACGCGGGACCGCGGCCCGCATGCCGACGATCCGTACTCCCTCGATCACCGCCTTCACCGTCGTCCTCCCCCTTATCTTGGCCCCTTATCTTGGCCCCTCGTCCTGGCCCCTCGTCCAGAACTCGTCGCGGCCTTAAGACTGACAATATGTCAGTCTCAAGGTATTTCGGTACCAGTGCAGGCCGGCACAACCCTTTGAAAGTCAGTGCAATTCATGGTCGAACGCCTTGCCCCCAAAGCGGTCGCGACTTCCGGCCAATCACACTGGCTGTTTGTGCCCGCACACTCTTTGTTGTTGGTATCCCGGTTCGGTGATGAAGGGATCAGCTCACCCCGCGCGAAGCCAGGGGGGGCCTTTGGCAGGCTCGAACGCCCAATGTGGACACTCAAGGGAGCGAAGTCCAGTACGAAGAGGGGGCCTTATCCAACCGTCTGATCCCATCTCCCTCTCTTGAGTAACACTGGATGGGTTATATTCACGCATCACAGTTTCTTGGGCGCATGGACAAACAGGGAGACGAGGGCAGCTCACCCAAACCTCAATCGCTGGGAAAGTAATACCGGCGAGCAGAATGAATCATGGATAGACTTTCGGGACTGGCTCTAAGCAACTCCCGCAGGGCAAAAATTATATTGCATACAGATGTTTTCCCCGCGCCATTGGCACCAACCAGCAGGGCCAAGTGATCAAATTTGAGGGTGAAATTCACCAAGCTCTTATAGTTGCCGCCGAATAGTCGCTGCAACATCGCGTGCCCCTCTGATCGCTTCACGCGGTCAGGAGACCGCGTCTACGATTCGATCATCTCTACGCGTCGCCTGACCGACGATCGGCGTCCATCCTCCGGGAACTGGCGTTCGCCTCAACCCGCAAGCGCGTCTTCGTAAGTAGCGGTGACAGATTGCTGATCTTGCTGCGATAAAAATTGACTTTCGGCAGGGAGACCCCTTCCTGTCCGATTGGGGGGCGGTCCGGCTATTGGCGAACGGTGTAGGTCTGCGCCACCGTTCCGGGGACCTTGGGCCCGGCGATATTGGCGCAGTCGTGGATGCGGTCGCGGATGAAGTCGGACCGCTCCTGTTCGTAGCTCTGGCTGCGGCCGGTCAATGGGCCGGCATCGCCGTTGACGACCTTGATCGTTCGGTCAAGCACCCGGTAGGGGAAATAGGCCCGGCCAAAGAACTGATAGCCGGCGACGATGACGACGATCCGGCCAACCATGTCCGGGATCGTGCCGGAACCATAGAAGGGCAGAATGACGTAAGGTCCCTCCGGCAGGCCCCAGGAACAGGCGATCTGGCCCAGGTCCTCTTCCCGGCTGAGCCAGCCGTAGCGGGTGGCAACGTCGTAATAGCCAAGAATGCCGATGGATGAATTGATCAGGAAGCGGACGGTTGCCGCATGGGCATTCTCGAGGTCTCCCGAAAACAGGCTCGCCACAATCGTGATCGGCTCGCGCAGATTATCAAAAATGTTTTTGAGACCGCGCCGCAGATTCTCGGACACCAGGTCGCGGTAGGTCGAGGCCACCTCCTCGGCGCCGGATCCGCGCAGCGATTTGTTGATCGTGAACATCCAGCGGTTGAACGGCGCCAGCGGATCGTCGAACGCGTGCGCCGGCCCGGCGGCCAAACCCGCAAACAAGGCCATCCAGACCAGAAGGGCGAGGACTGGCAGGGGGGGCCTCCCAGTGGTCGCCGCGGCGAGGGTTCGATCCTGTCTCGACGTCATCGCCTCCATCAATTTTGGCCGTGTGCGTTGGGTAAGGTGACCGGTCCGCAAAAGGGCCGTTCGTGCGTCGGAGTAGCATGGCAACCGGGGTGTTGCCTATTCGTGTCTCCACCGGAGTGAGCGGATTGGGAGTCGTCCGGGGACTATGTCTCCCGACACCCCCTACCAAAGGCCGGCCCTGCCTTTGGAAATCAGTCAATTAAGGCGGGTGGTCGGACATACGGCCGCGAGCAGTGCGGCGGCTATTCTAAGCGCGCCGTCGGCGTCCACGCGTGCAGCGAGTTGGCCGGCCAAGCGCTCGCGGGCCGCCGGAGCCGCCCATAGCGCGGCGGCGCGGGCGGCGATGACGCTCGCCACTTCGGCGCGCGGACGGCCGCGGGCGTCGATGATCCGGTCCCGGTCGATCTCCGACGGCGGGGTCGGCGCCTGATTGTCGGCGACGATCACCAGCACCGAGGGTATGCCGAGCGCTGCCAACTCGCCGGCGGTACCGCCGGCCGCCGCCACCGCCAGTCCGGACGAGGCCATCAGCACGGCCATGTCTTGGGCGTCCAGATGCAGGCACAATCGGTCGCCCAGCTTGGCGAGGCTTGCGCGCAGCCGGTCCGGCTCGGGCAAACCGGCGCCGACGGCGACCAGCAGGCGTACTGAAGCCGGCAGGCGGTCGGCAAGGGCGATTGTCACCGGTTCGGTCAGGCCCAGGGGATCGCTGCCGCCAAAACTCACCAAAACCGCGTTGCGCGCACCCACCGGCACCCCGGCCGCTCGTTGGCGGGCAAGGCGGAATTCCCGTCGCAGCGGGGCGTAGGCGGGGCCGAGCAGGAGCGTGGCGCCGGGGGCGATTCGGGAGTACGCAAGCGCGGCTGCGGTCGGCGCGGCGTTGACGACCAGATCGGCATGCAGTGCCGGCAGGTCGGCGAGATCATCGAAGGTGAGGATAAGGGGGACGCGCGCGCGCAAGGCCCGCCGATACTCCGTCCCGAATTCGTAGCCGTCCAGCACCACGGCCGCCGGGGCATCCCGCTCCACCCAGGCCAGGGTGGCAGCCAAGTCTTGTTTGCTGCCGGGCCGCGCGTCGATTCGCTCGACCAACACCCGCTCCGCGATCAGGCGCGCGGTCAGCCTTTCCGGCAGGTCGGCGGCGATCAGGCGGCAGGTGATGCTCCGGTAACGGTTAGTCGTGTCCGCAAGGTTTGGGGCGGGATCACGCCGGGCGTCGCATGTCGGCTCTTGGAGCGCTTGCGCCAGCGCCAGACAACGCATGACGTGTCCGGCACCGATCAGGGCGCCGGCGTCGGCGCGCAAGAGGATGTGCAATAGAGGCTGCTCCGTTCGTCCCCTGCCCTTAAAACCGGTTTCCAAAGGCCCTTCGGCCTTTGGCTGGGGGTGTCGGGGGACGGCGTCCCCCGACGGCCGGCGAGAAGCCGGCAACGCCGCCCGCAATGAGCGAGACAGTCTGCTCGTTGGTATTATCAGCGCGCACTAGAACACACCGTCGAACACCGCGCCGGTCAGCTTGTCGGAGGCGCTCTGGCCGAACTGGTAGCTGCTGAGGAACGACACACTGTCGTTGAGCATGCCGGAGAGCGTTTGCACGTTTTGCGGCAACTGGTAGGGGCTGTCGCCGGCCTTGGGCTGCTTGGCGACCGTATCATAGTCCTGCTTGTAGTCGCCCATGCGGAGCTGGACGCCGTAATTAAGCTTGTCCTTGTCAGATACCCCTTTTTCGCGGGTCACGCGGAGTGTGTACTGCCCGCCCTTGAGTTCGAGTGAGCCTTCACGCAGTTTGTCGTAGCGCGCCTTGGCCTCGCCCGAGTCTTTGTCGCTGTCGGCGATCACCGTGCCGTTCTGGGACATGAGCTGGACCCGCAGGCCCTGGTCGCCGATCATTCCGAGGGCGGCGTTTCCGGTTCCGGTTGCCCGGAACTTGAAAAAGTCGACCTTGTCGTTGGCGGCAAGCGTGCTGACCACGTTAAGCCGGGTGGTGTTCTTGACCAATATGCCGATATCGGTGGCAAAGGCCTGGAGGTTGCTGGACGATTTGTTGTTGGACTTCTGGTATTCCTGAACGGCGCCGGTCGGCCCTTTGAGGTTGGCATTGTTTTCGCGGGCGATCCGCTCTTCCTCCGCCTTGGCCGAGGCTTCGGCAATGTTCTTCTGGAGCGCGGCCATCTGGGCCAGCACGACCTGAGGGTTGCTGCTCGCGCTTGATGTGCTGGAGATGCTGTTGGCCATCTTCGTCTCCCCCGAGGGCGGTTGCGATCCCCCGGTGCTCCCTCGTCTCCTTCGCCCGATGCCCCGCTTTGCGGGTCCCTGTCAGCGATGCCGCATGCTACCTCCGGCGGTCATCTTTATATGGCCACCTTTTTGATGGTGATCAAGCAAAGCCATCACACCACCGTTAGGCTCCAGCGTCGGACGTCGCCGATGAATGATTGCTTAATACCAACGGGCAGAAAGTCTGCCTCATTGCCTGCGGCTTCTTGCCGGCTCACGCCGGTCGTCAGGGGACGCTGTCCCCCGACACCCCCCGCCAAAGGCCATAAGGCCTTTGGAAACCGGTTATAAGGGCAAGGGATTAAGCATTAAGCTCGTTGGAATAATTTGGCTTCGTCTATTACAGGCCACTAGAGGGGGGGGGGCGGAAATTGACACGCCATCCTCCCCCGGTCGGAACGACCGAGTAGAGCCGGTCGGAACGACCAAGTAGAGCCGGTCGGAACGACCAAGTAGAGCCGGTCGGAACGACCAAGTAGAGAAGGAGCGCGTGATGGTGGTGGCAGAGAGCAACGGAACGGTGATCCCGCCCCAGGCCTATTCGGCGCCGGCGGTGTTGGCCGGCGAGGCGGCGGCGGTGTTCGGGCGGAGCTGGGTTCTGGCCGGTTTTCTCGATCATCTGGCCGCGCCTAATGATTTCCTCACCCTCGACATCGCCGGGACCGCGGTCATGGTCCACAATTTCGGCGGCGAGTTGCGGGCGATGCATAATGTCTGCTCGCATCGTTTTGCGCCGATCCACTGCGAGGCACGCGGCAATCGGCACCCGCGTTGCGCCTACCATGGCTGGACCTTCGACCGCGATGGGGTTCCCGCGGGAATCCCTGGCAACGCCGAGTTCTTCGGCCTCGACCGGCCGGCGCGGGAACGGCTGGCTGTGCGTCGGTTTGCAGTTGCCGCCTGTGGCCGATTCGTGTTTGTCCGCCTGGCCGAAGACGGGCCGACGCTCGAGGCCTATCTGGGGCCGGCGGCCGAGGTGCTGCGCCACCTGTCCGCGTGTTTTACCGTTCCCTTCGACCAGCGGAGCCTGGACTGGGCGGCCAATTGGAAGCTCGGCGTGGAAAATGTACTTGAGGTCTATCACGCCGACTGCGTCCACCCCGAGACCTTCCGCCAGTTCGCCGGCAAGGGCTGGGATTGTTCGGCGTTCGGCGATCACTCCAAAGGCGTGGCTGGTATCTCGCAGGCGAGCGGCCGCTGGTGGCAGGGGGTGATCGACCGCCTGGGCCTTGCGGTCAGCGACCGCCATCCGGCCGACCGCTACGAGCATTTCCTGATCTTCCCCAATCTTGCCATCGGGGTGACCGCCGGGGCAATGATGAGCGTCCAGACCTATGAGCCGGTGGATGCCGACCGCTGCCGCCTGAACTTCCGGCTCTGGATGGCGCCGGGATCGGATGCCGGCCCAAGGGCATCGGGTTCCGATAACGGCCTTCGGCCGTCTGCTCCCGATAACGGCCTTCGGCCGTCTGCTCCCGATAACGGTCTCCGGCCGTCTGCTCCAAATAACGGCCTCCGGCCGTTGCGGGCCGCCCGCGAGGCGGTTGAGCAACGCATCAGCCAGTTTAACTTGACCGTGCTGGATGAGGATCGCCTTGTGTGCGAGCAGGTCCACCGCGGCGCCCGCCAGGTGCGGCGCCCGGCCGTGCTCGGCCGCAACGAGGAGCGGATTCTCGCTTTTCATGCCGCCTGGCTGCGCCGCCAGCCGATGGCAGGAATAGCGGGAAGTGATTGCGCGTAGGTGCGCTTTTCCATTGCCAACGGCCTGGGGTTTGCTATTCTATCCGTCGCTCGCGAGCGGAGGCGGCCGGTTCGTCGTCATAAGTCCTACTGGTTCTTGCGCATCGGCTGGCCAGCCAACGCGCAGGGCACGGCTGATGACACCGCGCCGCTGCCTCGCCGGCCCCCTCCTCCCGTTGCCGGGGGAGTCGCGTTTGGGCCCGGGTGAGGCAAAGGGAGTGGCTCCAGGCTTTTTTCCACTTGGTCGGTTTTGTTTAGGAGCCGCGATTCGTCAGGGGACTTTGTCCCCCGACACCCCCAACCAAAGGCCGGCGGGCCTTTGGAAACCGTATAATGGGGGAGCCGGCAGGGTTGGGGCATTTTTTCTTGGCGCCGTGGGGCGCCATTTTTATGAAGGCGTCTCAATATTCGCGGCAGCCGCGCAACCGGCCAAAAACCTTCGAATGGGTTGACAGCAGTTTTCCACAGAATCAGGGGACAGAGGTGTGGACAACACTCTGAAACCCGGCGTCTCCCCTCGGTTTGGCCGGGGGGATGGGCGTCAGGTGGGTGATTCGTCCGGCAAAATTTGACTCTGTCCAGTCGGGCTGGGCGCTTGCCGTCTCATCGTTATTGGCGTCTCGCCGCGGGTGTCCCCACGCGCGCATGGGGCGGGCGCCCCGCGCGGGTGGCGCCAAGCGACGGTTCGCGGCTGCAAAAAAAAAAGGGACCGTCCTTACGGCGGTCCCTTGATCAGATATGATCTGAAGTGTCATGAAGAAGCGTTCAGCCAGCGGAGAGTACGTAGCATTTTCCGTGCCAGGCCGGGCGGTCAGACTCCGGAGTGAGACGGAGCACCGGGATTTTCAAATCGGGAAGCCCCGGGACTGGGGAAGAAACGGACATGGACGCCAGTCTGCTGCACTTCCGCCATCCGGTCGAGGCCGATGCCCGGCAACTGCTCCTTTGGCGCCGGAGCAGCGAGATTACGCGTCATATGTACACCGAGGTCCCGGATGACCTTGACCGCCAACGGGCTTGGCTTGCGTCGATGGATGTCCGCGAGGATTTCCGGCATTTCGTGATCGGGAGCGGGGGGGAGGATATCGGCTACCTCTCCTATTCCCGCATAGACCGCGTCCATCTGCACTGTGTGCCAGGGTTTTATGTCTGCGATGGCCGGGGTATCCCGCGCGAAAGCTCGGCGAAAGATGGGCGCGACGGCGCGCTGGTGACCGGTCGCGACGGCGTGCGGGGAGACGAGCGGGAGGAGAGCGGGACCGCATGGCGGACACGGCGGGCCGTGGCCGCCGGCTACCTGCATTGGTTCATCATGGACTATGCCTTCTATCGACTTGGCATGAACAAGGTCATCTCCGAGGTGCTTGATACCAATATCCAGATCATCCGCAGCCTGCGTTTGCTGAAGGAGCGGGAGGTGGGGGTGATGCGTCAGCATATTCGGAAGGCGGACGTCTGGCATGACGTCTATCTGTTCGAACTCCTGCGCAGCGAGTGGGAGGCAAGCCGGCGTCCGTTACCAACAACGCTGACGTTGGCCGCTTTTCCGCTTGAATGATTTCATTGGTGAATAAGGATTTTTAAGTAAAACTTTAGGATAGTATTTCTAGAGACTTGCATATTGGAATGGTTCTGACTCTCATGGCGTAGATTAACCAAATTTTTACTCCCAACGCCCACAGTAATTAGTATATCGACTTGATTCTGAAGCGAAGCTGAAGCTCACGCCCCACTGCGGGCGGATATGTAGCCGGATGATGATGAAGCCGCAGACTATTGGCGACCTTTCTTTGCTGGTGGTGGATGATTCGCGGACCATGCGCGACATGGTCCGCGCTGCGTTGCTTGCTTCCGGCGTGGGGACCGTGCATGAGGCGGCCGACGGCGTGCAGGCGTTGCAGGTTCTGGCTGCCCGGCGCATTCACGGCGTCTTTTGCGACATCGAAATGCCGGTAATGGATGGGTTACGGTTTGTCCGGACGGTCCGCGGCGGACGGGTGGTGCCGGAACCGACGGCAGGCGACGGCGTGGTCCCGGGTGCCGGAGATATCGGTGGGCAGCCCCCCGGCGCGGCCGGTCGGGAGATCATACTCGACGCCGAGGTCCCGATCGTCATGCTGACCCGAATGGCCGAACGTCATTATGTTGAGCAGGCCGTCAGCGCCGGTGCCAACCAGTATCTTGTCAAGCCGATCCGTCCACCGGCGCTTCAGCGCTGCCTGAAGTTGATGCTGGACGCCGCGCGGGATCGCGAACGGGAGGTGCTTGATTATACCTGCCTGGATCGGCCGCGTTTTACCCATTTTGTTCTGAAAGGGCGGCTCTCCGCCGGGCATGACGAGGTCGTGCGCCGGATCATCGGCGATGTCCTGCGGCGGGGACCCGACAACGGCGTGCTCGATCTCTCGGGCGTCCGTCGGGTCGATGAGTTCGGCATCGGCAGTCTTTTGATGATCAATGGACTTGGCATCAGTCGGGGCAAGCGTTTGGCCGTGATTGCCTGCACGCCGGCGCTTGAGCGGGACCTGCGCTATGTCCATGTCGACCGGCTGCTGCCGATCTTCGACAGTCTGGCCCGCTACGCGCAGTCGCTCTCGCGGCCGGTTATCTCCGGCATCGACCTGCGCCAGTTCGCATAGAGCGACGCGCGAAAAAAGATGGTTTCCAAAGGCCCGCCGGCCTTTGGTTGGGGGTGTCGGGGGACAAAGTCCCCTGACGGATTGTGGCGCTCAATTAGGGGGGGCTTTCGCCCCCCGTCCCCCTAACTGGGGGGCCTGACCGGCCCCCCAGACCCCTCCTCTTTTTTTCAAACACACTTCGCTGTGGCGTATAACGCGCAGGGCGCCCGGTCAGCCGGGACACAAGCGCGGGGGGAAGACGCCGGCTTGGTACCAGGCGTCACCGATGATCAAGCCCAGCAACGCCGCGCCGACCGCCCAGACGCCCGGACCGATCACCACCTCCGCCGGCACCACGGTATGGTAGGCCAGCACCAAACCGACGCCGACGGCCGCGCCGATGGTCATGGTCAACAGGTGGTCGCCATCGATGGTGGCGGCCCTCTGGGGGAATTCGGTGGTCTCGATGGGCGGCAGCGGCGCATAGGACGGCGGTGCGAAGGACGGCGCCGGGGGTAGCGCGGGGGTTTGAGCCGGGGCCGGGGTCGGGAAGAGGGGGACACCGGCCAGCAGGAGCAGAATTGCGCCCGAAAGTCCGATACGGCGGATCAGCGTCAGGCTCATCGTGCTACTCCTTATTATGTCATGACTATGTCATGGTTTATTGCCCGTCCGGCGCCGGGCGCGGTTTCACGCGTTGCCCCGATGCTTATGAGCATCGCACCGGGGCGGGGCGGGGCCTCATGTTGCCAAGCAGCGGCCGAGGGCCAGAATGCTCTGTCCGGTCAGTCGTACCGTCACCCGGCGATCCCCGCGCCGGTTGAACGGCGGCTGCTCCGGCACGGCGCGGCATTCGTAATAGCAGAGGACCAGCGGCAGAATCTGCGGCAGGTCGTCGACGCTTCGGCGACCGCCGGAGCAAACACCGACCCGAAGCGTGACATGCAGGGTTTGAAGGGCGAGCTCAAGGCTGAGGTCGCCGGTAAGAGCGACTCCGCGGTCGGCAAGCGCCTGCAAGGTCGGATCCGGAAAGTACTGGAGATAGCTGTCCGGCAGATCGGCGAAGAACGTCTCTAGCTCGCCGGTTCGCGCGGCCTCGATCATGGCCTCGAGCGCTTGGCCCAACGTCGGACTCTCCGTCGGGTCCAGACCAGCCAGAATCGGCCATATCTCCCGTTCGTCCGGGCCGTTGGCGGTTCCTCCCTTCCGGATCGTCCTGGCGCAGGACAGCTCCCGAAAAGCGCGGACCACCACCGGGACGTCCCGCGCCTGGTCGGCCGTGCAGGCAGCCAGCAGGAGGTTGGCGGCATCGGTACCGGTCACAGCGTGCCCGCCGCCGATAAGGCCGTTCTCCCGTGCCCTGCGGGCGTAGGCGCCGACCAGCCCGCCATCCAGCCCCAACACCTGGGCTACGGTGGCGCTCAGGTCGCGCAGCTTTGCCATTGCCGCCTCAAGGGTCCGGTCCCCACTTCGTCGCGCCGCATCATGTCTGCATCAATGGATGTCATCTGCTTTTTAGTCGAACCACATTACCACCACCACTTTTTCTTTTTCTCTTTTACTTTAGCCTTATAGCGGCTAAAATCATGCTCATTGCGTATATGATTGAACAGGCCGTGCTGAAGCATGTTGATGACCCTCGAATCAACAAATTCCGCGTCTGAGAAGTCGGCGATCATGGAGTTGACCTGCTGAATGAAGTGGGCATGATCCTGGTCTATGGCATCTTGATTGGGATACCCGATCGATTTCATGAATATCCCTTCGTACTTAAAATGAAGCTCAAGGAATTGCAGCATTTTTTTTAAAATTGTTAACACGGCCTTCGGGTTACGCTTCTTTCTTATATTTTCTTCCTCAAGAAGGTTTAATAACTTCAAAATATATTGATGTTGCGAGTCAATGTTTTCGTCGAGGGTTGAAATGCTGTCTGTCCACTCGACCAGCATGGGAGAATCGTCTTTCCGCCGCGGAAGCCCACCGGC
>Ga0172367_10003579_pt1 | contig 19966 bp, 20 predicted proteins | sample Lak10m_FD_114542 | JGI IMG/M metagenome (GOLD analysis project Ga0172367, IMG submission 114542) | Freshwater microbial communities from Kabuno Bay, South-Kivu, Congo - kab_022012_10m | ecosystem: Environmental > Aquatic > Freshwater > Lake | place: Democratic Republic of the Congo: South-Kivu...
ATGTGTTGATCGCCTTGGTGAAAAAACGGTTGAATTTGGAAATATCCCTCTACACTTTTCTACAGATTCTGAGCGTGAGCGTATTCGAGCAAGTCGATATTTTAAAACTACTTACAAATTCTGTCGGCATGATCTCAGAGACCTATATCTGTAACCAGTTGAATTTGTTTGATTTATAGTTGGACAGCAGTGGTGCACAATAGGTTGGCTGATGACCGGTGCTGCACCTTGATTCAAGGTGCCATATTACAAGTAAAGCACTTTGCAGAGATAATCACAAAAACACTGCACAAAGCCACCAGGGATCAACCGTAAAAACAGTCCGCTTTGCTGAGCCGTTCATGACAAACACACCGGGTTTTTCCGGAAAAAGGTGGGCAACCATTTCAAAAGTCCTTGAAAAATATGTAGATAGATAACCGCCAGTCACCACTGGCGTTTTTTTATCACACCAGAAGCCTCAGAGGTATGAAAACAGTGGTTCTGACCGGCAGACAGCAGCTTGAACTGGTGGATCGGCCAACGCCGGTACCGCAGGAAAATGAAGTTATCGTGCGTATGGTAGCAGCGGCGATATGCCGGACAGATGCGAAGATGTGGCGTTCGGGGCATCGCGATCTGGTGATGCCTCGTGTTTTGGGCCATGAGGTATGCGGCTCCATCGATGAAGCTCCAGGAAAGCTCTTTGCCGTCTGGCCAGGCAATGCATGTGGCGTCTGCAATCAATGCCGGAACGGGCGGGAAAACCTCTGCCCGGCGATGCAGATAACCGGATTCCATCGTGACGGCGGGTTCGCCGAGTTTCTCGCAGCACCGCGTTCGAGCCTGATCGAAGTGCCGAAAGGCCTCTGCGCTTCGATTGCCTCGCTTGCCGAGCCGCTCGCCTGCGCGGTGCACGCCATCAAGCTGTGCAGTATCCGTCGCGCCGACCGGGTGCTGATCTACGGCGCTGGCGCGCTCGGAATCCTGCTTGCCGTCGCAGCCGTCAACCGTGGAGCGAACGTGGTCATGACCGACCCCGATGAACAAAAGCTTGCCGGAAGCTCTGACTTCAGAAGCCGCTACGCCATCGAGACCGACAAGCCGGATGTGCATGGCAGATTCGACATCGTCTTCAACGCGACCGCATCCGCCGACACCCTTGCATCGGGCATCCGCCGCCTCGAACCGGGCGGAAGGTTCTGCCTCTTCAGCGGCCTCGGCAGCGAGCCGGAGAGTCCCGCAAGCATCTTCAGCGAGCTGCACTACCGCGAACTCGAACTGGTCGGCTCCTACGGATGCACCCGGCAGGATATGCGGGATGCCCTTCGGCTGCTCGCCCGTTACGGCCACGACCTTGATTTTCTCATCGAACGCACGATACGCCTCGAAGAAGTGGCCACAGTCATGGAAACAGTACTCTCAGGAGCAGGCTTCCGGCAGGTAATCGAGTTCAAATGAAGAAGCAAGGCTTCATTTCTTAATCCTGTACGACCTATAAGTCCTATAAGACTCATACGACCTATTCTTCCATTCTTTCAACCAACACTACCACTCCAATGCCACACGAAAACGAACTTCGCTCTTTCGGAAAGCTGATTTCAGCGATCTCCTCAGGCTATATCATGAGTCGGGAAGAGGCGTATGATGCCTATCGGCAGGTGATTCTCAATATCCAGCCCGAGCTTCAGCAGGGAGCATTTCTTGCCGCACACCTGATGAGAAAGCCTGCCACCGAAGAGCTTTCCGGAGCATGGGATGCTCTTGACCGGCACGATACGGCAAAAATCGACGTCGATCTCGATGGCCCGGTCTGTGACATTGTAGGCACGGGATCGGACCAGCTTAAAACACTGAACTGCTCCAGCCCGGCAGCTCTCATCGCTGCAGCGTGCGGACTTCCTTTAGCAAAAAAAGGAGCACGCATGGTCACCGGCGTTTCCGGAGCTTCCGATATTTTCGAGTCTCTTGGCATCGACCTCGACCATCCGCTTGAGCGTGCCGCTCAAAGTCTTCAGAACACCGGCATCTGCTATCTGCCCGGCGAAGCGTTCCTGAAATCGGGATGGGCGAGACTTATCGGCAATATGCGATTCACCTCTGCATTCAACATTCTCGGGCCGCTCACCCGCCCCTGCACACAGAACAATTGTACAGTCATCGGCGCTTACAACCCGGTGATTTCAGCCCAGATGATCGATATCCTCAGGGAAACAGGAATGCCGTCTGCTCTCTCCCCCTATGGTCTGGCCGAAGGTTTCGACCCTTCGCTCGGTATGGACGAGTTCTCCCTGTGCGGCCCAACGAAAGTGGTCGAACTGCGTAGTGGAGTCATAACCAACTACGAAGTGAGTCCCGAGGATTTCGGCATGAAAACCGTACCGCTCGGCGAGATCGCAAGCATGGAGAGCGCTGAAGAGAATGCCATCGTGGTCATGGATGTGCTGCAAGGCAAAAGGGGTGCAGCTGCTGCCGACTTTTTCTGCATGAACGCCGCTGCAGCACTTTATATCGCAGGCTTGGCCACAGGCTTCCGACAGGGCGCAGACATGGCACACGAAGCGCTCGAATCGGGTGCGGCCTGGTATAAATTCGAAGCGATGCGAGAGTACCAGGGCGTGGATGCTCTGACCGGATGCGTCTGAAAACTCTTTCCCGATGAAAGAAGAGATATGACCGGGAAGCGCTGCTGCTTCCCGGTCATTCTACACCATGCACATTTGTTTAATGACGACATGCTGTAAAAGGATGAAGCGATGATAACGGCTTTACAATAGCACTCAGGCGACGTATATTATTGCATTACTGACATTTCGCTCATAATATCGAGCTTCATGCCGGCAACCGCGATTACCGTCATGGCACGCTTTGTTTGTTTTCTGAATCACCTTGCCGTTGCTTTTCCATCTTAAATCCCAAAACAGCTCAGTCATGGAAACCAGCAAACTTCTCATCATCACCACATTCGGGCCTGAAAATCCCGAAAAGGCCACCCTGCCTTTCGTGCTCGCCACAGCCTCGCAAGCCCTCGACATTGAGGTCACCATGTTTCTCCAGTCATCCGCAGTGGTGCTCGCAAAAAAAAGTGAGGCCGAAAAGGTTAACTCCGCAGGTTTTCAACCGCTTAAAGAGATGCTCGACACTTTCCTCGAGATGGATGGCAAACTTTACCTCTGTTCTCCATGCCTCAACGAACGGAACATCGCAAAAGAAGAGCTTATCGATGGAGCACAGATCGGTGCTGCCGGCACTCTCGTCGATTCAGTAATGAATGCGACACAGGTGGTGACATACTGAACTGCCTCCCTGACCCTGCAAAAAAGAGCATGGCCCCACCAATCTGCATCCTGGGCCATGCTCTTTTTTATGCCATCATCAGGCACTGCGTCGCTGAGCACCTCATAATAACATGCTGAACTTCTGCGATCGCCGAGATACTGCCTACGGCGTGACAGCAATCTGCCTTGTTCAAAAATACCACTGATAAGAAATACTACTGATTACGAATTTCTACAAAACAAGCGTCTTATATAAAAACAGCTTTATCATATAATTTTTGTATCATAACAGTTACGTTCGTTGTTCTCAACAGTAATTCTTAAACTCACCATATTGTAACACTCTTTTTTGATTCGACGATTGATTCAGCGCAAAGATACGCAGGTTAAACTCCAAAAACACGCTTTTCGATACATTTTTGAAAACATCATCGAGAACACTGTTTACACTGCATACTTGACCAGACCTTCACAAAACAATCATTCCCGATAACCGGACGCCTGTTCTTGAGATTTTTATATCATACCGCTGCCTGCCAAAGCCATTCAGAAGAAAGGATGATTAAATGGTTGAATTTCTGAGGTGACTGAAATCTTGACATTCCACGACAGAACACACATAGTTATTTTATATATTATGCCGAATATCCGTTTATATTGAAATGCTTTGCCTGTTTACCGTATAAACACTACGCTACCAATCATCATAACAGGCACCCTTTTCATGCAGGCGAAACCAGCTCGGTGATACCATCTCTGTCAGAAGATGAATATTCCCGGATCAACAAGATACGGACTCTTTCCTGATCTGAATTTCATCTGCACAAAGGCTCTTTTTATAGCCATACACCATAACAAATTTCTGTATGCATATAAAACAGATTAAATTTTTTTATTCTTTATTCTCTTCATGCTTGAAATGGCGATCCCTGAACGTATATTATTCTATGATTGAATACAGTAACCTGATATCACCGGGTCTGACTCAGCTCTTTGAAGCGTTTTTTCGCCATAACCGGCTTGTAAGCTTTCTCATCCATACAGACAGATGTTTTTTGTTTTCGCAAACAAAATCATTTTTTCGCATTCTTATCAATCCCAGACTCTTCTACCATGGAAAGCAGCAAACTCGTCATCATCAACACCAGAGGCCCCGAAAATCACGAAAAGGCCACCCTGCCGTTCGTTCTTGCGACAGTTACCCAGTCTCTTGATATGGAGGTCGTCATGTTTCTCCAGTCTTCAGCGGTACTGCTCGCGAAAAAAGGGGAAACGGAAAAGGTGAGCGCCGATGGGTTCCAGCCGCTCAAGGAGCTGCTCGAAACCTTCCTTGAAAGCGGGGGAAGACTCAATCTGTGCTCTCCGTGCATCAAATCCCGACACATAGTTATCGAAGACCTCATTGAAGGCGTGGAGATCGTTGCTGCGGGCTCTATGGCCGATGAGGTGATGAGCGCAACGCAGGTCGTGACATACTGATTTTCAGACAGAAGGGGTGGAGACACAGTAACCCCTTGCCCGGTGTCGTGTCAAGACTGATCTGACGTATGGTACAGAACCATTGGTCTATCGAAATCGGGATCGGGCCCGAAAACGGTTTACATGTGAAAACAGACTTCTGGCTGTATCTGTTTAATTATCATATAGTTATAACAACAAACGACAATGCTCGGCGACTCTTTCACCAGCCTCTTCAAGTGGAACCCGAAACCGATAGCGATTTCAATGATAAAGAATACGACGACTATTTGCCTTTGACGCGACGAAACAGTGCTGGTCGAAAGAGCTGAATTTTCTGATAATGTGGGGACTTGGCAGGACGTGGCAATCCATCTTGCTGAATTCAAGATTGTATCACCGCGTCCCGACAGGTCGGGACGTGCGATGAGGAATCTCCATGATTCGAGGAGCAGACCGAAATGCAAGAAAAACTCTGTTCTTAAAAATCATCCGCCAGTTTTGCCTTGACAAACCGGTAGTCGAAACGTCTCGGTGCTATTCGAAAGAACTGGATTCTTCGTCGGCAAGCCTCCTCTGAATGACAAACAAAAAAACAAGTCTCACATTTTCCTGTCCCGATCCATCTTCATTGTTGCGTTTACCACACGGCCCACACGACTTATGTGCAAAAACGCTTACGTCTGCCTGAGATTCATCGTCGGTTTTTTGAACAGGGCATACAACAACCATTGATGCGCGAACAGCATCAGCTCGGCTTCGTCGTTCCGGATCATCTCCAGCCGCTCCTCCTCGATGTCGAACACATCAAGAAACCTGCTTTCAAAAACGAACGACCTGAAACCATCGATATCATAGCTTGCCATGAAAAACATCTTCAGGCTCTTTTCGTCAGGTTCGAGCTCCGGACTGTAAAGTTTCTTGTTGAGGATCACTTCCATCCATATCCTGTTCCTGTCGTCGTACTCGTCGATTCCCTGGTTTTTGCGCCACTCGCTGACCGTCCACTCACGCTCCTCACCGAATCCCTTGCAGTGATCTTCTTTGATGAGGAAACAGAAGTCGTCGCCTGCCTCTTCGTTCTTGTATATACCAAAGCCGAGCGGGTAATAGCGGCACGCTGCCGGTCGGTCGCCGTACACCGTACACCCCTCGTCGGCAACGAACCGGCACTTGCCCTCATTGCCGAGTTTGAGCTTCAGGAAGGGCAGTTTCGACTCTTTCTGGATCACCGGTTCGGTGTATTCCGAGATGAATTCTGCCGACGATAGACCGAAGTGATTTTTCATTCTCAGAATATCGTAGGGGGTAAGCACGATATCGAGGTTGCTGCAACAGGCATTGAAACAGGAAAGTCCGCTGTGGCAATTGAATCGAAACCTGCTCTCTCCGGTCAACCTGGTCTGTTCATTGAGTTCTATACCGAGTTTTTCGAGAATGTTCTCCATGTTCACCTTGATGGTTAGACCCGCTGCCGGTCTTTTCAGGGAACCGGGAAAAACAGCGGAATGTTAGTCATAAATTGTTGCAGAAACCGTCGGGATGGGTTATCATAGTTTGAATTACGGAAAAGAGAGAAACCGGATCCTTTCCTTCAAATAACCCACCAGGGTCGAGTAACTTACCCAAATTTCGAGTCAATCAGAAATACCATGAAGATAACGGAAGCTCCCGACTGCCCCTACTGCGGATCGAAAATGAAAAAATGCGTACCTCCTCCCATCAATTATGGCGATGGACTGGGCTGGTGTACGCCCTACATGTACATCTGCTTCAACGACGAATGCAAGCTTTACGCGAACGGATGGGCCAACCTCAAGAATAACTACAACAAGACAGCCTCCTACCGCTGCATGTGCTACCCCGACAACGGTGTGTTCGATGCCATGTGCGTCTTCAGTCCTGACGGCCTGAAGGGCCAGATTGTCGAAGAGTGACCCACTCGTAATCCGATCACAAAAGAAGTGGGTCGCCAACCGGCGACCCACTTTATTTTTCTTCTCTTCTGCACGAAATCACCTTTCCCGATTCGCTTACATCTCCACGTCGCGTTTCAGCATCTTTGTCCAGGTGATCGCTGCCGTCCGGTAGACAAAGTGGGCAAGCTTCGAGTACGGCAGGTAGACTATGATGTAGAACACCAGCACGAGGTGAATGAAATAGGTTGCGTAGGCCAGTACCGCCGGGAAGCCGGTGACGCGCATCACCTGGGCGAGAAAGCCGCTCACGCCGACCATGAGCACGATTCCGGCGAAGATCCAGTCGAACGACGAGGTCGTGGTTTCCACACTCCGCTCCTTGAGACGGTTCTTGATAACAAGAGTTCCGCCCGCAAGCAGCATGATGGCGCTCACGTTTGCGAACAGCTTGAAAACGATTTTGTAGATCCAGGCGGCAGCCGCAGAACCCCCGAAGATCGCGAGTGAATGCTCGTCAATCGCGTATGGCAGCTCCCAGTGCAGGACGTAAAGATTGAACACCGCCCAGGCCGTGGTGATCGCCAGACCGATAAAGCCGTAGAAAACGAGCACATGAGAGACCGAGCGATCCTTGTTTTCATCGCATTTTTTGAACTTCGAGTGCGTCATGATCTCCTTGAGCGTCTCGACGAGGCTCGGCATGAACTCAGCTTTCGGCTTCAATGCCGACCCTTCGGTCATGTTCTTCCAGAAACGTGAAATGCTGACGGCGAACATGATGACAGCCAGGGCCGAAAGCGGCACAAAAATGCCGTCTATAAACTCGACCGGGAAAAACTTCGAGAAGACCACTTCACCCTCCGGTATACGCAGATGCCCTGTAACTCCGAGAAGCACAAGGAAAATCACGACCGGAATAAGCAGCGCCTGCCAGAGATTGTTCGGGTCACCCACAATCTTGCCCATGAACCTGGGGAAGGCGTTTTCCTGAATGACCGTTTTCCTCAGGATGGCAAGCACATCGCCCGGCCTCGCGCCGCGCGGGCAATACTTGGAGCAGTCGTTGCAGTTGTGGCAGAGCCAGATGTCTGCGCTTTTGAGCAGATCGTCTTTCAGGCCCCATTGCGCCATGAGCATCTCCTTTCTGGGAAAGGGTTTGTCATCAGGGGCCAACGGGCACACCACGGAGCATGTGGCGCACTGATAGCACTTTTTCAATGTATCGGCACCGGCCTTTTGCAGCTCCCTGACAAATTTTACGTCCGGTGTAAATACAGTCTCTTGAGCCATAGAAAACCTCCAGAATTAACAGCGGTATGAACCGGGGCAGGCTGGGCGCCGCGACTCTTCGGATTTCGATCCGTGAGCGACGTCCTGCCTGCCCGCAGTGATTGTTTTAGAATCCCTTGTACGGATTTTCACCCAGATCTTCGACCTTTTTGGAAAACGCTTCGAGTATACCCGGCAGCTTGTCCCACTCGTTGATGGCGAGCTGCACCTGCTCGACGCGGTCGGCTTCGAGCATGAGCCTGCTGAGCGTCTCCTGCACCTTGCCGAGGCGTTCGTTGGCCATCTGGCTGCCCTTGACGTAGTGGCACTGGTAGTCGTCACCATATTTGCAGCCAAGCAGCATGATGCCATCCACACCTCGTGACAGCGCATCGGCGATCCACACCAGGTTCAGTCCACCCAGACAGCGAAGCGGAATGAACCGGAAGTTGGTCTTCATGCCGATCCTGTTCAGGCCCACCATGTCGAAGGCCGGGTAGGCGTCGTTCTCACAGACAAAGCCGACGATGAAGGTTCCCTCTTCGGGCACCTCGATCGACTTGAGCATCGCCGAGATCATATCGACGCTGTAGTCCTTGAACGAGATGACCCTCTGCGGGCACGCGCCCATGCATGTTCCGCAACGGCGGCACCGCGACGGGAAGTCGAGAGGCGTTCCATCGCCCTTCTCGTTGTATGCACCGAACGGGCACTCGACCGTGCAGCGTCGGCACTGGGTACAGCTCTCGAATCGGATTTCGGGATAGGTTCTGTCCCAGGTTCTCGGATGCACCGCCCTGCCCTGCGCTGTCAGCTCCATGCACTGGATCGCCTTGAGCGCCGCGCCGGTAGCGTCGGCGACAGACTGCACTGCATCCATCGGATGACGCACCGCGCCAGCGGAGTAGATACCTGTCCTGCGCGTTTCGTAGGGGAAACAGATGAAGTGAGAGTCAGGAAAACCCCATTTGAGATGCGGCATCTCAGGTCCCTGGCGATACTTGAGGTTCAGGATGAGGCTCTCCGGTTCGAGCGCTTCGATCACGCCATCGGAGGTCTCCTTCTGAATGATCTTACCGATATATTCAGGCGTCAGGTTGTTTACCGACATATCGTCCGGCACCATGGCCGAGACCATACCGGTGGCAAGCACCAGAATGTCGGCCTTGATCCTCATCTTCCTGCCGAGGAGCTGGTTGTCGATATCGACGACGAGGCTGCCGTCGGACTCCTCTTTCAGACCGAGAATCTCGCCTTTGGTGAGGAAAATACCCTCATCGTCCTGGGCGCTTTTGTAGAAATTCTCGTAAAGGCCGACGGTGCGCATGTCCTTGTAGACGATGAAGGCTCCCGCGTCGGGATCGGACTCGCGGACATATTTGGCCTGCTTGAGTGAAACGTTGCAGCAGACGGTCGAACAGTATGGTACGTGATCCTTGTCCCTCTGACCGGCACACTGGAGGAACACGACATTCTTTGCCGGTTTGCCGTCGGAAGGGCGCGTGACCTTGCCGCCGGTTTTGGCGACATTCTGCTCGAATTCGAGGTTGGTCACGACGTTGCGGTGCTTGCCGTAGCCGAGATGACCGAGTTTCTGTGCGTTATAGGGCTTCCAGCCAGCTGCGAGCACGATGGATCCGGCGTCGAAGGTCTCCTGCGAGCCGTTCTTGTCGATAGTGACCTTGTATTCGCCTGGACCGCCATCGATGGAAGCGATGGTCGTTCCGGTGTGCACGGTGATGTTGCTGTCTTTTCTGACCGCTTCGATCTTCGCGCCGATGGTCGGCTGCTCGATTTCGGCGAACGGCGGTTTGGTCGGGAAGACGCGGTGCATCTTTTTGGCCCATCCGCCAAGCTCCTGCGCTTTTTCGACAATAACCGCCTTGTAGCCAGCCTGCGCCGATTCGAGCGCTGCGGTCAGACCGGTCACACCGCCGCCAACAACCAGCACGGTGCGGTTCACGTCGGCGATTTTCGGCTCCGGCAGGGCGGATTTCTGGATTCTGGTGATGCCCATCCGAAGGTAGTCGTCAGCCATCATCTGGCTCCCCTCTTTGTCTTCGCCTTTCGGCATCGTCCAGACCACCTGCTCGCGCAGATTGACCCGTTCGGTGACATACTTGAGCGGATCAAAATTGAACACTTCTGCGTTGACCCTCGGTGAACAGGCGGCGATAACGATCTTGTTGACCTCTTCGCTGTTGAGATCATCCTTGATCAGCTGAACGCCTTCGTTGCTGCACAGGTTGGGATGCTTTTTGCAGACGGGAACCTTGAACTCCTTTTTGGCTACCGCTTCGAGCTGATCCACATTCAGCGCCTCTCCGATTCCACAGTCGGTACAGATGTATACACCTATTTTTTTATCATCAGCCATAGTTTAACTCCTCACGAGACTTTGAATGCTTTTCAATGCCATTCCGGTCGCATCCTGAATGGATGTGGTCACATCGGACGGCCTCTTGGCTACACCGGTCGAGTAGATTCCGGCAGACGATCCGCCATTGATGAAGCCGTTCTCCTCAAAACTCAACATGGAGTGCGTCTTGACGGAAGGCTCCATACCGGTGGCGAGCACGGCCATGTCGGCACGTTCGTGCCTCTTGCCGCCACCCTCGACATCCTCGAATTCAAGGATGACACCTCCGGTCGATGGGTCTTCCTCGATTTTGGCAACCTTGCCCTTGACCATCGTGATGTTCGAGTCCGACTGCACCTTGTTCAGGAACTCCTCGTACTTGCCGGGAGCGCGGAGGTCGATATAGGCGATGACCACCTTCGCGTCGGGAATGCGCTCGCGGATATAGGTTGCCTGCTTGAGCGACGCCATGCAGCAGATGGCTGAACAGTAGTTGAGGTGATTCTCGTCCCTCGATCCGGCGCACTGCACGAAGACCACCTTTTTGACCTCTTTCTTGTCCGAGGGGCGCACGATTTTGCCGCCCGTCGGGCCGTTCGGCGCGGCGAGCCGCTCCAGCATCATATTGGTGATGACGTTCCTGACGCGCCCGTAACCGAGATTCTCCATCTTCGCCGCATCGTAGGGATTCCAGCCGGTAGCATACACGATGCTGCCAACCTTCATCTCGATCGTCTGCGGCTTCATGTCGAGATCGATGGCGTTGTATTTGCAGGCCTTCGCGCACTTGTCGCACGACTTGTCCTTGCAGGCATTTCTCTCTATGACATATCTCATTGGATAAGACATGACGTGCGGCAGATAGGCTGCTTTCGTCTTGTCCATTCCGAAGTTGTATTCGTTGGGCCTCTCCGAGGGACATGCCTCAGCGCAGGCGTTGCAGGCAGTGCACTTTTCGTTCACATACCGCGGATTGACTTTCAGCCTGACGCTGTAATTTCCTTCCTGACCGCTCACCGATTCGACCTCGGTCATGGTGTAAACGGTGATTTTCGGATTGGGTTTGATGCGCCTGAAGTTCATCTCCAGACCGCAATACGGGGGGCACAGTTTGGGGAAATACTTGTTGAGCTGCGCAACCCGGCCTCCAAGGTACGGGTTCTTCTCGACAAGCACGGTATTGTAACCGACCTCGGCAGCCTCTACCGCCGTGGTGATTCCGCTGATGCCGCCGCCGACAACTAAAATGGTTTCAACTGACATGATTTTCCTCTGCGGATAAACTCTCAAAAATCAACACCTTCAGGAGCCACGGGAATATAACGTTTCTACGGGTTATCCTGGTACTGATAAAGCAATCCCCGAGGTTTTCCCTCGGGGATGTGCTGAACGATAGTCCGGTTAGTCCGGAACGACCTGAACGTAGTCCCTCTTCGAGAGCGACCACACTTTGCTGTCCCTGTCGTACTTCGAGATGGTGAAGCACTTCCAGTTCTCGTCATCGACGTAGAAGTGATCGGCTCTGAAGTAGTAACCGGGGTAACGGCTGTCTTCCCTGAAAAGAATGTGACGGGCGTGGGCTTCACCGGCCATCAGGCGATGGTAGTTCTCCCAGGCGCGCATCAGCTCGTGCAGATCCTCGGCGGCCATTTTCTCGGCATCCTCCTTGAGGAGCGACAGATGCTCAAGACCTTTGTCGAGCATGGTTTTGCTGGTGGTGTACCAGGTGGCCACGCCGGCGACATACTCGTCCATGATCTTCTGGAGGCGAGCCTGGAACATCTTCGGGCGGATGTAGTTCGGGTTGACGTTCGGATCGGTGCTGTAATCCTTGTTCCTGGCGAAGTTCTCCATCGGAGCGTAAATCTCGGCGATCACTTCGTCAACGTCACGGCCCAGTTCCGGCTTGTAAGCGGCGTTGTCGAGGCAGAATGCGGTCATGTTCTTACCGGCGATACGGCCTTCGGCGTGCGAACCGGAGGAGAACTTGTGACCCGAGGCGCCAACGCCGTCACCTGCGGTGAACAGACCATTGACGGTGGTCATTCTGTTGTAGCCCCAGCTCCATTCCGCCGGGATGCCTGCGATGTCGCCAGGGCCGCTGACCCAGATACCGGCGCAACCGGCGTGCGAGCCGAGCAGGTAAGGCTCGGTGGGCATCAGCTCGGAAGGAGTCTTCTCGGGCTCGATGTTGTTGCCCGCCCAGACGACAGCCTGGCCGATGCACATGTCGAGGAAGTCTTCCCATGCCTCGGCTTCGAGATGCTTGATCTGCTTGGGGGTCATGGTTTCGGCAAGCGCTGCCATCGCCTCGTGAGTCCTCATGAGGATCGGGCCTTTACCGGCCTTCATGTCGATCATCATCATATGGTTCCTCATGGCGGTGGTAAGCTTGTGCGGATCAGAAGCGTACTTGCCAAAATCCTTGTTGGCAGTCGCCAGGTTGGTCACGCAGTAGTCCTCGCCGAGAGAGTTGGTGGCTTTACACTTGAAGAAAAGGAACCATGCGCCGACCGGGCCATAGCCGTCCTTGAAACGGGCGGGCACGAAGCGGTTCTCCATGAGCACAAGCTCGCAACCGGCCTGCGCTGCAAGTGCGTAGGTGGTACCTGCGTTCCAGACCGGGTACCAAGCACGACCCTGGCCTTCAGCAGTGGAGCGGGGACGGTAGACGTTCACGGCACCGCCGCAGGCGAGAAGCATGGTCTTTGCAGTGAAGACGTAGGCTTTGTGCTCGCGGACGCTGAAGCCGATAGCACCAGCAACCCTGGAAGGATCGTTTTTGTCGTGGATGAGTTCGCTGATGAAGACGCGCTCGAACAGGTTCTGCTCGACGCCAGTCTCCTTGCGGTTGTATTCGAGGGCTTTCTTGGCAGCCTCGGCAACGATGACCTTGTAGGATTCACCGTTGATCATGATCTGCCAGCGACCGGAGCGGACAGGCTTGCCACCTTCGACGAGCTTCGGAGCCGGTTTCGCGCCGTCCATGGTAGAACCATCTTCGTCGCGCTTCCACACCGGAAGACCCCACTCTTCAAACAGATGCACCGAGTTGTCAACGTGGCGGCCAAGATCATAGACGAGATCCTCGCGGATGATGCCCATGAGGTCAGTCCTCACGTATTTGACGTAATCTGCGGGATCGTTCTCGCCGCAGTAGGTGTTGATAGCCGAGAGACCCATGGCAACAGCACCGCTTCTGTCAACGGATGCCTTGTCAACCATCGTGATTCTCAGACCTTTCGGGGTAGCCCACTTTGCCGCTTCGTATGCAGCGCCGCAGCAAGCCATGCCACCACCGATCAGCAGAATATCCGTATCCACATAGACAACTTCGGGCTTCTTGCTAAACTTGAATTCGTTTTTTTCAACTCCCATGGATAATACCTCCTTGAGTGATTTGATAGATTAGAGGGTAGGATATTCGGTCATATTGAAGAAGCCCGGCTTCTTGAGGTTCGCATAATCGTGCTCAGGCTTGCCCGAGTACAGATCGATGGAACCTTCGGAGGTTGTCCTGATCGGGAACTTGTAGCGCTTCAGGATACCGTTCCTGAACTTGACCGTCCACATGATGGCGTCGGTGCCCCTGAGCGGAATAACACTGCCGCCAAGCGGTACGAAGTCGGCATAACCCCTGACCTCGATAGCCTGCTGCGGGCAGATTTTCACGCAGTTGTAGCACTCCCAGCACTGGTCTGGCTCCTGGTTCCAGGCCTTCATCCTCTCGACATCGAGCTTCATGAGGTCATTCGGGCAGATGTACATACATGCTGTCCTTTCCTGCCCCTTGCAGCCGTCACATTTTTCTTTAATGACGAAACTCGGCATAATTTGTCCTCCTTTAACCGAAAATTTGCGGGAAAAGCCCGCGATTTAACGAAACCATTGGATATAAGAGAGAGAAAAAAATCAAGGTCATCCGGTCACCCGGAACTCCGTCACTTCCCGATTGCGTGCGAATGCACCTGGATGTCAACCTTTTCGGTCAGGCTGGCATAGTATTTCCTCAGGATTTCCAGCACCTCGGGACGGCTGAAGTGCTCCGGCACTTCCAGACCTTCCGAAAGCATTTTGCGCAGCATCGTGCCGCTCAGGTTGAGCCTGTCAGCCGGTTCGTGCGGGCAGGTCTTCATCGAAGCCATCGCATCGCACTTGTAGCAGTAGAAAGTCCAGTCGATCTTCAGCGGTTTGGTTTCAAGAGCGCCAGCAGGAATCTGGTCAAAGATATGGTGCGCATCGAAGGGGCCGTAATAGTCGCCAACGCCAGCGTGGTCGCGTCCGACGATGAGGTGGCTGCATCCGAAGTTCTGGCGGAAGAGCGCATGAAGCAACGCCTCGCGCGGCCCGGCATAGCGCATGTCGAGCGGATAGCCCGCCTGGATGGTGGTGCCTTTGACGAAGTAGTTCTCGGTCAGGACGTTGATGCAATCTCTTCTGACGTCAGCCGGAATATCACCCGGCTTGAGCTTGCCGAGAAGCTGGTGAATGAGCACGCCGTCGCAGATTTCGATGGCGATCTTGACAAGGTATTCGTGGGAACGGTGCATGGGGTTGCGGGTCTGGAAGGCGGCAACCGTGCTCCAGCCGTTGTCTTCGAACATTTTCCGGGTCTCTGCAGGAGTCATGTAGATGCCTGCAAACTCGGTCGGGAATGAGCCTTCGCTGAACACCTTTACCGGACCTGCAAGGTTGATCTCCCCCTGGTTCATCACCATCTGCACGCCGGGGTGCTTGATATCGTCGGTTTTGAAGACTTCACGGCACTCGTGGGCTTTGTCGATGGAGTATTTCTCCTCGATCTTCATGCTGCCCATCAGCTCGCCGGATTCGTCATCGATAAGTGCAACCTCTTCGCCGATACTCAGGTTGTCGGCCTCTGCCTGCGAGGTCGAAAGGGTGATCGGGATAGGCCAGAAAGTGCCGTCAGCCATCGTGCACGTTTCAACGCTTCCTTTCCAGTCAGCGTGGCCCATAAAGCCCGTCAGCGGAGTAAAACCACCGATGCCCATCATGATCAGATCACCGGTCTCCCTCGAAGAGAGCCTGACCTGCTTCATGGATTTGGCCCGATCTTTTTCAGAAAGCAACTCGTCACCGGTCAGCAACAAGGGCTTTAAAACCTTTTCTTTGCCATGTGGATTGACTAACGCCATGAGATTCCTTGTTAAAAATGAGTTTTTGAGAATCGTGCGAATAAATGCCGTCAAGAGGCGAACGTCATACCTGAATGGGCTTTCAGAAAAGTCTTCATGTTATCGAATCCTGATTGATTTACCAAACACCGCAACCAAAAAACGACTGCTGCATGATGAATCCTCCCCCTGTTTTGTCTGGAGATCATCTACCGCAAAACATCTGATCACCGTCAGTATAAGCCAAAAGGCCCCCTCTGCGCCATTGTGGCTGCGGCAATAATGATGACGACGGGCTGCGACAAGAACCGAAAACCGTTTGTTTCCCACAACCGCCCGTCAGCGTCGGATCATTATTCTGTATCGTTGATGGCATTTTAAAGACGTGAACTCCCAAGTTTCTGAAAATGCAAAATATTTTTTAAAACCGGAAGCCTCAACGCCTGTTCTCTCTTTTTTTCCTTCAATCAGATAAAAAGAGAAATGTTGGCGTCCGCCGCATATTCAAGGAACGTTGCTGCACCACCATACTCTACGCCGTCGATGAATTCCGACTTTTCGAACCCGAACACCTCCATGGTCATCTGGCAGGCAATGAATCTTACTCCCGATTCAAGACACATCTCACGAAGCTGTTCGATAGTGGCTACTCCCTTTTTCTTGAAAGTCTCCTTCATCAGCATGGTCGCCATGGAGTCGAAACCGGGGACGTTGCCTGAAATCAGGTTGGGAATCGGCCAGTTGATCGACTGGAAATCCTTGCTGCCGAAAGGCATATGCATCGGCATGGCAGGATTGCCTACAGGGGTCACCTTGGCTTCGATCTCTTTCTTGAGAAGCGGAAGGCCGTAAAAGGTGAAAAACACCACAGCCTCCATATCCATGGCAGCGGCTGTTGAGGCAAGGATGAAGGGCGGGTATGCCCAGTCGAGCGTCCCTTTTGACGCGATGATCGCGAGTTTTTTTGTATCTGACATATGACTTTTTGATCGTTTAAAGGTTCAGACAAACGAAAACGTTTTCTGTAAACTGAACTGCCAGGATCAGTGCCCTCCGGACAGAATACCTGCTGCTGAAAAAATCAGCACCGCCATCTGAGCGAATGACAAGAAGGTGTAGATTATGTTCTTTTCCCTGAAAAAGGCGATGCCTGCCACGAAAAGGCAAAGCATGGTGACTGCTCCGAGATAGATAAGGGAGATATAGCTCAGCACATCACCTTTTGCCGGATCGCTGAAACAGCTCCAGCCCATAGGAGCATCGAGCTGATGATGAAACTCCGATGCACGAAGGTGCCAGTTGGCCGCCACTTGCTCGATCGGCAGCGAAAGCGGCAGCAACTGAAAGGCATAGAGAATGTAGCCGATGATAATGAAAGCGATACCCAGTGTCGTCGCCTTTCCGAGTATGCCGGCATAGGCAAGCTGTACCTTGTCGGCATGTATGGTTTCCTGTTTCATGGTGTGCTGTTTCAGATTCCGAATCCCTTGAGAAGTGCGCGAAGTCCGGCAACGGCGAGGAGACCGATAACCACCCTTCTGACCACGTTGGTATGTACCTTCGTGAGCAGCTTCGCTCCGATTTTAGTTCCGAGCATCATGCCGGCAACTGACGGAACGGCAATAAGCGGCAATACCGCACCTTTATGCAGGTAGACCCAGGCCGCTGCCGTATCGTTGATCGAAAGGACAAAAACGCTTGTCGCAACCGAAACTCTCAGAGGAGCGCCAAGTACGAGATTGAATACGGGAACATTGGCCCATCCGGCACCAAGTCCGAACATGCCCGCCATAAATCCGATCAGTGTGAAGAGCGCCAGTCCGACAGGTGAGCGATGAATCTGCCATTCAACGTCCTTTTTCAGATGCTCATCGTAGTAAATACCATATATCTGGAGAACCCTGGAAAGCGCATCGGGATGGCTGATCTGGGGGTAAGCGGAATTTTTCGCAAGAAACATGATGATCGTTATGCCGAGTATGGTCAGACCGAGAGACATCTGAATGACATTTTCCGGCAAGGCAAGCCCGACCAGTGCGCCGGCGATGGAACTCATGGATCCGATGAGCGACATGGAGAGGGCCAGCTTGAGATTTGCAAGCCCTTTTCTCAGCAGTGGCGAGCCTGCCGACAAAGCTCCGGCAAGGGCCACGAAAAGACCTGTTCCCCGGACGAAATCGATATGGAAGGGAAAGAAACTGCTGACGATCGGCACATACAGCACACCACCACCGACACCGGCAATAACGGCTACGATACCGAGAAGAAAAGTAAAGACAAAAAGACCAAGCACCCACACCCACCAGGCCGTAACTTCAACGGGGACGGCTGAACCTGCGGCAAACGCCAGACCGGGCGTAAGAAACAGCACCATGGCAATAACGCTAAAGACAATCCTGATGCCGCAATGTTTTAAAACCATAAAAAAAGAGGTTGAGCTTTGACGAACATAAGACCATCCCCGCACTCCCGCATGGAAATGCCTGAAAAGTGGAATAGTGGTGAAATGAAAAGACAATATACGGCACGTTAACCTAAAATCCCCGACCAGGCACGTGCTTTCCTGTCGGAAATCCATGAAAAAACGGTTGGCTCAATCTTGCAGCGACGCAAAAGCTGTAACTTCATCAGTAATGCAAACAGAAACATCGTCCTGTTCAGCATCGAATTTCGCTGCAAAAAGCAGCAACGGCATCGAAACGAAGCGCCAGCAGCCCGGTGTCATTCCATTCACCCTGACCACAACAGGATAAAATTCTCTAATAATATCTACTACGTCGATACCACCCGGCCGATTTCCGGAGTGCCTGTCAGTATTCGAAGTAAATGCAGAACAACAAAGCCCTGATTATCTATCCCGGATACTATGGTGACAGCACCCGCACCAAAAGGCCGGGTATTGCATAAACGATCGGCTGATCCTTTTTCGAATCCCTGTCAGCAGCCGGAAAATCAGAGCCAGCTGTTGACCTGGTGCTCCTCGACCAGCCCGACGAATCCTTCATAATCGACGGTGGCCACCCCTTCGGTGATAACGGTCACGCCACGGGCATCGAGATCCGGCTTCAGTGCATAGACCGGATTGTTCTTCATGACCGTTTCGAGAATCGGGGCGAACCTGTTGCCGGCCTGCACAGCGTAGACGCCATCCTCTATGAAAAGCACCGGATCCCCCGGCTGGAGAAAACGGATGCAGGTTTCAAAAGTACTGTTGTCGAACGGAGATTTATTGATGGTATGTAACATGATGACGCTTGACGTTTCTTTGTTCTTTGCTCTTCAGCTGTTTTTCAGATGGAATCCGTTGCCAGGGACGCTTATTGTCAATGGTGAATGACCACATCCTGTTCGTTCATCAGGCGTCCGATCTCCGAGGCATCCATGACCTCGACATCGACCACCAGGTCATCCTCGGTCAGACCCCTCTCTTCGAGGGAGATACGATCGACATAGAGTTTTTCCACATCGTAACCATCGAGGGCCATGAATGTCTTGGAAAATCCTTTGATGCCGATTCCTGCCGTGTCCTGATTCTTTTTTAGCGCGTAGACGCCATCGCCGATGAAAGCGACGGAAAGATCCTGCTCGTAAGCCGCCATGATCAGGATCATTTCGAGTCCTTCATAGGTGTAGATCGAACCATGCGGAGCACGGCGCATGACGTGCATGATCTTCTTGATATCCTGTTCTTCACTCATGTTCAGTCTCCGAAGGTTAATAGTCTGTCGTTGCGGATAGCGATGTCGGTCAGGGTCCCGAGGCCGGTAATTTCTCCACCATCGATCATCACATCGTCGTTGATGCCGCGGCGTTTCGAGGCGGCAATGCAGGCGAGGACTTCGACGCCGTGCTTCTGGCTCAGCTCCGTCCAGCGGGCAGCGATGTTGCGGTCGTCCTGTGGCGGATCACCCAGCCTGGTCGCGTTGATGACGCCGTCATTGTACAGGAAAATGGCATCGACCTTGTGCCCTTTCGCGATGGCCGCCTCGGCGAACTTGTAAGCCGTGTCAGCCGCCTGATGGTTGTAAGGTCCCTCCTTGAGCAGGATTCCTATATTCATCGTCGGTTCTTTCTTAAGTGGTTATTGAAAATAGCTCCTTACCGGATTTCAGTTTCCCGGAACGGATACCCTGAATGCTTCGAACACCGGATGCCAGGTTCCGGCTTGCACCTCGAAAGGCTTTTCGATGTACTGGCAGAGATACAGGGCATCACCGGCATCGGCAAGTCTTTCGTTTCGGAGCGCGTCGAGCGCCTTTTTACCGGCCTCGGCGCTGTCCTGGCCGGTGAGCCTCACCTGACGCCAGTAGTTTATCGCCTCTTCTCGGCAGACGACATTCCTCGGCAGGGATTCGGCGGCCTTGAGGCTGCCGACCTCTACCTGACGGTTGCCGAAGGCCACCGGCCAGCCGGTCTCATGCCAGTGTGTCGAGGCTTCGATGGCCTTTTCGACCATCACGATCATCTCTTCCATCATATCGTTGCGATCTTTTCTGGTTGCTTTGCCTGCCGCCGGTCTCAGAGTCCGTCGCCCATGCCCATCTGGATGTACCCGCAGGGACAGACCAG
>Ga0172367_10003581_pt1 | contig 19954 bp, 22 predicted proteins | sample Lak10m_FD_114542 | JGI IMG/M metagenome (GOLD analysis project Ga0172367, IMG submission 114542) | Freshwater microbial communities from Kabuno Bay, South-Kivu, Congo - kab_022012_10m | ecosystem: Environmental > Aquatic > Freshwater > Lake | place: Democratic Republic of the Congo: South-Kivu...
TTATTTTTTGCAAAGAGTTAGTTGAAGTGCCAACCAGTATATTGCCGCCAACCTCTAACAAAGCCCCCGGATTCGTCGTTCCAATCCCCACATTCCCCGTATTGGCGTTATAAACATTTCCCGTCAGACTTCCCTGCCAAAAACTACTAGTAGCCACTTGGGTAATAATTCCGGCAGTAGTGCTGGCTAAAGCGGAATCAAGATATTCTTTTGTAATCGCCGCTTTCGGAGTGCCGGAAGTAATTAAAGCATCGTTGATAAAAATATTGCCGCCGGAAACTTCAAGCTTGGCGCTGGGATTACTAATACCGACACCGACATTGCCGGTGTTGTAATAAACACTGGTACCGTTTGTCGTCCATTGGCTGCCGATATAAGGGGCCCCGTTAACGTAAATATTAGAGGCATTGATAATACCGGCAACATCGAGAGTAAAGCCGGGGGTGCTCGTACCGATGCCGACCCTCTTATTCTGCACGCCGCCCGTACCGTTGGCCTCGGAATAAACTGTCAAAATATTATCACCATCGACTTTCATGGTATAACCTTCAATCGTGCCCACTGAAGGCGTCGCCGATACCGGCATATCGACAAAAGTATTAAAACCGCTATCCTCGGCAAATTGAAACTGGCCGATATTTAAAGCGCCGCCGATTTCCAGCTCATCATTCGCATTCACTTTAAACAAATTAACATAACCGGTGCCGGCGCTATTTAAAGCAGAGATCCAACGATCATTAGCAAGTGTTATAATCGAGTTAGGAGAAGAGGTGCCGATGCCGATGCCGACATTGCCTAAGAAATTAAAATCACCGCCGCCAGCATTGCTGCCGAAAGCACCCGAAGTAACATTGGCGGCATTAAGCAAACCGGAGAAACTCCCGGTAATCGTTGTTGCCCGCAAAGCGCCATTAATATCCAAAGCGTAAGCAGAGGAAGTAGCGGTGTTAATACTAAAATAACCATCCAAACGCGAACCGCTCTTAGCCACAAAATCATTAACCAGGTTATTCCATTCACTGGCTGCCAAAGTGCCAGAAACTGGTTTATTATAATCACCGGTAACCGCCTTTGCCGAAGACCCGCTTAATAATAAACTTATAATAAAAATGGCAAAAAACAACCAAGCCGCCAACGGCGTCCGGAATAATTTATCGCTATTTTTTTTCAAATTCATCAACACAAGTAAAAGGTAAATAAACCGATCAAATTAAGACCTAGTTTATAATAAAATTATAGCATTTTTTAGAAAGCAAGAAAAGCTTTAAAAGTTATAAAAAAAGCCCTTAAAGGCTATAAAAAAACGCCTAAAAATCAGGCATTTAAAAAATAAAAAATTTTTCTTAAAAATTCAATTCTACGCTGCGTCTCGTCTGCTCATAAATACCAATGCTAGTAAAAATAATCGGGTTAAAATGATCGTAACTGACAATATAAGCAGCCCCTGCCGGCAAAGTGGTTGTGCCAAAAATATTACTTTGCCCCAACTGACTTAAATCGTTAAAAGCGCCAGCTTTACGAAAATCATAAAGTAATCTTTCCGCTCCGGCCTCAGCCGCAAAATATGCTCGCGTCGATTGAGATTGGACGCCTCCCATTTTCAAGCCGGAAACAACTACGGCCGCCCCGCCAAAAACAATCAACATCATTGCACTAAGAATAAACATAGTAAGCATAATAGCGCTTCCCTGCTTCTTAAAATTGTGTCGAAAAAATATCTTTAACATACTTAATTATTGCGATAATAGCGGGAACTAATGGTTGTCTGCACCCGCATTTCTGAAATATTAGCCTCCCGACCCAAAGATTCGGCGCTTAAATTAATAGAAACATAAGCTTGATTATTATCATCCTCATGGACAATAAAGCGGAGATCATTAATGTTGATTTTAGCCGGCGATAAAAAAGCCGAATCAAGTCCTCGTTCAACCTTAAAACGAATAACACCATTATCATCACTTAAATAATAAGCAACACACTGATCATGATAATTTTTTAAATACAAAATATCGCCATAAACATTAGTACTGACAGCAAAACGTTTATTGGCTGGTAAATGGGCGCAACCGCCACCGGCCCGCTTAGCCATTCTTACTTCTTTAGAAATAACTTCAAAAAAATATTTTAAATTTTCTTGCACGTTCTGGGTGGCAATGGCTTCACGCTGACTATTCAAAATCAAACGGAAAATATCCGTCATCGATAAAAGAATAACGACGAATAAAGCAGTAGAAACGATTACTTCCACTAAGGATATACCTTTACTGTGTCGAAAGAATATTTTCTTCATAAAGCCATCAATCAATTACTTCAACTAATCCTAAAAAATTAATCCTTACCGTTTTGGTAGTGTTATTAATACTTTCACGCAAACGAATGTCCATACTCGTACTAGTAGCATAACCGCTAAATAAACGGGTAATCGGATCAGGCGGCAAAAAAGTAATATTACCCTTAACCGCTTCAGCACCGGCAAAAGTTATTCTATCAATATTGATATTGGGCGGCAAAGAAATTTGATTACCGCCTAAATTGATAGCGGCCTCTCCTTCTTCAAATTTCTGGCTGTCATTCTCATCGGCAAAGATAAGATAATTATTATTCAAAGAATTATCGGAGGTCACAAATACCCCCCAGCCGCCGGCAGGAACAACTCCGTCATATTTAACCAGACCTAAAGCATTAGCCTGAGCTAAGCGAATGTTAGTCACCAAAGTCTGTGCCGCCATTGTTAAATCGGTTCTTTGATTAGTACTATGATAATTTACCAAAAATAAAACTGTAAGCACGGAAATTATACCCATACTCACCAATAATTCGACTAAAGTGAAGCCTGATTTTAATAAAAATATAAACTTTTTTTTATTTCCAATCATAAAGTTCTGTCTCGACTTCATAGTTAAAAACTTTATCGCGATCATGCCAAGCAACACGGGCTTTAACAGAAATAGAAGAAGTGGCCGCTTGAATATAAATAATACGGCTAAAATTACTAAGCGTATCAATCGGCTTAGGATCAATAGGGGAATAATACCAATTATCACCGGTAAGATAAAGGTGGCAATCATTAATACTCGAAGCGGTTCGTAAGACTGGTGCCAAAAAATCAACACAATATTGTCCGCCAGCTAAACCATTCTGCCAATTATTTCCTTGCAGCCAATTAGTATCCCTAATTTGGCGGACGATTTCAATACCCTCTTGAGCTAATTGATAAGCGACGATACTGCCGCGATTAATAGTTTGAGCCTGCATACTCTGTACGGCTAAATTCGCCACCCCGATCATACCTAAGGCTACAATCAATAAAACCGCCATGATTTCAATAATACTAAAGGCAGGTTTAAGGCTCTTAATTAATCGTGCCCCTTTAAACATAAATGGATTCTTTAACTGTTAAAACTAATAAAAAAAGAGAATAAAAATTACTCCGCCCTTACTTCTTTCCAAATCGGTAATTGAAAATTAATTGTTAAAACCGGTGAAGAAGTAGAACAAGTATAAAGATCGGGGTCAGTTATCTGTAAAGAAACTGACTTCGGATTATTATTCCAGAAGACTATAGTGGTGCTTGACTGAGTAGCATTGGCGATTAAACCGGCACCATCGCTAATCTGCCAGAAAAACTGACAGACGCCATCAACACATAACTGCGGATTACTGCCAGGGGAAGCGGTGGTATAATAATGTGAATTACTGACGAAATCGGTGCTGCTGCCGACAATAATATCGGTCGGACTCCAATTAAAATAAGGGGTCGGAAATTCATGTTTATAATTTGTAAAAGTATAATTAGGATCATCGGGGTTATTAAGTGTATTGGCCGCGATATTGTCGGTCAAAATGCCGAAATTATCGGTATTAAATTGAAAAAAATCAGTAGCGATACTATTTTCATCCCACATTTGCAGCCACCAATAATAAGAAGTATTGTAATTCGGGGTGAAGGCGCAGAGAGGACTGGGGCAAACTAATTGCGAAGCCGAACCCGGTAAAACGCCAGAATCAAAAATCGGACTGGAAGTGCTATTAACCGTATTGACTATAATGCGGTAAGCCGTCTGTGTACCGCTACGCCGCTGCCACTTGAAAGTTGCCCGCCTGGCGCCGCTGCTACAGGCATCGGTGAAACTCCAATTAGGAGCGGACATTTCCTTAAGATCTAATTTCCATAAATAAACTTTATGATCAAATTCGGCGCATGAACCGTTATTGGCGCAATTGAACATAATTGCCCCGAAGGAGCTGGAGGCATATCCGGAAAATATACCAGGCTGAGGAGCTAAATAATTAGTTATGGTCGTTTCCGGAACAATTGCGCTGTTTAATTCAATCCAATCACCGGTACTAATAACTTTAGCCCAGCCAAATACTCTTTCATTTTCATCATTATAACAAGCCGTACAATTATTACCGGCATTGCAGGGAAATTGGCAATTAACATTAAAGGCGTAATTATCCGGCGGAGTACTGCTGGGAGCAAAATCAATAAAACCTAAGATCGGATTCCAAGCTAAACCGGAAAAAATATTATCCCAAGATAAATTTACTCCATGCTGAGAAAATGAACACGGAGGCACATTAAAACGAAAAGTGAAAGTAAAGGGAAAGCGCCCGGCAAAATCATCGTCCAAGCAATTAAAACTTATAAAACCCTGGGAAGAGCTGGCTAAACCGCGAACATTTTCATTAATTGAAGCGCGCGCCACTTCAAAAGACGACGGCGCCAACAAAGCCGCTAACGGTAATAATAAAAACAAAAGATGACGTAAACGCATATCTACAACTTCTCTCTAATTATACCATGTTTAAATAATTCTTTCATTATTTTTTCGCCTTTAGCCACCATTTGTAGGCGTTCTTTTTCCGTCGCATCATCGTCGCCGGCTAAATGCAGCAAACCGTGAATCATCAAGAATAATAAAATATAAGCGAACGATTTTTTTTCACCAAAAACTTCTAAATATTTTTGCGGCCGCCGGCAATCTGATAAATTAATAAAAATTTCACCTAAAGCCCCGGGGTAAATCACCGGTGCGCTGAAAGAAAGGACATCTGTTGCCTGATCTTTGCCTCGAAAGGAGCGATTAAGCGTTTGTAAGCGGCGATCACCGGTCAAAACCAAAGACAGTTCCCCATCCAAGCGTAAGCGCTTAGCTGTAAATTCCGCCGTTTTGCGCAGCATTTTTAAACTAACCGGACGCTTGCTTAAATTATTTATTTCGATAGAAAACATAAAATTATTAGAAACCGAAAAGTGCGGATAAACGCGCTAAAAAATTATAAAAAGATGGGCGCCAAGGAGAAATAACAAGCAGGAAAGTCCCGGGATAAATTCTTTCTTCGCCGCCGAAACCAAGCTTAAAACGTGTCACTCCCGGCCATTTTTTTTCATCAATCCCATAAAAATCATAATAACGGCAAGACCGAAAGCGCGCCCTTTGAATCATTCGCCATTGTAAGAGATAGGGAGCCATATACTGCCGTTCCTGATCAGCAGAAGCACCATGAAGATAAACGGCTCTCCCTCCATAAAAAGAAAAAATTCCGGCTGCTAAAACTCTCCCCTCTCTTTGCGCCAGCCAAAGCTCAATCGTCCCCCGACCTTGTTCCAAGAGTTTCCGATAATGAACCAGACCGTGGCCGCGAAAACCATCACGACTAGTGGTTGCTTGCAGCAAAAGCCAAAAATCAGATAAATTATCAAGATTACCCTGAATTATCTCAACCCCCTTCTTCTCGGCTAAGCGGATATTGTAGCGAGTTTTAGGGTGCATGCGGCTTAACAATTCTTCCTCACTAAGACTTAAATCTAAAAACAAACTTTTTTCCGGCTGGATGGATTTTATTTTTTTGCCCAAAAAATCTAAATTCAAAGGCCAGCTCTCCGGTTCAAATCGAATTGACATTATCTGTCTAGCAATAGCCAAGCGCCGCAAATCAGCTAAAACCTCCCGCCAAAGATATTGCTCCTCATCAATTGCTTGCAACAAGACGGGCCCCCGCGGCAAATACCACGTCTTAAAACCAGAAAGACCGCTTTCCAAAACTTGAGCCAAAACTACCAGCTTCCCCCTTCTTCGCCAAGCAAAGCGACGCACTATATATTTTTCAGATAAAACAATATTTTTCCAAATACCGGATTGCAAAAGTTCGCCCGCATCGGGCAAGGATAGAAGGGCTCTCTCCCAAGCTTCTTTTTCCAAATTATCTTCTAACAATAAATTCATATTTTAATTATAGCAAAGCCTTTCCTAAAAACAAAAGCGCGCCCAAAGGGCGCGCTTATCAAATAAATATGTAAAACTATTGAATGCCGGCCGGCGAAGCAGTTTTCGCGCCCGCTGAAACATTACCTGTTGCTGAACCGAGACAATAAGTCAAAGCATAAGTAGCCGAACCAGTGTCATTCGTACCGCCAGCATAAAAAGTATAAGTGTAAGTATTCTGAGCACCAGTGCAAGTACCGTCAGTTGGGGTTGGTGCAGTCGGCAAAGACCTCATCAAAGGAGGAGTGGTGGTGGTAATTTGTGATAAAACGCTGGGATAAATATTATTGTCGTTATAATACATTTCCAAAGCAGTTTGAATTTGCTTGATATCGGCGATACGCTTAGCATCACGCGCTCGGGCCCGAGCACCGTTTAATGCTAACACGGACAAGGTTGAGAGCAAGCCGATGATAGCGATAACCACCAATAATTCGATTAAAGTGAAGCCTTTTTTATTTTTCATAAATTCACCCCCTTTCAAAAATTTCCGTTTACACCATTAATACCGGTGCTAAAAGCATAAACGCAAATAAATTATAAGATATTTAAATTATAGCAAAATTAAATAATAGTCACAAGAGCTAAACTAATAACTTCTTAAAAAATAATTTTTTATTTTCAAAAAATTAAATATTAAAATTGATTAGCCATGTTATACATCGGCATTAAAATTGCCGCCACCATCACCCCGACGCCCAAACCCATAATAACCATGATAATAGGCTCCATTAGAGTACTGAGATTAGCCAGCATCGTCCCGGACTCGCGTCCGTAAAAATCTGTAATCTTATCAAGCACTGAATCAATGCGGCCGGTACGCTCGCCAATACTAATCATCTGCGGCACCATCTTCGGAATATCATTACTCGCTTCCATTACTGTTGATAAAGGATTACCGTCATTAATCGATTCTAAAGTTTCTAAAATCAAATCACGATAAATTACATTCCCCACCACATTGGCGGTAATCTCTAAGGCGCGGGTAATAGTCACTCCACCTTTAAGCAAAGTAGAAAGAGAGCGGGTAAAACGCATCAAATAAATATATTTAAACAAACGGCCAAAAATCGGCATCTTTAATTTAAAAGTATCAATCTGATAACGGCCGATTTCCGTTTGCAAATAATAACGGGCGGCTACAATCAAGCCGGCCAAAATTAAAAGGATGAGGATTAAATAATTCTGCATGAAACCAGAAACAGCAATAATTATCCGCGTGGATAAGGGCAGTTTCATGCCCGATTCCGTCAACATGCTCGTTAAATTCGGGATAACATAAACCATTAAAATAAAACCTACTCCGGCTAAACCGGCCAAAATAAAAGCGGGATAAATCATTGCCCCCTTGATTTTAGCGGACATATCATAACTCTTCTCAGTTTCATCGGCCAAATAGGTGAGCACCTCGTCTAATTTACCCGAAGTTTCACCGCTCTTAATGATATTTACAAAAAATTCAGAAAATATTTTCGGACGCCGGGCGAAAGAATCAGACAACAGAGCACCGCTATCAACTTCAAAGGCAATATCGGCAATCATATTTTTTAAAGAGAAATTATCCGTCTGATCAATGAGAATCAACAAAGACTCAACCACTGGAACGTTAGCGGAAATCATCACCGAAAATTGACGGGAAAAAATCACCAAATCCTTAACTTTGATTGGATTTAAAAACAAATTTAATTTTGCCTCTAAACTGCCAGTTTCCTCAGAAATAGATAATAAAGTAAAATTGCGGCGACGCAAACGATTGACCACTTCGGATTCATTAACCCCAACCGTCAATTCTGATTTCTTTTTACCGGTAATATTATGTTTAGCCTTATATTTAAAAATTGGCATAGAATCACTGGATCCAAATATAAACTTTAAAAAATAAATTATTACATTATTCGTTTAACTTTCGATAACACGTAAAATCTCCTCCATCATGGTCACACCCTTAACCACTTTAATGACCCCATCTTGTCTAATGGAAATAAAATCTTGACTAGCCTTAACCGCTTCAATGTTAAAATTCTTATCACCCTGATTAATCATTTCCTTTAATTTTTCATTAATATCGATAACCTCGGAAATTGCCACCCGTCCGGTAAAACCGGTATTTTCACAATGACTGCAGCCGACCGGATTATAAAATTTATACATGCTTAAATTATTAATATCCGACAATTCCGGTAATTCTGCCTTAAGAATGCCGGGAGGCACGTCTTTTAATTCCAGAGTCATCGCTTCTAATTCCGCCGGCGGCAAAACGATTTCTTTTTTACATTTATCGCATAAACGACGAGCTAAGCGCTGGGCTACCACCGTCTTTAAAGTCGAAGCCAACAAAAAACGCTCAATTTTCATATCCAGCAAACGAAACACCGCCCCCAAAGCATCATTAGTGTGCAGAGTGGAAATAACTAAATGGCCGGTTAAAGAAGCGTGGATAGAAAGCTCTGCCGTTTCTTCGTCACGGATTTCTCCGACCATGATAATATTTGGATCTTGGCGCAATAAAGAGCGCAAACCGCTGGCAAAAGTAAAGCCGACCTTCGGCCGCACCTGAGATTGATTAACTCCTTTCATTTCGTATTCAATCGGATCTTCTAAAGTGGAAATATTGACGCCTTCCTGATTCAAGATGTTGAGCAAAGAATATAGAGTTGTAGTCTTACCCGAACCGGTAGGACCGGTAACCAAAATAATACCGCTGGTTTTTTTAGCCGCTTCATTAATGGCGCGTAAAGAGTTGGAATTAAAGCCCAGCTCTTCCAAGGCCGGCGCCCCTTTGGCCGTATCCAGAATACGCATTACCACTTTTTCCTGATTAGCCAAAGGCAGCGTAGAGATACGAAAATCAACCGCCCGGCCACTAACCAACAAACGGATGCGTCCGTCTTGAGGGACGCGCGTTTCGTCAAGTTTTAATTTGGACAAAACTTTAATACGAGCGATGATCGCGTTATGAATACTTTTCGGCAAAGTTAAAGAAGTGTGCAAAATACCGTCAATGCGATAGCGGACCCGGCTCTCTTTATCATAAGGCTCGATATGAATATCGCTGGCCCTAGCTTCAACCGCATGACGGATAATAACCGACACGATGCGTGAAACTGGGGCGCTATTAATATCCTCCTCATCAACCATCGAAGCATCATCGGATTTTACCGCCACGATATCATCACTCTCCTCTTTTGCCTTCACCTCCAAAGCGCTGGAAATTTCTTCTTCAATTTTTTGATATTGTTTGAATATCTTCTGCCAGCTGGAACTCGACAATAAATAATATTGAACCGATAATTTCTCGTCCAAAGCTAAAAAATTAACTGCCTCCATCGCCTTTAAATTCGGATCAACCAAACCGATTTTAAGCACTTTATTTTCTCTGGCCAAACAGACAATATTATAAGTGCGGGCAATTTCTTCCGGCAAAAAATTTAAAACTTCTTCCGGAATAATTTCATCGGTATAAGCAAAGTAAGGCAAATTATATAAAACCGCTTTCGCTTCGGTTAATTGCTCTTCGTTAACTATTTTATTATTCAATAAAAAATTAGACAGCTCTGTTTTGGCGGCCGCGGCTTTTTCTTTGATTTCAGCAAGCTTAGAAGCGTCAATCAATTTTTTATCTTGCAATATCTGCAATAATTTTTCCTGTTGCTCTGCGAACATAAGATTGTCTCAAACTTTAATTATCCGCATCTTTCTTCTTGACCGGGAAAGGATTGGAATTACCCAAATAAACCGCCTGCCATAAAGGCGCTTGTAAATTTGCGCCGAGTTCCTGATTAAGTACGGGTTTACCAACTTTATCAAAATTAAAATAAAGCACTCGATTACTTAAATGATTAAAAACTTGATTTTCTAAAATTTTTATCTCCATCAAACTCGAAGGAGAAGCCTCTAAAGTCACTTCTTGGGTAGCATTATCTTCACCGAATACCTTAGCGCTCAAATAAGCCAACAAACTTTCTTTAAAAGCAAAAATCAAAATGCCAGCCGCTAAAAGCAATCCGATAAGAATGTAGATACTGGAACTACGGCGTGAAGACATAGGCGCTTTATTTAAAATAATAAGTATAAAGAATGATTTCAGCAGTTTTTTCTTCTTGGTCAAATTTAACCGCATTCACGTCAATAAGCTGCAAATTACTTTCAAACAAAGGTAAAAGATTCTTTAAACCAGCATAATCGACGCTACCAAGATTAATTTTTACCTGGATGACGCCGACATGCTCGGCGTTAGGTATATCAAGTAAACGCTCTTCTTTGGCGGCCATCGGTTCATCTTTCTTAGAATTCTCCCCAATTTTATCAATCGTAATTCCGGAAATCAAAAGACCTTGCTGCGTAATCAAATCTTCCAGTTCCCCGAATAATTTTTCTTTAGCATATTCGTCGGGCAAAACCATGTTGATTCTTTTGATATCGCTGTCGCTAATCTTATGATATAGAGCGGAAGCCGCCTGCAAATCAAGCAGTTTCTGGCGCTGACTCTGATAAAATTGTTCCTGCTGAGTAATATTATCTTTAATCGCAATTAAAGTTAATTCAAATTTAGGTTTGATTACTAAAAAATAAGAAACCGATAAAAAAATTATCACGATAAAAACCACTAAAATATTAAAATTAGTGTTCAAGAATAAATTAATAATGTTTTTATTTTTATTTTTTGCGGCCGCCACCATAAAAATTAATTAACGGGTAAAGCTTTAAATAAATTAGGATCTATATTTAATTCCAGATTAAATTTAACATCCTGCACCGAAGCTTCAGCCTGGCCTTCATCGGTCGGTCGTTCGCTTTCACCGCTATTTATGTGAACCGACACAACTGCGTTATTTTCTAACATCGCCCTTGTCTGCCAACTAATATCGCGAAAAGTCTTAGCAGAAGCGTTTAAAGAATAGGAACCGTTACGAGTGCCTTCAAAACCGAGATAACTAACACTGCTTAAAGTATTTTTTTCAAGCCAATCAAAAAATTTTGTCCAATAAATATGATTGACCACCAAACTATTGGCGAGATCAGCTCTTTGTTTAAAAGCTAATATTTGTTCTGACTCAGTTTTTAAACCTTTAATTTCTTGCGATACTTGATTAAATTTTTTCTCAGTGGCTAAAACCCTGGTATTTTCATAATCTGACCACCAATTAAGACCAAGGTATATTTCCACAACAAACAAAGCGGAAATCAACAGTGCAAACATTAAAGTGCCAATATTCTTACCAAAATCAAAATCGACCTGCATTTCATCTTTAATCAGGTTAACCTCTAAAACCTTAGGATTCTGGGAAGAATCTGCTTTAGGCCTAGATATTTTTTTTGATTTTAGGGAAAAATTCATCACATTAAAGTAACTAAGAAATTTCTCTTAAAGCCAGGCCGGCAGCTACCGCTAATTTCGGGCCGACTTCGGTAATAATCGGACTCATTTCCAAGGGATAATCTATGCGACTGAAAGGGTTGCCGATTATAACCTGTAAATCGAGGTGAGCAGAAAGATATTCGGCTAAATTCATCAACAAGGCACCGCCGCCGGAAAGAATTACTTTTTCTATTTTTTTCGCTCCAGAATTATTCTGGTAGAATTCGCGCATATACTCGATTTCATGGATTACCGGCGCTAAAGTTTTAATTACTAATTGCGGCAAATCTTCTTTAGCATTATCGGAAAGAGAAGCTCCCAGATCAATTTTAAACTGCTCTGCTTGACTGAAACTTAAACCTAATTTTTCAGCCAAGGCAGAAGTTATAGTGCTGCCGCAGATTTCCAGGCTACGATTTAGCACAGGGATGCTTTCGTGAACAACCGATAAATCCGTGCTATTGGCTCCAATTTCGACAATCATAACCGTCGAAGGATCATTACCCATTAAAGCCCTCACTAAAGAAAAAGTTTCCGTTTCCAGGCTGGCTAATTCTAATTTTGCCAAACGAAAAATTTCGATATAACGGCGCACTAATTTTTTCGGAGAACCGGTTAAAAAAACACGGACTCCGTCTTTATTGCTGTCAGAGCTTCCCAGCACTAATTTCCAATCTAAAATCATTTCCTCCACCGGCAACGGAATCACCTTCTTCGCCTCCTCGGCCACGGCCGCATCCATATTCTTCTTATCGGTCGGCGGTAAATTAATAATCGAAGAAAAAACTGAAAAAGTCGGCAAAGAAGCGGTCACACGCTTCGCTTTAATCCCAGCCTCCGCCTTAACTTTTAAAATTGCTTGCGCCAAATAATTAATATCGTCAATTTTGGTAAAATTAACACCACTGACGTTTTCACTAAAAGCGTAATTGGAAAGAAAAATCTTCTTATTCTTTTTTTTAAGCTCAACCATTTTTAAAGAAGAATCGCCGATATCTATACCCAAAAATAAATTGTCATCCGTTGAAGAAAATAAACCCATAAAAAATAAAATTATGGCCAAAAATAAAAGCCTAAAAATTGTGTTCTCCCTACTTCTAGTATATAATATTTAAAGGATAGCGACAAGGAAGATTATAAAAATTTAAAGTCACCTATCGGAAACCATCCAATGATATTATAACATAAAAGAAATAAATAAAAAATAAAAATATGGGATTTTTCAGTAAATATAAAAAAGTCTTATTCGCTCTGGCTTTTTTGTTAGTCGTTGCACTTATCACTTATTTTATTTGGAACCTTTTTTTCCAACCGCAAATAACCACACCCTTAACAGAAAGCCCTAACAGCAATATCGGCGGTTTAAATACTGCCAATGAAGGTGATGGAAATTTTTCTACAAGCACAAGTACCGGCCGCCTGGACGGATCCGGAGACAAGCAAACAAATCAAAACAATAACGGCCAAACAAATACAGGAGCGCCCAACGGACAAGAAGTAAGCGACCGGGCCTTAGGCGGCATTACTAAAGTTACCGCCATCACCAGCGATCCGGTTCTTAATCCAACCATGACTAAGACCAATGAATTGAGATATTACAATCAAAACGACGGCAAATTTTATAAAATTAATGCTAATGGCGATTTAATCGCCTTAAGCGATAAAATTTTCCATCAAGTCAGTAATATTACTTGGTCAGCAAATGGCAATCAAGCAATTTTAGAATATCCCGATGGCTCCAAAATAAATTATAATTTTGATACACAAAAACAGATTACTTTGCCCAAGCATTGGGAAGATTTTTCCTTTTCTCCCAGCGGCGATCAGATCAGCGCCAAGAGTATCGGCAACGACATAGAAAACCGCTACCTTATCACTGCTAATGCCGACGGCACCAAGGCCAGTTCTCTTAGCGCCATCGGAGAAAATGCCGACGATGTTTATCCCATCTGGTCACCCAATAATCAAGCAGCCGCCATGTACACGCGCGGTGTTGATTTCAACCGTCAAGAAGTATTTTTTGTTGGCTTAAACAACGAAAATTTTAAATCAACCATAATTAATGGCCGCGGTTTTGAACCGCAATGGTCCGATGAGGGCGATAGATTATTATACAGTGTCTACAACAGCGATAATAATATGAACCCGAGTCTTTGGATAGTCGACTCCCAGGGAAATAATATCGGACAAAATCGCACTAATCTCGGCCTAAACACCTGGGCCAGTAAATGCACTTTCGCCACCAACACTGAAGTCTATTGCGCCGTTCCCAATAATCTACCCGAAGGCTCAGGCTTATTCCCGGAATTAGCCGACAAGACCACTGATAATCTATACAAAATTGATCTTAACACCGGTATTAAAAAATTAATCGCCGTACCGGCCAGCGCCAGCAATATTTCAAGCCTCATGGTAGGCAGCGGACAAGAGCAATTATATTTTACTGATAAAACTACGGGGAAAATTTATAAAATAAATTTAAAATAATAAAATAATAAAAAAAAATCGGCGCTCAAGCCGATTTTTTGATAAATTAATGATTAAAAAAATTACTAAATTTTTAAAGGCGGCAGAAAATTTTATTCTGCCTGAAAATTGCTTGTCTTGCCGACGCCCGGGACCAGCGCTTTGCCCTGCTTGCCGGGCTAAAATTAAACCGGCGCCGGAAGGCTGCCCCGCTTGCGGACGCAAACAAATTTTAGGTTTTTTCTGTCCCGCCTGCGCCTCCTCATCATCAGAATTATTTTTTGACGGGCTCATTGCTTACAGTGATTATCAAGACAAAATTATGGCCGGCGCCATCAAAGCTCTTAAATATCAAGGAGTGCAATCTTTGGGACTAAGTCTGGGGAAAATGCTTGGCCGCCGCTTAAACAGCCGCTGGCTAAAAATTTCGGAAGAAAACAGACAATTACCGCCCCTGTTAATTCCTATACCTCTTCATCCTCGACGCTACCGCCAACGCGGTTTTAATCAGTCGCTATTAATCGCTCGCGGAATTGCGGTTATCAGCGGTTGGCCGATTAATCAAGATTTAAAAAGAAAAATCCAACAAAAACCCAGCGCCCGATTAAGCTATCAACAAAGACAAAAACAACAAAAAATTTTCTATTACCAAGGGGGATCTTTAGATAATCGAAATGTAATCTTAATAGACGATGTTTTCACCACCGGCGCAACCATTCAAGTCGCCGCTCAGGCTCTAAAAAAAGCCGGCGCCAAAAATATCTTAGTCGCCGTCTTGGCTCAAAGTCGTTAAAGCTTTACAAAATTCAAAAATAAGGATAAAATGAAAAAAATCGCTTGATTGTCGAGTCTACCAAGCTCGAGACTAGTCGCCGTTTTCAACGGCCTAAAAGACGATTAAAATTTAAAAGCGCTCCTTAATAAGGAGAAGCTGGGTGGAACCGCGAGACCTTTTAAGTCCCGTCCCGGCAAAAACAGAATAATCTGTTTTTGCGAGGAGGGGGCTTTTTTATTAAATAACAATAATTATTAATCACAAAAATATGTCTAATATTGAAACCAAGCGCCACTCTTTGGCGCATTTAATGGCTGCCGCCGTCAAAGAAATGTGGCCGCAAGCTAAACTAGCTATCGGTCCGGCAATAGACAACGGCTTTTACTATGATATCGATTTTGAAGAAGCCAGCGTCAGCGACGCCCAGCTTAAAGAAATTGAAAAAAAAATGGCGCATCTGGCTAAACAGAATTTAGAATTTAAGCGCACCGAAAAAAATATTGAAGAAGCCCTGGCCTGGGCGAAAACTGAACATGACCCCTATAAAGAAGAAATTATCAGCGAATTAAGAGATAAGGGGGAAACTAAAGTTAGTTTTTATACCGTCGGTAAGTTTACTGACCTCTGCCGCGGCCCTCACGTCGAGAATACCAAAGAAATCAAGCCCAACAGCTTCAAGCTGGATAAGCTGGCCGGCGCTTATTGGCGGGGCGATGAAAAAAATAAAATGCTGACCCGCATCTACGGCTTAGCTTTTGACACCAAAGAAGAACTGGATGATTATCTCAAGATGATGGCTGAAGCAGAAAAGCGCGACCACCGCAAGCTGGGCAAAGAACTGGATTTATTTATGAATCACGAAGTCGCGCCGGGAATGCCCTTTTTTCTGCCCAAGGGTATGATTCTGCTTCAAGAATTACTTAAATTTGTCCGCGCCTATTCTTACGGTGAAGGATACCAAGAAGTCCGGACGCCACAAATATTAAATGCGGATCTCTGGAGAATATCCGGCCATTGGGATCATTACCAAGAAGATATGTTTTGCCTACATCACGCCGAAGATAATGTTGACTTAGGAGTAAAACCGATGAATTGTCCGGCACACATGCTAATTTTCAAACGTGATTTACATTCATACAAAGAACTGCCCCTGCGCTTAGCAGAAACCACCACCCTCTACCGCAACGAGAAATCAGGTACTTTGCACGGCCTAACCAGAGTGCGCAGCCTCTCCCAAGACGATTCCCATATTTTTGTCCGCCCCGATCAAATTCTTGCCGAAATTTCCAATCTTTTAAATAAGATTAAAATGATTTATCAGGTGTTCGGCCTCCAAATAGACGAAATTCATCTTTCCACCCGACCCGAACATTTCTTGGGCGAAAAAGCAATCTGGGACGAAGCGGAAATTAATCTTAAACAAGCCTTAGAAAAAGCCAAGCTAGAATATCGCCTTAATGAAGGCGACGGTGCTTTCTACGGACCGAAAATTGATGTTAAAGTTAAGGATGCTATCGGCCGTCAATGGCAATTAGCTACCATCCAGCTCGACTTCCAGCTCCCCTTACGTTTTGAATTAAAATATACCGCTACTGACGGCTCTATCAAAACCCCGGTTGTTATCCACCGCGCTATTTTAGGTTCAATGGAAAGATTTTTGGGAGTTATTATCGAACATTACGCCGGTGCTTTTCCTATCTGGTTATCCCCGGTACAGGTTAAATTAATTTCTGTCGCCGAAACCCATATTCCTGCCTGCCAAGCTTTGTATACCGAACTAACAGCGGCCGGCATCAGAGTAGAAATTGACGATAATAATGAAACGGTGGGTAATAAAATTCGTAAAGCTGTAAATGAAAAAGTGCCCTACATGTTAGTTATCGGCGATAAAGAAGCGGCGGCAACTAATTTAGCCGTCCGCGACCGCGGCGTGCAAGAAACCAGAGAAATCAGCCGTCTCGATTTTATTACCGAATTACAAGACAAAATTAAGAATCATCAATAAACTGATGCTTGAAAAAAATAGGCGGAAATTTCCTTTCCGCCTATTTTTATGATAAAATTCAAATACTATAAAAACTAAAATACTTATAATATATGAATAAAAAGAAAGGTGCTTTCAGCGCCATAGTTATCTTGCTGGTTTTGGTGGTAATGGTTTCAATTTTTATTTTCAGGCGCCAAGACAATAATAAGCCAATGCCAAGCGCCGACCAAGGCATGATTCTCTTCTATAGCCTCTCCTGCCCCCATTGCCAGAACGTCGAACAATATATTCAAGAAAATAACGTAAAAGATAAATATAGCTTCAACCAACTGGAAATATCTGATGAAAAAAACAGCAAACTATTAGTTGCTAAAGCAAAAATTTGCGGCTTAGATACGCAAACGCTTGGTGTTCCCTTTCTCTGGACAGGAGAAAAATGCTTGCTGGGAGATGCCGATATTATCGATTTTTTCAGCAAATAAATTTATGAAAAAAAAATATTTATTAAGTCTCGGTTCCTTACTTATATTGAAAGCGCTGCCCGCTCAAGCGGTCTGTCCGGTCTGTATCGTCGCCGTTGGCGCCGGCTTGGGTTTATCCGAATACCTGGGCATTGACGACAGTATTGCCGGACTTTGGATTGGCGGCCTCCTTATCGGCTTAAGCGCCTGGACCATCACTTATTTCAACAAAAAAAATTGGCTGAAAAATTACAGCGCCTGGCGCGACCCCTTGATAGTCATCGCCTATTACTTGATGGTCGTCTGGCCGCTCTACTCTCAAGGCTTTATCGGCAACCCCTTCAACCGTTTATACGGTCTGGATAAATTGGCTCTGGGCATTGCGGTCGGCAGCATCTTTTTTGCCTTAGCCGCCTGGTCCTATGAAATCATAAAAAAGAAAAATAAGGGCCGTGCCCACTTCCCTTTTGAAAAGGTGGCGATACCGGTAAGCACACTGGCGATTTTAAGCCTAATCTTCTATTTTTTAAGCAAATAAATATATGGATACAAGCAAAAATCCGATTAAAAGCCTGCAAGAATTTATTGATAAGGCGGACAATATGAAAAAGCGGGAAAAAATGGACCTTTCCTCCGACCAAGATTTAAGCATCGCCATTATGAATCTGGTCGGCATTGAGGAGCACTTCTTTTTCACCGGCGCTAAGACAGGCAAAAATGAATACTATGATTTAATCGATGAGGTCCGAGAAATGCGCAAAGAATTATTGAAGAAAATCATTAAAGAGTACGAGGGTGAAGTTTGGTGCATCTCCAAACACTTGCTGGCTGCCAGCTACCGCCTGATGGAAGTCGGCACCAAACAACTAAGCCGCGGACAGAAAGAAGAAGCCTACGCGATGTTTAATAAGGCCTATAAGCTCTATTCCCTGTTCTGGGGATTAAATATGAAACTTATCGGCACTGGCGATATCAAAAAGATTGATGAAGACGCGATTGATAAGCACGATGAAGAAAAAAAAGGTTTTGCCGGCAAGCTGGGAGAATTGGTAAAAAAAGTGATTAATTGCTGTATTGAATAAATATAAAAAAATATCAACAAAAAAGCCGAAATCAATCGGCTTTTTTTATAACAAAAACCACTCCCGAAGAAGTGGCTCTAATCCTTAAGACAAGATTTTTTTGGGAACTCTCCGGCGCAGTCTCAGCTCTTCTTTTTGACGCTGAGAAAGATTTAATTTCTTTAAATCTATTGGTTCCCTGATACCGGGCTTATCTGCCAAAACTATGTCGATAAGCCACAGTTCCGGAGACACTCTCTCCAGGGTCTCACAGAAATACATCACCACCGAATTGGGGTGGAAATTATTTCTTATTTCGGGAACTTTAAATATGTGTCCCGGTAAAATGGTGGCAAAATTATCCCTACCAGGAACCACATTGCCGTTTTTTTCTTTTTTTTCCATCTGCTTTGAGTTTTTTGCCTCTAAGAGAGGCGGGTTAAGGAACTAGAGGGTTATTGATAAAAAAATATTAATACAAAAAACAAATTTTGTAAAGGGAGAAAATAAAAATATAGCAAACAAAGACTTAAAATATTATTATTTTTCTACTAATAATACTTTTTTTTCAACGCTAGTAATCGGCAGATGATAACCAGTTGGATAGGCACGAATAGCCTTAAATAAAATATCGGAGGGGTAACGGTAGCCGGCACCCCGGCGTGTGCCCGGATCATTGGTGATAAATTCATCCGTCTTAGCGTCATAGCCAATAATTACTAGTAAATGCCTCTCTGGCCCCAGTGCTTTAAAGTTGGGATTATGCAAAGTCTGGCCGTTGGTCGGCGCTAAAATTAATTTGCCCGCCCTTAAAAAAGCCAGCAAATCTTCTTTACTATAAATTACTTCGGTCGTAATCTTGTCGTAATTAAAATAATCTTGAAAAATACGGGTGGCGACATCATCAATATAAACATCGCGATGTTCACCGTAATTTTCCTGCTCCCAATCAGCGAGGGCAATAATTTCTTTTTCAGCGGCCGCCGGACTGGCGTCTATCCCCCCTTGTGCCCAAGCCATGGCCATTAAAGCGCCGGCTTCTTCGCAGCCATCCTGCTGGCGCGCATCTTCCCAGTGAGCCAAAGGAGCTTGAGCAATAAAAGTAACAGATAAAATAATACTTTTTTCTTCAATAGGCGCGCCTGGGGAAGTAAGCGGCGCAGCTTCTTTAATTTCCGCCTCTAAGGGCTTATCTATTTTTTTCGTTTCGTCCCCAGACGCTAACAAATCGGGGGCTCCCGGCTCCAGCGGGCCAATACTGGCCGTCGGCAAAATTTCCGCTGTGATCGAAACGGGTTCGGCGGTTCTGCTGACCGGCCGGCCCTTATCTAATAAGAAAAAAACCGCCGCCGCTATGATTATTAAGAGAAAAAAAATCTTTTTCATTATCTTTATTTAATTGCCGCCGCCACCGCCTCGGCGATACCCGGAGCAAAGGGTTCCGGTAAAATCTTATCTACGCTTGGTTCCGGCACTAAAGCGGCTAAATTTTCCGCCGCCTTCACCAGTATAGCATCGCTGATAAGCTTAACTTTATTATCCAAAGCGCCCCGAAAAACACCGGGGAAAATTAAAA
>Ga0172367_10003582_pt1 | contig 19948 bp, 28 predicted proteins | sample Lak10m_FD_114542 | JGI IMG/M metagenome (GOLD analysis project Ga0172367, IMG submission 114542) | Freshwater microbial communities from Kabuno Bay, South-Kivu, Congo - kab_022012_10m | ecosystem: Environmental > Aquatic > Freshwater > Lake | place: Democratic Republic of the Congo: South-Kivu...
AGCAAAGTATTTAAAAAAATTGCTCTCAAAAGGATCGTCACAGTTGCAATACACTACTTTGCCACGAAACTGATTCTTGTAATGCTTCAGCTCGTTTTCTATGTCAGGCAGTTGTGTATAAAATTCATCATTTTTTGCAACGACTGCTCTGTGCAAACTTTTGTTTGATGACTTAGTCTTCATAACTATTTCTGTATTAAATCATCCACTCTAATCTCCAAAGCTTTCGCTATTTTAGAAAGAGTATCAATCGTTGGATTTTGGTTCGTGCCGTCCTCGACCTTCACAACGGTGCTCAATGACAAATCGGCAAGGCGAGCGACCTTTTCGAGAGAGTAGCCCTTTTCGGCACGAATCCTCTTTAAATTACTCGCAATGCTCATAATGGTATTGTATATTTTGATACAAAGAATATAATATAAAGTGTGGAATCTTTGTATCTAAATAATAACGAATTTATGAGCATTTGTAAATCAGAGAATAAGCGGCGGCAGCAAAACCAAAAATTTCCTTCCTTTCAAATTTTCCGCTTCGCGGCGGAGGGTGTGGGGGGAGCCGCAAATAAAAATGATAGGAAATTTTTGGGTTTTGCCCCGCGCGAGCAAGGCGCGCGCGGGCGAGGCGCACGTGTCATTCGTAAAAATCCTGCGGATTTTGCCCGAAATACATTCGAACTTCGTCCAATACACACCGCCATGAAAATAAAATTAGTTAATTTCGCGGTTTTTGTAATGTTTTTTGGCATAGCGCTTATCGAGGCTTTTCAGCGCCAGAGCTGGGTGGAGGCCGGATTGTTTTTGGCGTTGGGCGTTATGTTTCTTTGGGCGGATTTCAAAGAAAACTAAAATGCGTTTTAATATAATCACTTTATTTCCCGAAATTTTTGAGCCGTATTTTAACGCGTCTATTTTGGGTAGGGCGAGAAAAAATAAATTGATCGATATTAAAACTTTTAACCTTCGTGATTTTGTGGAAAAAGATAAATATAAAAAAGTTGACGACAAGCCGTATGGCGGGGGAGCGGGAATGGTAATGATGGCGGAACCAGTTTTGAAAGCGGTAGATAAAATTTTAAAAACTTCGGCGAAAAAAGGAAAAACGAAAGTTATAGTTTTTTCCGCAAAGGGAAAACCGTTCGACCAGAAAAAAGCTTATGAGTGGTCTCGGAAATTCGATAACTTTATTTTTATAAACGGCAGGTATGAGGGAATAGACGAAAGAGTTATGGAAATTTTGTCCGCCAGAGGCGGATCCGCCTTTGGCGGAAAAGTCGAGGAAGTTTCTATTGGGCCGTATGTTTTGACCGACGGCGATGTTGCCGCGATGGTTTTGGTTTCGGCAATTGCGCGGCTCGCGCCCGAAGTGATTAAATGGGAATCTTTGGAAGAAGAATCGTTTTTTAATGTTTTGATCAAGAAGGAAAGCAAGTCGGCGGTTGGGGCAGGTTTGGAATATCCACATTATACCCGTCCGGAAACGTTAAAATGGAAAGGCAAAAAATACGCGGTTCCAAAAGTGTTGCTTTCGGGCAATCATAAAGAAATAGAGAAGTGGCGTTTGGATAAGCGCGGAAAGAGCAGATAAAATCTTGACTATTGACCCCGTACAACAACAGCGATGTTGTTTAATTAATTTATCAACCTTAATTGACGTATTATTTTGATTTAAGAAGGCAAAATCTGATTTATAGTAAGCAGAAAAATTAAACAATAAATTACTATCGCTGTTGTTGTCACGGGGTTGACTATAAGGATTAACTGTATGTATAATGGTTATGGTCATTTTCGTGGCCATATTTATTTAGATTATGCCCGGTTGCTACAACTTGATAGAATTTTAACTTTAATTTGTCGAGCGTGGCAGTTAGGGGCATAATTTTAAGATAAAATAATTATTAATTTTACAATTCCGGCAATGCGTTAAAATCAGACAAATTGCCATTGAGTTGTAGCACCGGGTATGGAAAATCAAGATTTACAACAGGAGTTGGTGGCGGAAGTAGTGGATGAAAAAGAGCTTGAAGCCGTTCGTGAAATGATGAAGTTCGGCTTGATGTACGGACACAAGAAATCCAGAACCAATCCTAAATTTAAACAATATATTTATGGCGTTAGAAACGGCGTTGAAATTATTGATTTGGCTAAAACCATTCCGGCTTTGGACGAAGCGATAGAAGTTTTAAGGAATCACATTAAAGAAGGAAAAATGGTTTTGGTTGTCGCCACTCAAGCGGCTGCCAAAGATGCGGTTGATAAATTGGCCGATAAGTTTAAGTTTTTGAGAATAAACGAAAGATGGGTTGGCGGATTGCTGACAAATTTTAATGTTATCTCAAAGAGAATAGAGTATTTCAAAAAAATGCAGGCCGACTTGGAAAGCGGCAAACTTGATAAATACACCAAGAAAGAGAGGGTGATGATAAACAGGGAAATTGAAAGAATGGAAAAATTGTTCGGCGGTACTCGCGAATTGAACAGGCTTCCGGATTTGGTTTTTGTTATTGACCCGTCGATTAAAGGCCATGCCACGGCTATCAGGGAGGCGAGAATAACAAAAGTTCCAGTAATGGCTATCGCGGACAGCGACGATGATCCGACAAAGCTTGATTGGGTTATTCCGGCCAACGACCACTCAAAAATGAGCATCGACTGGATTGTCGAAAAAATAATAAATAGTTTATAATGTTTGTAAGGTTTATAAAGTTTGTAAGGTTCCTTTATAGACTTTAAACCTTAATAACTTTATAACTTTAAACACATGTCGGACGACATTAAAAAATTAAGAGACATGACGGGCGCGGGCGTAATGGACTGCCAAAAAGCGCTTAAAGAGGCGAACGGAGATTTCGATAAAGCGCTTGAATTTATCCATGAGCGTGGAGAAATTATCGCTCAAAAGAAAAAAGAAAGAGCGACCGGCGCCGGAATTTTAAAGTCTTATATTCATAACGGCCGCGTAGGAGTTTTGCTTGAGGTTAGGTGTGAAACTGACTTTGTGGCCCGCGGTGAAGATTTTCAGGGTTTGGCCAATGACGTGGTAATGCAGATTGCCGCTATGAGTCCGGAAAATGTTGAAGAATTGTTAAAACAGCCGTACATAAAAGACGAATCAATTACAATTGAAGATATTATTAAAAAAGTAATCGCCAAAACCGGTGAGAATATGAAAATCGAAAGGTTCTGCAGATACGAACTTTAATAGCAAAGCGCGAAGCGCTTATCGCTTATTGTAAACGATTTGCGATTTGCGCCAAGCGATTAGCAAACAATGTACAACTTTCTCCTTCAAATAGTAATAATGGTAAGTTTAGGCGTGGTTATTTATCTTGTTGCTCGGGCCGCGCCGCGAGTGGGAGATGATATCGGCGGCGATGTCAGTCCTTTGAGCAAGTTCGACAAATTTTTCTCTCACGAAAAGTTTGAAAAGTTTGACGCGTTTTTCAATAATCTCGTTGAGAAGATTTTAAGGAAAGTTAAATTGGGCTTGATGAAGCTTGATAATTTGACCACTATCTATCTCAAGAAAGTAAAAAAGTATAAATTGAACGGCAAGGGAATAAATAAGCCGAGCTTGTTTGAGCGCCAATCGGAAGCGGAAGAAGACATTGAAGAAAAAACCGACGAAAATATGTAAGGTGTGCGGATAGAATGCGCAGGTGGCGGAGCGGTCAATCGCATGTGACTGTAAATCACACGCCCTAGTGGCTACGGGGGTTCGAATCCCTCCCTGCGCACTTTTAAAAAATTTTGGGGTACGAAGTATGTCAAAATTTTGTGAATATGGGAGGATTCGAAGATTGCAGCGTAGCGCGAGTTTCACGAAGTGAAGGCGAGCGCCGCGAGGGGCGGCCTGCGAGAAATTTCCGTCAGGAAATTTACTTGTAGGCGAATCCCGACAAACTAATATTGGATTTCGGAGACCTGCCGGAGTAGCTCAATGGCGGAGCAGCGCTTTTGTAAAGCGAAGGTTGGGGGTTCGACTCCTCTCTCCGGCTCCAAAATGCCGATGTAGTTCAGTGGTAGAACGCATTCTTGGTAAGAATGAGGTCGTGGGTCCGATTCCCACCATCGGCTCAAGGTTATTCACTTTATAATTCGTGTCTCTGATGATATAATGTATAAATGAAATCAAGGTGGTACGAATTTAAAGAGACAGCGATTAAATTAAGAAAGAAAGGCTTTTCTATCAGAAATATCGAAAAGAAATTTAAAATTCCCCGTTCTACTTTGGGCGGCTGGTTTAAAAATATTGAATTGTCGGAAAGACAAAAAAAGCAATTATTATTAAATTGGAAGAATGGATTAACCAAGGCGAGAAAAAAGGCTATTATTTGGCATAACAAAGAAAAAGAAAAAAGATTGAAAATTGCCGAAACAGCAGCAATGAGAATAGCTAATAACATTGATTTCCGTGACAAAAATATTATAGAATTAGCTTTGGCGGTTCTTTATTTAGGAGAAGGCGCAAAAAAGAATTTAGAAACTGCTATTGGAAGTTCAGATCCTGCAATTTTAAAATTTTTTATAGCTGCATTGCGGAATATATATAAAACTGATTTAAGCAAGATAAGATGTGAACTATACCTTCGGGCTGACCAAAATCCGGCTAAAACAAAAATTTTTTGGTCAAAAGAATTAAAATTGCCATTTGAAAATTTTAAGCAGGTAAACATAGACAAAAGGACTATCGGCGTAAAGACATATAAAGATTATAATGGTGTTTGTAATATTCGCTGTGGCAATGTCGCCATACAAAGGAAGTTGATGTATTTAAGTAAAATTTTTATAAAAAAGGCGCTGATAAAATATAAATATTGATTATGGGTGATTAGCTCAGGGGTAGAGCGTTTCCTCGACATGGAAAAGGCCACAGGTCCAAATCCTGTATCACCCACAAATAAAAAATCCAGCGTAAGGCGGGATTTTTGATTGGCTAAATTTATTTTATTGTCCGGGCTGTTGGCTTCCTTGCCGTTGGGGGAATCCGAAACCAAGTTGAATCGATTGCGCCGTAATGCTGCCGTCAGAATTTGGAGTGCCGCTTACAAGCGCTTGTTCGCCGGTTTGTAAATCGTTGACGGTGGAAGTTGACGACTTAGAAATTTTTGTTGAATCGGAGAAAAATACAACTCTTGAACCGCCATTAGTCAGCTGAAGCGTAATACTATTGCTGTCTTTGGAAATTATTTGGCCGGTTGTGAAGCCGCCATTATTTATTGATCGTCTTGCGCCATTCGCGCTTTGCTGGAATCCTTGCCGGTTGCCGGAATTTTGCGAACTGGAATTTTGGTTCTGGCCATATTTCATTCCGCCATAAAAGGCGAGCGCGCCGACAACAACAACCGTGATAACGCACGGCAAAAATTTTTTGAGTTTATTCATATATTTATACTACAGAATTAAATTTTAAATATTTCATTAAATTTGGATTTTCGAAAACAGATAGCTTCCGATTGCCATAAATATAATGACAATCACGGTTAAAAATCCCAAATTTGCGGATAAGCTAAAATGGCTGCTGCCGATAAAAGCCAAACGCAATCCATCGACGCCGTAAGACAAAGGATTTAAGCTTGAAATTAATACCAGCGCTTTGGGCAGGCCTTGGAACGGGAAAAGCGCTCCGGAAAGGAAAAAAGTCGGCATTACCAAAAAATTCATGATTAATTGGAATCCTTGCATATCGTCCAAGAGTGAAGCAATGGCGGTGCCGAGCGCGGTAAAAAGCAGAGCGATAAGAATCATAAACAATAAGCCGACCGGCAGCATGGTAAGAATTGGTTTAAATCCTACCAATAAAGAAACCAGAAAAACGATTATTCCTTGGGCGCAAGCAACGGTGGCGCCTCCAAGCGTGCGGCCAATCATAATTTGTAATCTTGAAACCGGAGCAACCAGTGTTTCTTTCAAAAATCCGAATTGCCTGTCCCAAATAATTTCAATGCCTGAAAAAACCGCGGTGAACAAAATGCCCATGGCGATAATTCCCGGCGCCAAAAATTCAATATAATTTCCACCGCCGGCTTTTTGGTAAATCGGGCCAAAACCGAATCCGAGCGCCAGTAAAAACATAAGCGGTTGCGCCACTGAACCGATAATCCGCGATTTGGAACGGAAATATCTTTTTAATTGCCTTAGCCAGAGAATATAAATTGCGTTCATAATTTTATTTGTGCCACATTCGGCGGCCCATTCTTAATTGGTCGACTGCGCCGACTTCTTGTTCGCGAATCGCTTGACCGGTCAGCTTGATAAAAGCGTCTTCAAGAGTTGTTGAGCCGGATTCTTTTTTCAAATTTTCCGGAGTGTTTTCGGTAATAATTTTGCCGTGGTCGATAATGGCGATCCTATCGGCAACGCGGTCGGCTTCTTCCATATAGTGCGTAGTAAAAAATACGGTAATATTTTCGGTTTCGTTTAAGTTTTTAATATAAGACCAAATATGATTGCGGGTTTGCGGGTCAAGGCCGAGAGTTGGCTCATCGAGAAAAAGAATTTTTGGGTGGTGTAAAAGACCGCGGCTGATTTCGAGCCGGCGCTTCATGCCGCCGGAAAATTCTTTAACCAAATCATCTTTCCTATCCCAAAGTTCAACGATATTCATTAATTGTTCTATCCTTTTTCTGCGGATTTCTTTGGGAATTCCGTATAAAACGCCGTGGAATTCCATATTTTCCCAAGCGGTCAATTCATCGTCTAAGCTTGGGTCTTGAAAGACGATGCCGAAAGAATGGCGGGCTTTATTTGAATCCGTTTCCGGGTCGGCGCCGTCGAGCATAACTTTGCCTTCGGTCGCATCAAGCAAGGTAGTGAGAATTTTAATGGTTGTGGTTTTGCCGGCGCCGTTTGGACCCAAAAATCCGAAAATTTCTCCTTTTTCCACGTTGAAAGAAATTCCGTTGACCGCGGTAATGTCGCCGAATTTTTTGGTCAGGTTTTTAACTTCAATAATATTGTTTATAAATTTATTATAACTCGGTTGATTGAATTATTCATAACGCAGGGCTTCTATCGGATTAAGATTTGAAGCGCGGCGCGCCGGATAGTAGCCGAAAATTATTCCAATAGCCGCTGAAACGCCGAAAGCGAGCAAAACGGAAAATACTGAAATCGAGGTACTTATGCCGCCGAATTGCGAAATTAAATACGCGATTAGCCAGCCTAAAATAATTCCAATAAGGCCTCCGCTGAAAGTCAGCATAACCGCTTCGCTGAGGAACTGCAAATTGATGTCGCGTTTTTTCGCGCCGATGGCTTTACGCAAACCGATTTCGCGCGTCCTTTCGGTAACGGTGGTTAGCATCATGTTCATAATTCCGATGCCGCCGACTACAAGAGATATTCCGGCAATCGAGCCGAGAAGAATGGTAAATGTTCCGGTTACCGAAGACGCGGCGGCAACAATGTCGGATTGGTTTAAAATGTTAAAATCAGCAAGTTGCGGGTCGGAAATATGGTGCCGGTCTAAAAGTAAAGTTGTAATTTGATTTTGCAAATCGGTCATTGAGTTTTGGTCAACGGCTTGGACATCAATGTTGGTTAAATATTCGTTGCCGGTTAAATATCTTTGGGCGGTGGTGTAGGGGATGAATATGAGATTGTCGGGGTTGCTGAATCCGCTGCCGCCTTTTGATTTTGTGGCGCCGATGATTTTAAATTCGATTTGTTTAATTTTAATGGTTTGGCCGGTCGGGTCTTCGCCCGGGCTAAAAAGGTCGTCGCGCGCCGATGGGCCGATAACCGCCACTTTTTGGGCGTCGCGCACATCTTGGTCGGAAACAAATTGGCCGATATCGATTTCGGTGTTTCTGGTTGAAAGATAACTGGCGTTTGTGCCGATAATTTGAGTGTTGGTATTTGTTCCTTTGGCGACTACTTGTTGGCGGCCGGAGACTTCCGGTGAAATGGCTTTAATCAATGGCAGCGCGGCAATAGCGTCGGCATCAGCGATAATCAAGCTTTGGGCGCCGCCGCGGCCGGTGCTGATTTGCGTTCCCACGCCGCGTTGGACGCCGGGCATAACAATAAGCAAATTTGAACCGAGCGATTGAATGCTTGATTGAATGCTGCTTTGCGCGCCGGAGCCAATTGATATCATGGCGATAACCGAAGCGATGCCGATAATAATGCCCAACATTGTCAGGCCCGAGCGGGCTTTGTTGGCGAGCAGGGCGGAATATGTTTCTTCAAATAAATCAGGTGTTCTCATGATGATGGGCGTGAATAACTCTTTTTTTATGATTTCTTTCGTCTTCGACCATTTCGCCGTCGCGGATGTGGATTATGCGGTCGGCGTGTTCGGCAACATAGCGTTCGTGGGTAATCAGTACAATTGTTCTTTTTTGTTTTTGGTTTAATTCCTGGAATGTTCCCAAGACAATTTCGCCGGTTTTGGTGTCGAGGTTTCCGGTCGGTTCGTCGGCTAAAATCAGCGCAGGATTATTTACAAGCGCGCGGGCAATGGCGACGCGTTGCATTTGTCCGCCGGAAAGCTGGTTGGAAAAATGAAAAAAATGCGATTCGTCGAGGCCGACATTGAGTAAAGCTTCCCTTGTCAAAGATTCGCGTTTTTTTCCGGAATTTCAGCATAGACCAGGGGAAGCATAACATTTCTTAAAACCGTTGAGCGGGGCAACAAATTGAATGACTGGAAAACAAAACCGATTTTTAATTTTCTGATATCAGCCAATTCGTCGTCGGATAAATCAGCGACATTTTTGCCGTCGAGAAAATATTCGCCGCTGGTCGGAGTGTCGAGCGCGCCGAGAATGTGCATAAGAGTGGATTTGCCCGAACCGGACGGTCCCATAATCGCCACAAAGTCGCCGCTTTTAATTTCAAACGAAACATTTTGGAGCGCGGCGGTTTTAATGGAACCGCTTTCATAGGTTTTGGAAATGTTGACGCACTTTATCATTTTTTATCTGCCGGTGGCGCCGGGCGTTAGGGCGCGGATGTTTGTGCCGCCTCCGGTGCTTCTTTGGCCTCCAAGTGATTGCAAAATATTTTGCTGGGAAGTTTGTGTTGTCGCCGAAGGTGAAATTGTGCGGGTGACAACCACATCGCCTTCATTAAGGCCGCTTAAAATTTCGGTTATGGTGTCGTTCGCGAGTCCGAGAGTGACAGACTGATTGGCTGGCAGTGTGGCAGAAACAACGCCGGCAGAGTTGCCAATTTCTTGGTCGGTGAAATTACCTTGCAAAACTTGAACATAATTATTTGTTCCGGAGATTTTTACCGCGGCATTGGGAACGGTAAGCGCGTTTTGTTTAATGTCCGTAACAATGGCGGCGGAAACGCTCATGCCCGGTTTTATTCTGTCGTCTTGGGTGTCGAGGCTGATTTTAACGGTGTAATTGACCACGCCCTGGCTGACAGTGCCGATGGTATCTATTTCGGCAACGGTGCCGCTAATTGCCAAGTCGGGAACGGCGTCGAAAGTCATGGTGGCTTTTTGGCCAAGTTTAACTTTGGCGATATCAACTTCATTGAGAGTTATTTCGGCGAGTTGTTGTTTGGCGATGATAGTGGCGACAGCCGCTCCGCTGCCGACTGAATCGGCTTTTTGAAAATTAATCGCGGCGAGCGTGCCGTCAAAAGGCGCGCGAATGGAATAATCAGCCAAATTGTCTTGGGCATCTTGTAGCGCGTTTTGTTTTTGCTGGATGCTTAGTTGCTGGGCTTGAATGTCGAGCGGGTTGGCGCCGGCTTGAAGCTGGCTTAGGGAAGCTGATTTTTCATTGATAGATTGGTCGGCGTTGGTAATGGCGTTTTTATCGTTTGCAATGTTTGTGGTCGCTGTTAAAAGATTGGAAACATAATTATTGGCGGTGCCGGTATAAGAATTAAGATTTGCTTGGTAGGTTAAAAAAAGAGAGGGGATGGTGAAATTATTGACGGTCATTAAGTTATAGACGAAATTAACATAGTCGTTTCCTTTTTTAACGGCATCGGCTATCAGTTTGGTTGTGGCATAGCTTTCCGCGATAATGTTTTCTATTGAAGATGTCGTTGAATTTCGGCTAACCGATTTATAGTCGTTAAAAGTAGTGTCATAGGCCGCTTTGGCTATTTGGTAGGCGTTGTTAAAATCATTTTTATATTGAAACGCCTGATTGCCAGTGTTTATTCCGTAAACCTGGTCCGCGTACCAGTCAATATTTTGCTGGGCTTTATTTAAAGTTGTTTAAAAAAAGTATCGCTTAAGCCATTCATTACGTTTGGCAAATTGAGAAAAGCGTTTGAGACGGTATTAAATCCGTCTTGGTAGGCCGCCACTAAGTTATCTTGCGCGGTTTGTTTTGATTGTTGGGCTTGAGTGAGCGCGTTTTGCGCTTGAATAAGCGAAAGCTGGTCCGCCGGCTGTTGTAGTTTTGCCAACGCCAACTGCGCGCTTTGCAGGTTTGCTTGCGCGTCGCGGACGGATTTTAGCGCGTCGGTGTCGTCAAGGCGCAAGATTAAATCGCCGGATTTTATCGCCATGCCGCTGGTAGCGTTAACTGAAATAACGTCGCCGCTGACTTTGGATTTTATGTCCACCTGATTTTGGGCGGAAATTTGTCCGGTGCCGGTAACGGAAACGATAATGGTTCCGGTTTGGGCTTTGGCAAGAACATAATGCGGTTCGCTCGATGTGCTGTTAAGAGAGTTGTATGTAAAATAAATACCGGCTAATACGGCGACAAACGCCAAGCCGGATATAATTTTATGTTCGAAAATACGCTTAAATACTTTCTTAATAAAATGTTTCATAAGTTATGAAATTGTTGGGTTTAGACCGGATAGAGGCGAAATCCTCACAATTCCGCCTATATCCTAAGTGTCTGGCTATTATTATACTCTTACATCTTTAAAAGTATATTATTGCGTTTTTCACCGTTTAATTATTCCAGTCTTGCCCCGTGACCATTTAAAGATTAGGCGTCAGCCGTTTTTCTTGTATGGACTTTTTTTGGCATTTAAGCGTGATTTTGTATTGATGAAATTTTTGTAGAGACGCGACGAAAAACGAAATCTTTTAATAGTACGGGGCTTGCCAGATTTTAATTTATGATATAATATAAACGGATATGGCAAAATCGAAATTTTCGGAAAATTTGATAAAAATGCGTTGCTCCGTTTGCAAGCGGTTCAATTATTATACGCGCAGAAAAAAGAGCCAAGAAAGGAAGCTTGAACTGAAAAAATACTGCAAATGGTGCAAGAAACACACCATTCATAAACAGGCCAAAGTGTAGGCTTGTGGGTCTATAGTTCAATGGCAGAATAGCGGTCTCCAAAACCGTTGATCGAGGTTCGAATCCTCGTGGACCCGCTATTATAAAAGGCAACAAAAAATAGGCGGCGACGCCTGTTTTTTTAAACTCTTTTTTTATTTAATTTTTATAAAATAAACGGGGCACGTTAATTCTGTGCCCCGGCGCAAGTGCGCGGTTGGTATGATATCTATTTTAATCCGATGGTGACAATTTTTCCCGGCAGAGGAAAGCGGTCCCCGGGTTTCGGCCTAAGGCGGTTGATGTTTTTTACAACCCATCCTTCAGCTTCCAGCTGCTTGGTTAGCTGTTTTTTTTCTCCGCGGCCGCCGGCGACCACGAATTTGTTTTCAAACGAATTGTTCCTCCCGAAAATAATACCGAATGCTTTGGACATATTTCCCCCTTTTGTCTTAGAAAAAATGTTAAGGTTCGAACTCAGGATACAAAAACTATCCCTTATGTTGTATAATACCAAAAAGGTCTGTTTTGGTCAATGAGTTATCCACTTTTGAAAATGAACCAAGATTACGAAAATTTAATAGAATCCTTGTCCGCGGACGGCTATTTAAAGACGCCGCTGATTATTCAAGCATTTAAAAAAATCGACCGCAAAGATTTTGTCATAGATGAATATAAAAACAGCGCTTATGCCAATACGGCTTTGCCGATTGGATATGAGCAAACGATTTCCCAGCCGTTAACGGTTGCTTTTATGTTTGAACTTTTAGAACCGAAGCCGGGCGAAAAAGTTTTGGACATCGGTTCAGGCTCCGGCTGGACCAGCGCTTTGTTGGCGCATTGCGTTAAAAAAGATGATGCCGGCAAGGGACAGGTAATTGCCATCGAACGCATTCCGGAGCTAAAAGAAATGGCGGAGAAAAATTTGGCGAAATACGGATTTATCGAAAATGGACTGGTTAAAATTTTTTCCAGCGACGGTTCAAAGGGTTATAAAAAAGAAGCGCCTTACGACAAAATTATTGCCGGAGCGTCTGCCAGGGGAGACGTGCCGATGGAATGGAAAAAGCAGTTAAAAATCGGCGGCCGCATTGTGGCGCCGGTAAGCAACAGCGTGGTGGTAATCGACAAAATCGGCAAAGGCAAATACAGCCGCAAAGAGCATTTTGGATTCAGTTTTGTGCCGCTGGTGGAGGGGAAGTAGGCGTTGACAATCTTGATTTATTGTTATAGTATTAGTTCAAATCCGCAGACAGGAGGCACACCCGCCGTTGCTAAAGCTATGGCGTGGCACAGTAAGCCCTCCCGAGGACGAGCTTTAAGTGTTTTAGCGCTTACAGCTTTCAGTCTTAATCATCTGCGGCCATAAAGGCCGTTTTTAATTGGGTGCAAATTATCCAATTAACTAATTATCAAATTATCTAAAATTATGCCTACAAGAGCGGAAAAAGGCGAACAATTGAAAAAGGGAGAAGATATTTTAGGCAAAAGCAAAAGCTTGATGTTTGTTGATTTCAGCGGAACCGGAGTGGAAGATATTAAATCTTTGCGCCGCGCGGTGATGGCCGTAGAGGCGAAAATGAGCGTCATCAAGAAAAAACTTTTGAGAATCGCTTTCGAGAAAAAGAAAATCGATTTCAATCCCGAGCAATTTGATTCGCAATTGGGGTTAGTTTATTCCGAAAAAGCCGTTTCCGACATTGCCGGCCCGGTCTACAAATTCTACAAAGGAGTTGAAAAGAAAGGGTTCAAGATTTTGGGAGCGTATGATTTGGAAGAAAAAAACTTTTTCGACGAAGCTATGGCCAAAAGAATCGGCCAGTTGCCTTCAAGAGAAGTTTTGCTTGGACAATTTGTTGGCATGCTTGCCATGCCGATGAAAATGTTCATGAATGTGTTGGACCAGAAAAGTAAAATGGTCGAGGAAAACAAATAAATTAGAAAAATAAAACTATGGAAAAATTTAACGATATAATTGAAAAAATAGAAAAATTGACGGTTGTGGAATTGGCTGAATTGATTAAAGCGCTCGAAGAAAAATTCGGCGTTTCGGCCGCGATGCCGATAATGGCCGGAGGCGCCGCTGGTGGTGGAGCTGCTGCGGAAGAAAAAGATTCTTTCGACGTTGTTCTTAAATCGGCCGGCGATCAGAAAGTTGCCGTTATCAAGGTTGTCAAAGAAGCAACCGGATTGGGCTTGAAAGAAGCCAAGGACATTGTTGATGCGGCTCCGAAAGCGGTCAAGCAAGGATTAAAGAAAGCGGAAGCCGATGAATTGAAAGCGAAATTGGAAGCAGCGGGAGCAGTAGTAGAATTGCAATAAAATTCGAAGCACGAAGCACGAAATTCGAAACAATCTTTAAAATTCTAAGGCTCAAAATATTTAAAAATTTTGAATTTTGGTTATTTGAATTTGTTTCGGATTTCGATATTCGGATTTCGAATTTAACAAGGGGGTCGGTTGAAAAAGCCGGCTTTTTTGTTATATACTTTGGGGAGTAGGGCGCATAGTTCAGTGGGTTGGCTGGTGAATTTGTAGACAAATTCACGACGGCCAACGGGCGATTATAGAAAATAAAATCGCCCCGGAAGAGCGTTTATCCGCCAGAGGAGGATTAAAATTTGGGCGTATAGTTTAATGGTAAAACGTCGCATTCACATTGCGAAGAGCATAGGTTCGATCCCTATTGCGCCCACAAAAATGCTTTTAAAAAGAGTTTTTATAATTCATGGCTGGGATGGATATCCTGAAGAGGGCTGGTTTCCTTGGCTTAAAAAAGAATTAGAAAACAGGGGATTTGAAGTTTCTGTTCCGGCGATGCCAAACGCGGCAGAGCCGAAAATCGAGGTTTGGATTCCTTTTATAGCCAATTTTGTCGGAAAAGCGGACGAAAACACTTATTTTGTGGGCCATTCTATCGGCTGCCAGGCGATTATCAGATATTTGCAGACTTTGCCGGAGGGCGAAAAAATCGGCGGAGCGGTTTTTGTGGCAGGCTGGTATAATCTGCGCAATTTGGAAACCGAAGAAGAAAAACGAATTGCCAGTCCATGGGTGAACGAGCCGCGAGACGATAAAAGAATCCGCGAAGCGGTCAACCGCGCTATCTGCATTTTTTCCGATAACGATCCTTGGGTTTTGCCGGAAAATCAAAAAAGTTGGAAAGAATTAATCGGCGCGAAGATTATTGTAGAGCATAACAAAGGCCACATTAATGGCGAGGCGGGCGTTACGGAATTGCCGTCTATTCTTGATTCCGTTCTTGAAGTTATAAATTAATGAATACTTTTCTTGAACATATCGGCATAAATGTATCAAATCCAAAATTATCATTTCCTTTTTATAAGGATTTATTTGAATATTTTGATTACAAAATAATTAAAGATAATGATAGGTGTTTGGCTGTGAGAAAAAAGGGAACTCCAGATTTTTGGTTACATGCGACTGAGGAAGGATATATTGCTAATAAATTTCATAGGAAAAATACTGGTCTAAACCATTTTGCTTTTCATGTTTCTTCAAGGGAAGAAGTTGATAAATTTTATAACGAGTTTTTGAAACCCAGAAATATTAAAAGTTTGTATAATACTCCAAAGCCCTTTCCACAATATGAACCTGATTATTATGTTGTATATTTTGAAGATCCCGATAGAATAAAATTAGAAGTTTGTTTTATAGATATTCATAAAATTCCATCAGCACTATAAAATTTTATGTTAAATCTTTTATCTTTTCGTAAAGAACTAAAATCTAAATCTGACCTTAAAAGAGCAGAAGCCAGCTATTGGTTTTTTAAAACAGGAAAAGGGGAATATGGAGAAGGGGATGTATTTTGGGGTGTGATAACTTCGGAAAAAAGGCGGATAGCCAAAAAATATTCTCAAGATTTAAAGTTTGCCGATTTGCAGAAATTATTAAAATCAAAAGTTCACGATGAGCGCCAAACCGCTCTTTTTGTTTTGGTCAACCAATTCCAGCATGCTATGAAGGTGCATAGCATAAAAGTTGCCACCGATATTTTCAAATTTTATCTTAAGAGTACGAAATATATTAATAATTGGGATTTGGTGGATTTGTCGGCACCAAAGATAACAGGAGAATACTTAAACACTAAAACACTAAAAGACAGAAAAATTTTATATAAGCTGGCGAAATCAAAAAATCTTTGGGAAAAAAGAATTGCGATAATTTCAACGTTCGCTTTTATTCGGAATAATAATTTTGAAGATACGCTGAAAATTTCCGAAATGCTTTTAAACGATAAGCACGATTTAATGCACAAAGCGGTTGGTTGGGCTTTGCGGGAAGTGGGCAAAAAAGATTTGGCGGTGGAAGAAAAATTTCTGAAAAAACATTACAAAAAAATGCCGCGCACGATGTTGCGATACGCGATCGAAAGATTTCCGGAGAAAAAAAGAAAAATGTATTTAAACGGCTCAATTTGATATTTTGGCGGGGTTGTGGAATAATGGTTTTAACGGAATAAATATAGCGGCTTAATAATTTAAAACTGGGGTGGATTATGGAGAGTAATCCGATTGCATCGGAAATAGATGAAGCGGAAGTTGCGGTAATTGCTATCAGAGGAGAGTTTGCGATTTATATTTTGATAGCGATTCGCGCACGGAAAGGCGAAGAAGTGATTGAAGGCATAATATTAGTTGTTATAAAATATGCTTTTGGGTGCGTGGCAGAGTGCGTGTTTGAATATGAAGATGTTGGAGAAGATGACGAGACGGAGATAGATAAGCCTTTTTATATAAAGAGGCGAGAAAGGAGAAAATAAGAACGGCGATGTCGCAAGACATCAGCCGTTTTTTGATTGTTTATAAATTGTGGATAAATTAGAGGGTAGAGATTAAAAAATCCTTTAAAATAAAGGATTTTTAAATTAACTTTGCCTAAAAATGCAGATTTTAAGTGGTTGACTTGGGTCTCTTAATAAAGCAAAATTAAATGAAAGTGGGGGAATGTGGATAACTATGGGGATAAGTATGGTTTCTGGTGAATAACTTATTCGCTGATATTCTTTCCTCAACCCGCTACGGTTGCTCCAGCGGCAACCTCCGCTTGTCCTCGTCACGGCGACTCCGACTGCGGTCGGAGACCAAGCTCGCCTGCTGCGGGGTTTCGGGAATAACATCAGCTCATTATTGAAAATTTATTTTCGCTACGAAATATCACCAGGAAAAGTTTTTCATCAGAAGTTGGTGATTGAGATAAAAAATATTTAAATAAAAAAATGTTCATTGGAGAATTTCAACACAATTTGGACAATAAGGGCAGAATGGCGGTGCCGGCGAAGTTTCGAAATAAATTGACAGCGGGCGCGATTATAACGCGTGGATTAGATCGCTGTCTTTTTGTTTTTGATTCAAAAGAGTGGGAAGCGTTGGCTCAAAAAATCGTTTCATTGCCTTTGGCGCAAGCGAACTCGCGCGCGTTTTCAAGATTGATGTTGTCGGGCGCCGCCGATGTTGAATTGGACAAACAAGGAAGAATTTTAATTCCGGATTATCTTCGCGAATATGCCGGATTAAAAAAGAACGCGGTGGTAACCGGATTGTATAATCGTTTTGAAATTTGGGATGCCGCCAGTTGGAAGCAATATAAAAATAAAACGGAAAATCAGTCAGACGAGATAGCGGAGAAATTGGGAGAGTTGGGAATATGATGCATATACCGGTTCTTTTAAAAGAAGTAATTGATGTATTAGATCCGAAACCCGGAGAATTTTTCATCGACGGGACATTGGGCGCCGGAGGACACGCGAAAGAAATTATAAAAAAAATTTCACCAGGGGGAATATTTTTGGGAATTGATTGGGACGAGAAAGCGATATCAAACGCGAAGCGCGAATCGCAAATCGCAAATCGCAAAAATTTGATTTTAATACAGGGAAATTATGCCGACACTTTGGAAATTTTATCCACCCGAGGCGGATCCGCCTTTGGCGGAGAAAAAAATAAATTGCCGAAAGCGGACGGCATGCTGGTAGATTTGGGCTTGTCTTCGGACCAATTGGAAGAGTCGGGCAGGGGATTCAGTTTTCAAAAAGACGAGCCGCTTGATATGAGATATGACGCGCGGATAAACTCGGATTTCGACGCGGATAAACGCGGATATATCAGCGTAGATCAGCGTAATAATCGGCGTATATCAGCGGCTGAAGTTATAAATAACTTCAGCGAGAAGGATTTGGCGGATATTTTTTGGAAATATGGCGAAGAAAGGTTTTCCCGAAAAATAGCGGACAAAATAGTTGAAACCAGAAGGAAAAAACCCATTAGAACATCCGCGGAATTGGCGGAAATCGTTAAAAGCGCTTTCCCGAAATACAGGGGTAAAATCCATCCGGCAACAAGGGTTTTTCAAGCGCTAAGGATTTACGTCAATGGTGAATTGGATAATTTGGAAAAATTATTGAAGAATTCGGGCCAAATCATGGAAAGCGGGGGACGGCTGGCGATAATATCGTTTCATTCGCTTGAAGACAGATTGGTGAAGAATTATTTCAGGGAAATGGCAAAAAACGGCGTTGCGGAAATTTTGACGAAAAAACCTATAACGCCAACAAAAGAAGAAATTAACAACAATAAAAGATCAAGGTCGGCAAAATTAAGAGCGATAAAGATAAGCTTCTAGCTGTTAGCTGTTAGCTTTTAGGAAAAGATAAATAAAACCTACAAGCTAAAAGCTATAAGCTGAAAGCTAAACTATAATGACAATCATTCAACCACACGCAAATGACTATAAGGCGAACGTTTTGGTTTCGGTTTTAATGATGGCGTGCGTAATCGTGGCACTTTGGGGAATATTTTTGTATAATCAATTAGTTGATCTTCGCCACGAAGTAAGCGATACGCAAGACGGCATTAGGGGAGCGGAGGTCGCGAGCGCGGAATTAAAAAATTCTTTTTACGGCGTTACCAACACCGACAATTTGAAATCCGCGGCGGGCGGCCAATCTTTAGTTTTGGACCAAAACCCGCAATATGTTAAATTGAGCGAAACAAAACAAATATCGGCGAATTAAACTTAAAACTAAAAGCTATAAGCTAACAGCTAAAAGCTTATCGTAAAATTATGCGTTGGCGGATTCATTTTTTGATATTTTCTTTCGGAGCTCTTTTTTTACTTTTGATTTCCAATGTTTACGGAATTCAAATTCTCAAAGGCGATTATTATTTCGCGAAATCGCAAACTCAGGAAGAAATCAGCGGCAATTTTGAAGCGCCGAGGGGAAACATTTATTTTACGGATAAAAACGGCAATTTGACCCAAGCCGCGCTTAACAAAGAATATCCGCGCATTTACGCCGTGCCCAAAGAAATCTGGGCAAATAACGGTTCTGTCCAAGAATATGCGGACAAGCTTAGCGGAATAACCGGAGCGCCGGCGGAAACCATTTTAAAAGGTTTAAATAAGAAAAACGACCAGTACGAACTTATTATTGATAAAGCTTCCGACCAGCAAGTGGCGGATGTTGAAAATCTTAAATTAAAAGGCATTTATACCAATACGCATCTTTTGCGTTTTTATCCTTTCAATGATTTGGCGGCGCAAGTTTTGGGATTTGTCGATTATACCGATGGCACGGCAGACGGCCGCTACGGAGTGGAACTTTATTCAAATGATTTACTTTCGGGAAAAGACGGTGGAGTGAAAAACGGCAAATTGGTTTCCGCGCAAGCTGGCGGAGATGTTAATTTAACGATAGATGTAAACATTCAGGACGAGGCCGAAAAAATTGTTAAAAATTTAATCCAACAATATAGCGCCGAAGCCGGTTCGGTAATCGTGCAGGACCCGAAGACCGGAAAAATTCTGGCGATGGCGGCTTTCCCGAATTTCGACCCGAACAATTATTCCAAATCCGACATTTCGACTTTTTTGAATCCGGAGGTGCAGCTTGTTTACGAGCCGGGTTCTATTTTTAAGCTTGTTACCATGTCCGCCGGCCTCGACAGCGGTAAAATTACGCCGGACACGACTTACACGGATATCGGCTCTTTTACGGCAAACGGCAAAACGATCAAAAACTGGAATTTAAAAGCCAATGGTTTGCAGACGATGACTAATGTCATCGAGCATTCCATAAATACCGGCGCGGTGTTTGCCGAAAGAAAAACCGGCCCGGATGTTTTTTATAATTATTTGGTTAAATTCGGTTTTAATTCATTGACCGGAATTTCTTTGCCCGGAGAGATTAAAGGTAATTTAAACGCGCTTAAAAGCCCGGAAGGAAAAGATATTAATTTTGCCACGGCTTCTTACGGCCAAGGCGTGGCGGTTACGCCAATAGAGCTTATCAGCGCGATTTCGACGATTGCCAATGGCGGCATGCTTATGAAGCCGTTGATTTCCGCCGATGAAAAACCGGAAGCAATCAGGCGGGTAATTTCTTCGGAAACCGCTAATAAAGTCGCCAAAATGATGGTTTCGGCGGTTAGAATTAACAGGTTGGCGGACATTCCCGATTATTCGGTGGCGGGAAAAACCGGAACGGCATTTGTGCCTAATTTCGGCGGCAAGGGATATTCGGATAAAGTCATAAACACTTACGCGGGTTTTGCTCCGGCGTACGATCCGAAATTTGTCATTACGATACGGCTAGACAAACCCGCCGGCAGTCCGCTGGCAGGCCAGACGGTTGTGCCGGCTTTCCGTGAACTGGCGCAATTTATTTTAAATTACTATAATATAGCGCCGGACAATCTTAAGCAGTAAGAT
>Ga0172367_10003583_pt1 | contig 19940 bp, 9 predicted proteins | sample Lak10m_FD_114542 | JGI IMG/M metagenome (GOLD analysis project Ga0172367, IMG submission 114542) | Freshwater microbial communities from Kabuno Bay, South-Kivu, Congo - kab_022012_10m | ecosystem: Environmental > Aquatic > Freshwater > Lake | place: Democratic Republic of the Congo: South-Kivu...
CCCGTTTCCGGAACGGGAGGTGGAGTCAATGTTCCCACGATCATTCGTGCCTATGGTGGAGTTCTCTATGTACTTCATACTGATAATGGCGGAACCATCACGAAGTACAATGCATCCACAGGCCAGTATTTAGGACGGTTTGCTAGCACTGCAGGCAACTGGTCAAGTCCATCTTCGCTGACGACAGATGGAACTTATTTTTATGTTTCTGATAATATTCGCATTATAAAAATCGATTCAGCAGGTGTCGTCCAAGGATGGCTCGGTAAAGTCAGCAATAGCTCGGGCATTTCTGATGGATTGGGATATACAGGTAACGGATGTTCTACATTGGTTCCTAACTCCAATGCTCCTGGATGGTGTTTGGGGGGATCCACTAAAATGGGAATCGACGAAACCTCCTTCAATCAGTTGAGTGCCATTGAATATGATGGCAGCGGTAATTTTCTGACGGGTCAGGGCGGAACCTACCCTGGGGTTAAGAAATTCGATGCGACCACCGGAGACTATGGTGGAATGCTCTCTAATGTGGCTTCGAGCCCTTCGGAATGGTCCAATGATTCCACCAGCTTTTCTCAGTATTTTGGATTTGATGACGGGTCTATGTATGGCGCATCGGGTTCTTATAATGATGGCACCTATCTCTATGTGGCGGAGCACACCAATGCACGGGTTAAAAAATATGAATTGGCCACGGGCAAGTTGGTGGGATGGATCGGCGCAATTACGACGACTCCCACTGGCGGAGCTGCGGGATGTACCAGTGCCAACCCCATGACCTATTCACCAGGCTGGTGTTTAGGCGCCCTCCCCAATCCCAACTACCTATGGGGCAGCATGATCACCTCCAATACCGATGGCATTATGTACCAACCCATGGGCATTACTGGCGACGGTACCTATATCTACATCGTCGACATGGGCTACCACCGCATCCAGAAGTTTAAGGCTTCGGATGGAAGCTATGTAGGCTGGATCGGTCGTATCAATGGGTCACCCACTGGAGGAGCTGCGGGCTGTAATGGCGCGACCGGTGGAACATTTACTCCGGGCTGGTGCAAAGGGGGTACTGCCCAACAAGGAACCGGAGACGGACACCTCTCTTATCCCAACGCCATCACCTATGTTGCAAAAAATCTCTATGTCATAGACAGCAATAACCATAGAGTCTCTTCTTATTCCGCCACAACGGGGGCCTTCAATGGCTGGATCGGCCGTATCAGCAAAGCCCCCAGCGGAGGATGCACCACGGCGGCCAATGGCAGTGGTTACAGTGTCTCCAGCAGTGGCTGGTGCACAGGCGGTACGGCCACCAATGGCGCCAATAATCCCAGCGATCGCGGTGGAGGGTTTTATTTTTGGGCCAATTCCCGAGCAGGTATCACCACCGATGGCGTGAATCTGTATGTTTCAAATTTTCACAATTCGCGAATCGATAAAATTTCACTCAATGGAATTTATTTAGGATCCATTCGCACACTTCAAGGCAACTATACCCAAGTTTGGTCGATGAATGCCAATTCCGGCGGGGCAAATCCCATTCCGGCCTCAAACGCAAACACCCTAGCCACTTGGTTTGTGGGGTACGACTACCCTAGTGGTATTTGGACCGACGGCACGAATATGTATGGGGTGAATTACAACCCAGTCGCCTTTGGATCTAGCAGCGCCGTCGCTGTTTGGAAAATGGATCTGACCACTGGAAATATGGTAGGGTGGCACGGGGCCATTGACCCCGCAAGTCCGACCTATTCCCCTAATGGTGGAGAAGCAGGCTGTGCCGGGGCCACCATTGTCACGCCAGGTTGGTGTCAGAATGGAAGGCCTACGTTTGGCTACAAAATGGGACAATTTGGAGGTGGCTCCTGGTTTGTCAGCGGCGATGCTTACTATATTTACGTATCTGATGACAACTCCCAACGTATTACACGGATACCGAAGTGATGATGAAACAGATTTTATTGAGGTTTCATTTTTGTAAATCAAAATTGGGGTTGCTCGCAGCGACCCCATGGGTCGTTTTAGGTTTGAGCAGCTGCAATTCCGGTGGTGGAATCACAGCGGCCCCTTCAACCGCATCGGTCGTCGAGCCCCAGGTGTCGAACCCCACTATCGCATTTCCGACCCAATCACCTTATTACAGTAAAAATGAAAAAATAGATATTATTGGAATGTGCCAATCCGGCAGCAAAGTTCAACTGAGCGGCGATGCAACAGACTATACCACCTGCGTGGGTTCGCAATTTCAATTCAGTGTCAGCAAAAAATCCGATGGCATTTACTCCTTTCTAGTAACCCAATCGACGACAGATAAAAACACCTCAAGCCCTGCCATGGTCGTTTGGAATAGGAAATCCAGCATTGCTCCCCCCGCGATCACTTCACCCAGCCTGAGTCCCTTCAAATCAGCCATGCCCTCCCTTACCATCACCGGGTCTTGTGAAACTGGAGCTTTGATTGAAATCAAAGGGGACGGAGCCGGGACGACCGTCTGCAACCAATCGAGCTTTGCCTTGACCTTGCCCAAATTCGTGGATGGTGATTTTCAGTTGCAGATCACCCAAACCGACCTAGCTGGGAACTCGGGATCGGCCCATATGATCTGGAAAAAGCATGCCCTTCTAGTCACCCCCAACAACCCCACCCTCGTCGTTAAATCTGTACAGAACTTGACCATTACTGGGGGGTCTGAAACCTATTCCCTGAGTCTCAAAACCAATGCCTCTGGTGCGGTCTTAGATGCCGACCATCTCATCTACACCGCAGGATCCCTGGCCAATGTCACCGATATCATTTCGGTGGTCGACTCGTTGGGAAGTAAAGTCGATGTTCCTGTAATTACTGTGCCGGGAGCCCCTGATCACTTCGCCCTTCCGAATCCAAATTTGAACCCCGTGACTGAAATTATCGACACTCTCCCGACCAAAAAAGTGCAGGCCCGAGTCGTGGACCGTTATGGCAACGGAATAGCTCTTTATCCGGTTCATTTCGAAATGCTCGTTGGAGATGCCGAGATTCTTTCCAGTCCGTTGCAAATCTCCACCTTGACGGGATTGGTGGAGGTCTCCATCAAAATGGGACATTCGCATTTGATCAACACATTGCTGATCAACCCGAGCACCGGAGTCCTTCCCGATGTGGCAACCACCGGAAAGGCCAAACTGCAAATCAGCGTCAATGCCCAAGCCAAAGGGAAGGGCAGTCTAGGATCGACTTTTTTAGTCGGACCTAATCCAAGTAAAATTATTTATGCTGACTTCAATGGGGATAGCAAAAAAGACATGGCTGTCCTGAGTGGCGGAGACCCCAGCGTAGGAATTTTACTAGGAAAGGGCAACGGCCTATTTGGAGCTATGAACAAAATTCGCCCCATTTGCGATGGTCCCTCCGATATGGTGGTCGGTGACCTAGATATGGATGGAAAACAAGATTTATTGGTACTCTGTAGCGGGTCTGACACCTACTCTGTTTTGCGGGGTTACGGGGACGGTCTCTTTAAACCTGCCATTAATACTTCCACCGGACCCAATGAATCTCAGCCGTCGGCAGCACAGTTGGCAGATTTGAATGGCGATGGAAAATTAGATTTGATATTGATCTCAACGGCGGGATCGGTCGCCGCTATTCGTTGGGGCCTGGGCACCGGTTATTTTGATGTTCCCACCGAAATCAATACGGGAATTGCCCCTAGCAGTTTGCTTCTGGCAGATATCAACAAAGACAACAAACTAGATTTGGTTTTAACCAATGTCGGCGACAATTCCCTTTATTATTATATCAATCAGGGCAATGGAGTTTTCGGAACTCCCGCACTTTTGGACACCGGTACAACTCCGGTGGCAATACAGTCGGGGGATTTTAATGGAGATGGTTATACCGATATTGCCGTGGTCAACAATGGAAGCAATGAATTGAGCATTTATTTGAATGATACCCTTGGGGGTTTGAATGCCCCGGACTCTATTCCAACAGGGACCAATCCAACATCCTTGACGGTGTTAGATCTTAATACTGACGGCAAAAAAGATATTGTGGTCACGAACAGTGCCGACAATACCATTTCTGTACTTTATGGTTCTGGACTGGGTACTTTTGCCAACCAGGGGGACATGACTGTTACAACAAATCCTGTTTATGTAATGAGCGACAACGTTAATGGCGATGCCTACCCAGATCTTTTCATTACCGGCAGTGGAAATCAAGTGGTGCAAATCATTCCGGGACAGGCCAACGGTGTTTTAGGCTTTATTACCGCCACGGGAATCAATCCTTCGGGCATCAATACTTTTGACTACGATGGAGATGGCAGTCAGGATTTACTCATCACTCACTTTACGTCCAACAGCGTGGGAATTTATAAAGGAGATGGCAAAGGTTTTTTTGTGTCGACGCTGAATCTGACGACCAGTGCGGGTCCCGTGCATGTTTTAGCGAAAGACCTGCGAAATAGTGGCCGTAAGGATTTATTGGTGGTCAATAAAACTGGAGGAAATTTTCAAGTTTTTTTGAATGATGGTCAAGGTGGCTTCGAACCTCCCGTGATCAATTCTTCAGGACTCAATCCCACTGATGCCATCACCGCAGATTTCAATGGAGACGGATTTTTAGACGTTGCTGTCAGCAATAACGGTAATAATAAGGTCGCCATTTTCCTGGGCCTTGGAGATGGAACTTTTCAAAATCCCATCAGTTACGCAACAGGTGCCGGTCCAACTCAAATCGTACTTGGTGACTTCAATTCAGATCTAATTGTGGATTTGATCTCAGTCAACAGTTCCGCCGGAACCGTCAGCTTTTTAGCAGGTAATGGTGATGGAACTTTTAGATCCAATGTCGACAGCAGCTGTGGCAGTGGAGCAGATTCTTTGGTCACCGGTGATTTTAATGGCGATGGCCTTCCCGATCTGGCTGTGACCAATGGCCCCTCTTCCATCCTTTCAGTAATGCTAGGAATGGGGGACGGTTCGTTCTCTGCGCCCAATGGTTTTGCCGCTGGAAACTACACCTCAAACATTATTTCGGGAGATTTTGATGGGGATGGTAAAACTGATTTGGCTGTCAGCAATGGCAGCGATAGCACTTTCACCCTGTTGTTTGGCACAGGGACTGGCGATTTTTACAACAGTACTACTTTCCCGACACATTCTCTGACAGGTAAAATATTTGTTTCAGATATCAATAAAGACGGCGCATTGGACGTAATGGTCTTAGATACGGGAAACAACCTTGTATCCACTTGGTTGGGTCACTGATTGGAATGAGGGTCAAACAAGAGATTTGAAAAGGAAAGAATAAGGAAAAAATGACAACTTTAAGAAAACTTGGTGACATTCTTAGAACAAGATCAGCCCTCTCTCTGGAGAGGGGCCTGGGACTTTTTTTAGGAATGGTATTGCCACTGTCTTGCACCTTGCCAAAGAATGGCAACAATTCAGCTCAATCCCAAGTTTTCCTTTTTGAATCTCTTTCTCTGACTGATTACGACACTGAAAAGCTGACTTTGAAGGCCATTGGACAGTTCAACAGTCGGGAAGTCACGTCTCTGAATACTGTTGATTTTTATGGGAACGCGGACTGCAGTGGCGAAAAGTGGGGGTCGGGACTTCACCAAGACCTCAAATCGAAGGGATTATTGCTTAAGGTTCCGCAAAATAAGACTTCGGATATTTATGTTAAAACAAATACTTTGACAGGCTGCTTTTTTGCCACGAACTATGTTCCGGATGTCACTCACCCTTCTGAGCCAAAGCTCCTCTCAACAATTCCTGTTTCTCCCTCCAAAGTTTCTTCCTCTCCTGCTTTAATGGGAACAGTCACACCCCTAGGCAGTCAACTGCATTTTTATGATGATGAGGCTTGCTCCCATCCCGTCGGAGTCGGTACAGGCCTAGAGTTCACCACCGTGGGTATCGGTGTCACCTTGGCTGCCGAAACCACCAGCACTCTTTATGGAACAGCGACGGATCCCCTCGGGAAAACTTCGCTTTGTGTTATGTTGGGAACTTATAAACACTCCACTGCCGCACCACCTCCTCCCACTTATCTTTCTTTCACGCCAACATCACCCAATCATAGCAGCACTCATCCTGTTTTAATTGGAAATGTGACCCCTGAGGTGGCAAAAGTGTTTCTTTATAAAGACTCAGGCTGTTTGAATATGCTCACTGAGGGGACAGGAGCCGATTTTACAACGACGGGCCTGACCTTTGATGTGTCCGCAAATTCAACGACGACTGTTTATGGAAAAGCCGCTGATTCCGACGATTATCGCTCGTCTTGTTCCTACCTTGGAACCTACATCCACGACACTTTGCCACCGGATATTCCCACCTATCTATCGGCAGCACCCGTCAGTCCGACACGACTGACGACTTTTCCACGCATCAAAGGAAGCGGCAGTGCGCTGGCGGGAGATGATACTGCCACCATCAAATTATTTAATTCCATGCTGTGCCTCAATCAAATTGGTGGCGGCACCAAATCTGAGTTTGAAAGCACGGGTATCCTCACGAATGTGGCCGCCAACAGTGTGACTTCGATCTATGCCGAAGCTTTTGATGCCGCCGGAAATTCCTCGGCCTGTGTCTTCTTTACTAATTACATCCATACGAACATTCCTCCGGACCCTCCCGTTTTCGGAAGCACGGATCCGATCTCACCCAACAATATTTCAATCACCCCCCTGATCACCGGGGGATTCGGATATTCTTTTGTGCCAATAGTTTTTGTTGAATTTTACAAGAATGAAACTTGTACGGATCTCATTGGCTCCGGCCCTTCCGCCGCCTACACATCGACGGGAATCCAATTGACCGTTCCGACCAACTCCATTACTACGGTCTATGGTGTCAGCACGGACCAGGCTGGAAATCGTTCTGCTTGTTCCGTATTATCCAACTATGCCTATTCCAATTTGCCGGCGCCGAACCCAACCTTCAGCATGACCATACCGGCTTCACCCTCTCGAACTTCTTTTAACCCGTGGATCATCGGTTCCGCAGCTAGCACCGTCGCAAAAATCTTTCTTTATAGTGATAATACCTGCACCACTTCCTTTGGGTCTTCTAGCAAGTTGATTTTCGTTTCACTGGGAATACAAACCACGGTGCCTCTCAATGCCAAGACAGATATCTATGCCAAGGCCTTGGATATTTACGGAAATGATTCTAGCTGTGTCTATTTGACTCAGTACACTCACACCAATATCCTTCCGAAGGTCCCGATTGTTGGTGGCACAACTCCACTCTCCCCTAATAATTATTCCTACACCCCGACTCTCTACGGAACTATCCAGACTGATCCTAATGCTGTTCTACCTCCCAACCTGATGCGAATATATGACAGCTCTTTGTGCCTCAGTCAGATCGGTACGGGGACGACTTCCTTGTTTACCACCAGCGGAGTTCCCCTCATTGTCCCCAGTAATGCCACCACTTTGGTTTATGCCCGGTCCTTCGATGATGCAGGCAATGGCAGTGCCTGCACCTATATGATTGATTACACCCATGATGATCTGATCCCCGGTAATCCCTTATTTGTATCAACGACTCCCGCCAGCCCCTCTTATTCGGAAAAGGTCACGGTCGTGGGTCAAATAGGGATCACCACGGACTTTTTGCCCCCCAACGAAGTGCGAATTTACGAAGATTCGGCTTGCAGCAGCCTGCTTGCCACGGGCACCCCTGGGGATTTTGTGAGCAGTGGGATTCCACTCACCGTCCCGTTAAATACAACAACTTCTATTTATGCGAAAATTAAGAACCCAGCAGGAACCTTTACGACCTGCCGCAAATTAACAGATTTCTCTCATTCCAACGCTGGCCCTTCCAATGTAAATGCCTCCAATCAGCTGAACGGCTCAATTAAAATCGCATGGTCCCCCGATATGACGGCCTGGCCTACTCCGACCTATCTCGTTCAAAGGAGCAATGCTCCCGGCGGACCTTACTCTGTCTTAAGCTGGGGAACCTTTGCCAACAATTTTACGGATGCGGGAGTTGAACCCGGAAAAACCTACTACTATGTCGTTGCGGCCAGTAACAATACTGGGACCAGTCTCAATTCAACCGAAACTGCTATCACTGCATTTTCTCCCACTCCCAGTCAGCCCATCAATTTAGTGGCTACTGCCATCTCGGATAATGTCACTTTGACTTGGACTGGATTTGCTTCGGATTACTCCTTTGAGGTACGTCGTGCCACCCAACCCGGTGGCCCCTATACGACTATTTCTCCCCGAGTTTTCGGAACTAGTTACGTGAACACCGGTGTCGCCAATGACACTGCCTATTATTATCGGGTCTTCGGCAAAAATCCGGCTGGGCGCAGTGTTTATTCCAATGAGGCCCAGGTTCTTCCTCTGGGAATCAGTGGCGCCCCTCCTCATCTGAGCCTAACCATTCTACCCAAAGCCTGCAGTGGGGGGGCCCCAGGAGTCCTATTGACCTGGTCTAATTCCAACTATGCGACGGGATATAGCTTGACTTCTTACAATGGTGTCGGAGGCACTTCCACTTTCATTCCTAATCTTATCAGCGGAAATCAATACTTAGATTGCAACTTTGATAACACTTATCCCGCTAAAAATTCCTACCGTCTAAGCTCCTGGTGGGGCCCCTATAAATCGGCCTCCTCCAACACCGTTAGATTTCGCGGAGAACCTCCGCCCCTCCTCACTGCCATAGCGGGAAATAATAGTATCACCCTGAGTTGGACCGGAGCCTTTGCCAGTGCCTATATCATTCAAAAAGCCACTCAGGCCGGTGGCCCTTACACCACTCTTTCTACTAATTATCCGACTTCAACTTACGTCGATACGAATGTGGTCGATGGCCAATCTTACTTTTATATAATCCAAGGGGATTATGGCACCGAAGGATTGGGCTTCCCCTCCGCCGAGGCTAGCGCTCAACCAGGTCCGAATCCCACCGGCACACCAACTCTGACTTTAACAATTGAACCTACCTTGAAAACTCCCTATCTCGCTTGGTCCTCTGTGAGCCCCAGCAACTATTACAATATTTACCGAGCTTCAAATCCCGGGGGTCCCTTTGCCATTGCCTACTTTTCCAATACAACCACTTTTTTGGATTCTTCTCCGGCATCTGGAATGAATTACTATTATATTACTGCACAGTGGGGAGGTTTTGAATCATCACCTTCCAATGTTGTTTCCTACCGCTCGGGAATCCCCCTGGGATTAACTTTGATTCCATCAACGACCAATCTTAAACTCAATTGGACCGCCGTTTCTGGCGCCAGCACCTACTCGGTTTACCGAAGTACTCAAAGCCGAGGCCCCTACACTTTTTTGGCAAGCGCCGCCTCGAATACGTATACTGACACCACCCCGACCTCGGGAGAGGGCTTTTTCTATGTCGTTCAATCTGTATTTTCAGATGCGACCACCAGTCAGTTCTCCGCCGAAGTGGGAGGAATGCTGACAACGTCCTCCATCCCCTCAGGCCTGACCGTCACCGCCTACACAGGATCTTCTGTTACACTCAAATGGGCACCTGTACAGAATGCTACTAAATATAAAATCTACCAGGCGACGGCACCCAGCGCCTCCTACAGTGTCGTTAGCCAACCCACAACAAACTCGGGCACCGTCAATAGCCTCATTCCCTTGACAAAAACCTACAATTTTAAAGTAAGTGCCGTCATTGGCACCACGGAATGGCCCCAGTCCGCTCCTCTGACAGTGATCTCCAAGAATTCTCCAGGAACCCCCAGCGTCTCATCGATGCTGGGGTCTATTGATGTGAATTGGATGGGGGTCAGTGCCAATACCTATAACGTTTTGCGCTCCACTGATGGAGTTACTTTTTCTACGATTGCCAGCGGATTAACCGCGACGACCTACTCGGACTCCAGTGTCGTCAATGGACAAGTTTACTATTACCAAATCAGTGCCACCTATTCGGATCTATCTACCCTGACTTCTCCGATCAGCCTGGGTGTGACGACGGCCACCATTCCTCCGGTTCCCCAGGGCTTGGCCGCAACCACCAATAACACCGGTACCGATGTTGATCTTTCCTGGAGCGTCGTCAGTGGAGCTTCCACTTATAATGTTTATATGTCGACCACCACCGGTGGTCCCTACGGTTCGCCCATCACATCCTCCGCCACGCCCGTCGATGTCCTTGTGGCTGGTCTCACTCCCGACACTCCTTATTATTTTGTCGTTACGGCCCTGAGCGGAAATGCCGAATCTGCTATTTCTTCCGAAATCAGAGTCATCCCTCAATCTCCTCCGCCCGCTCCCATTGCAACGACCAGCACCACCCCTTCCATCAGTTTGAGTTGGAATGCTATTTCAGGCGCCGTCTCCTACAATCTAGAACGCAGTTTGGACGCCATTACATTTACAGAAATCACGACCGGTTTAGTAACAACAAATTATATTGATACAACGATACAAGATTATTATATGTACAGCTATCGATATGTCCCCGTGCGTGGCGATGGCTCAACAATGGTTCCTTCTTATCCCAGCACCCTGCATGCTACAGGAACCCAGGCCCTTCCTCCCCATTCTTTGACTGCAAACTCGCCGGATTCTGCCACCATAATTTTAAAATGGGTGCAAGTTCCCAATACATTTTCTTATATCGTCAAGCGCAGCAATAACCCTGGAGGACCCTATACCACCTTGGCGAACCTGAGCGCAGCTTTCAATGAATACACGGACTCTTCAGGCTCACCAGGGAATACCTATTACTATGTCGTCACTGACACCAATCAGGATGGCAATGAGTCCAATAATTCCAATGAAGTCTCGGTCACCCTCAACAATGGTGTTGCCAATCTTGCCGCCTTAGCCACTCAAAATACGATCGCCTTGTCATGGGATCCTTTATCCAGTGTCAGCAGCTATCGAATCCTGCGCTCGGAAGCTTCGGGAGGGCCCTATGGAGTCATCGCCAGCGGCATCACTGGATTGAGTTACACAGATACTCAAATTGAAAATAGCATCACCTATTATTATCGCGCTGAAGGCGTTTACTCCGGAGGCATTCTCTCAACGACCTCTGCTGAGGCCTCGGCCACTGCGGCGATCCAAGTAAATTTGCAAGTTCCAATTGAACTCATTGATCAAGGGATCGCATCGGAAGTCACTCCATTAATTTTTGAACGCAGTCGCACCAGTTTTGAACCGCAATATTATGATGGAACATTGTCCTATTTCTTCGAAGTTGTAGCAACAAACGCGGACTCATCAACAAAAACTATTGATCTAGTGGATAGCAACAATGTCAGTATCGCCTCCCTCTCCATTCCTATGGGAACCTCCTATCCCACCCGTTTTCGAACCAGCTTTACGACCAACCCCGCCGTAGCTGATAACTATCGCCTGGCGCTGTCCGCCACCACTTCCGGTTCCCAATTGCAAGTCAGCAGCGCGCGGATTCTGGTCACCCAGGTTGGAGCGACAAAAACGAAGCTTTATATTCCACTTTTAGCCAGCACCGGAGGCTCCACCAGTCTGGATTTAACGGCTCCCATAGAAACCATCAGTGCTACCAATTATGCCTCACTCAGCAATTCCTTGATTTATAAGAGGGATCCCACTCGTTTCGCTATTCTACCAGAGTTTAATGCCTGGGAGCTCGAGGTCTTGGCTGCTACAACAGGCATCAGCCAAGGAGTCGTCGGACTCTATAATAAAAGTCACAATAGCATCGTAACGAGAACGGAAAGCATTGTGACATCCAATAATATTTCTTTAATTAAATCCCTTTTTGATGAGGGTGTGAATTCCTTTAACAATACGAACAATGGAGATTCCATTGAAGTCTCCGGCTATTGCTACCGTGATTGTCAAACCGGATCCCTGCAAATTTACAAAGCCGGTCTTTGGGTCACTCTGAACTCCTTGAATAAAGGGGAGGTTTACTATCGACTTGGCCTTGGCGAAATGAATATCATGTCCACCAAGGCCATTGAAAGTGGCCGTGCTTTGCTCGATACAAGTGTTTTTAGCAATCCAGCCGTCTACTTTCAAAGCCAAGTCAATATTGGATCGGGTGGTGCCAGCAGCTTGAATGTCGAGCTTTTATCAGATGCCACAAACGACAGTGATCTTTCGAGCCTGGGAGCCGTCGTCGGCTCCATGTTGACTTTCACTTCACCCACCAAAACTCTTCTTAAGACAGCGACACCTCTGACCTTGACTCCGAACTGGCGTTACCTTCCGCAAATCACGCCGATTGGCGGAAGTGGAAATTATAATTCGAGTGCTGTCATCATCCAGTTCAGCGCAAACTAGAATCAAGGCTGACTGAGAAGGTTGGGCTTTTGATTGAATTACCTGGCACAATTTAAAAAAATCGAGATTGACTGCCGAACCTTCATTGATTCAAATCAGAAAGATGAAAAAAGATACTCGATGGAAACAAGGATTTTCAAACTTTCTATCAGCCCAGAATCAGCTGAAAAATGCCGTAAACCTTGCGAACCAACGGAATCTTTCCGACTTGGAAAGGCAAGGAATTATTCAAGCATTTGAGTTTACCCGTGAGCTTGCTTGGAATGTCCTCAAAGACTATTTTTAGGATCAGGGAACGATGGATATTACAGGATCCAAAGATGCTGCACTTCAAGGATTTAAAATGGGACTTATTCAAAATGGAAACGTTTGGATGGAAATGATCAAGTAAGTTGTGCACTTTTTTTAACGGGACGGACGATATGTGGCTCCCACGAGAGCCACCGAATGCCACTGAATCTGAAGATCGCGAGAGAACAATCCTAGAGTGCTCAGGGTTTCCTTTTATGGAGTGATGGACTTAAGTTCGATCATCACTGTTTGTGACTGATCTTTCTCTGAGTTCATTCGAAACACCTGGTGATCTGTGATAGACAAAATCATATTGACACCCCCTTGTATTCCTGAAAAAAGACCCGAGCTCACCTTAGCAAAACAGCTAATGGGCGTTCGAACTAGCAGAGTCCGCTCATTGCCGATTTCCATTTTTGGGTCCTCGGAGTCATCTTCAGCGGAACCCAATCCTGGTCTCCCTGCTTCCCAGGTAGTCAAAACCAGCAAAGTGGGTTGTTTTTCGGCGTTACATTTATAGCCGTTATCCTTTGGATTAATGGTCTTCATGACGTCGGTTAAAACTTTTTTGTAGCTATTTCTTTTTTTGAAACAAACCTGTGCTTCTTTGGCAATGAGTGCATCATCAATATTTAGGGCTGTCGATTCAATTTTTATTCTTCCATTATTAGAATCGCAGGTGACTTTCGGGTTCCCTAAATCGCCATTCCCAGCATAGGCCACACCGGAAAGACTTGCCATAGCCATACTCATTGATAAAATCGTTTTTTTCATAAATTGAACTCCTTATTGTTTAATTTTTTGAGCGAATCCTAATTAAATAAATACGTTGTTAATTTCTGGTTGCAAATCAATGGCCATTGGAAATTAGGATTCGAATATTTGAGATATCTAAAAAGACGAGGAAAATTAGTTGCTCAAAAATCAATCAATTATGTTTGCCCTTCTGTTGACGATTAATGGCATCAACCTGTCAAAATTTAAGACAAAAAATTGGGTAGACCAAGGCGACAAGGAAGGCACTGCGGAGGTGCATCATCTCTGCCTCGCACAAGGTGACGACGTTGCTCGAACATAAAAGCAAAGACAGAATATCATTTATTCCTATAGCGAATAGAAAACCCTAACTATATCTGTTTAGATCCAGGTATGTCTGATTATCATGTCAATTAAATTATACAAATTTTATTTTTAAATAAAATTTACTCTATATGCACAAATCTTTGACAGGAATTTTTAGCTCGGGATCAAATCCATTTCGGCTCATCGTTCCTTTTTGTTGGCACATGTTTTGCGAATGGACCCCTTCGATGGACCACCGCGAAAGCAATAATCACGTAGTCGGAGCTAATAATATGAAATATTTCTTATTGATGACGTTAATGATTGTTACAACTTCCTTACTGACCATGGCAAATCCACCAAGTCCCGCTCCTGCACCACCTCCTCCTCCTACGGAAGAGGAAATATCCCCTGAAATAATCGAATCTCAAAAGAACGTTCTGACAGAAATTATAAAACCGCTCCTTTGGGAGCTGGATCGTAATATCCTCACTTTTCATTATGAATCTCAAAAAGATAAGAATGTTCCTGAAAATTGGAGCCAAGTTCAAGACCACATCATGAGATACCCTGGACGTTTCTTCGATGCAAGTTACAAAGATTCCAACATGATCGGCCCCGGACTTTATGTGGCAATAGATCCCTTGGCCAGCCGAGGCTTTGGAGGCAACAATCCTCTCCTTTACACTGTCCAATTGAAAAAAGGTGCCCACATGCTTCTAGGCGAATGCAATCTAAGTTCGGGTGGCTCTTCCAACAAAGATCTTGAAGCCATTTGGAATACCTTAAAATGCAATAGTAATTCAAGATCCCCAATTTGGGGGCTCTCAGATTTAATTGGAAAAATGAGAAATAGTGAAAGCTTGCATTGTCGAAAATTCATAATCGACATTATTCAAAATTTGCAAATAGAGGCCATTCAATATGGATACACAGCAGCCAACGGTTTTTCAGGTAGTTGTCGCTCCGACCGAGGATTCGCTTTCAGCATTATCAAAGCCAATGCCTTGGCGTCGGAGGGAATGAATTTCTATGCCAACGATTTTAAATTGGAAAAGCAGAAACTAACCCCCCTGCTTAATCTTCTCTACTCAGAGAGTGCCCAGGATCTGAAATTACTTCGATGGAACGATTCCGCAGAAGAAATGGTGGGCTCCCTCCAGAAATCCAATACCGCCCCCCTCCTCCTCTTTGATCTGTGGCGAAATAAGATGATTTTTCAGTGCGGTCCCAAGTGGATCTCCGAGAAACTTTATGACAGGGATTTAGATAAAAATTTAGGAGATATAGTCAAAAAATACTACAAAATTACGAAAACCTTTGAAGACCGAGAATTTATGAAGACCACAATTGCAGCAAAAAAAATGGTAAAGAAAAAATATATGGATGACCCTAAAAATGTATCCACTTATTTTTTTGACTATGGCCGTCTGAAAAAATGGACCCTCCTTAGTATGGAGGTTGCAGGAGAAGATCTCAATAATCCCACGGCCGTTACTAATTGGATTGCTGCCTTTTCCATCCTTCATACCTATAATAATTCCGATTTACCTAAGGTTGTGGCTTTACTTAATGAAGATCCCAGCAAAATTCCTGCACCAGAAGCCCTCCAACAAAAATTACAAAATCTCCTGCTGGAATCCCTTGGAAAAAGCGATTCCAAGACCAGCTTGCTCATCAATTACGCCAAAGGAATGGAAGACCTGGGATTTGGCCCGCGATTTATTTTGGCGCATCTACAATTTCAATTGATGGATTCGTACTTCACTGCTCCGATTGTCACTGGTGATCTCAGCGATGGTCTCGCCTCCTTATTCACCGAAGCAAACCTTCAATTGAGTCTTGAAGCCAGCAAAGAAGTTCTAGTCAAATGCATGGATATCTATGGAGATCCCAACATAAAATACGATCAAATTCTAGCTGGGTCCTGTGGATTTCAATAAAGGAAAGGAGAGTTTAAACACCCTCTATTTTTTTATATGAAACAGTTCGTCTATGGCTCTTTCGAAGCTTTCCTTCGGCATAAAGCCTGAAGACATGGCAGGTTCGCCCTGAAGCGGAATAAACAAAAGGGCCGGAATTCCCCGCACTTCAAAAAGGGCGGCAAGCTCTGGATCAGTTTCAGTATTCACCTTGTAAACATCTACTTTTCCGGCAAAGTCCTGGGACACTTCTTCTAAGACAGGAGCTAAGGCCCGGCAAGGTCCACACCAGTCTGCATAAAAATCAATAATAACAGGACGCTGCCCCAGATAGCTCCAAGTTTTGTTTTTCTCAAAATCGAAAATTTTTTCTTTGAAGCTTGAAATATTTAATGTTTGCATTTTCAATCTCCTCTTTACTTTATTATATTATTATATCATTATATGTCAATATAATTATTTAATCTGGCAGACTTTGCTTAAGGGGGCCAACTTGAAAAAAACTGTCTCAATTCTTAAGATTAAGAAATCCTGCGGTCAAATTTGCCAAATCCTTAAGGCTTTGTCCCACCCCCAACGTCTCATAATTATGGGGCATCTGCTCGCGGGAGCCAAAACAGTCAGTGAGCTTACTGTGGCTTGTGGAGTTTCCCAGTCCCAAGTATCTCAATTTTTAATTCGTATGAAATTTGAAGGGCTTGTAAAATCCGAAAAGAAGGGCAAGTATCAAGTCTACTCCGTCGCCGATAAGCGACTGATAGGCCTTATGAAAGCAATCCAACAAGAGTATTGCTTTGATTGAGATTTTAGGAGACAATTTAAATGGATTGATTTCCACGTATAAACATGAATTGTTAACCTAGTGTGACGTCAGAAAAGTTTTTTCAAGGCGCGACCGAGGGAGACGCGGAGGCCTGCTCCCTGCAGGCCGCACAAGGCGACCGACGGAGCAACGATGGGATACGAAGTAAGCGGATTTGGTATAAATTGGTTCATCTAGGCAAAATCTATTAACTAAAGGGAGTATTTATGAAACAAAATGTACATAAAGTAGAACGCATCGTTCGCGTCATTATCGGAATCAGTCTTGTAGCAATGGCCTTCATTGGCCCGGCAAATTTATGGTTTCTCTTGGGAATAATTCCACTAGCGACAGGACTCCTTGGCTGGTGCCCCCCCTATGCTATATTTGGAATTAACACTTGCGATCTTGGAAAAAAGAATAATTCAATCAAGCACTGAATATACTATAGTATCATTCATCTCTTCTGCATACCCAAGAAGCTGCTCAAGAGCAAACTCAACTCGAGGAAGAAATCTTGCAGCAGTTTCATGGTGAAACCCATAATGTAAATAAACTTCATTTTCATGACTGTTTTGAATAATTTGTTTAAATACGCCAAAAGCATCTTCACCGCTCACATAATCAGCCAAAGCTGTATTATTGGGATACTCCTCTATTATTCCTGAAGAAGTAGAAATACTGTATGGCAAACTAAATATATTTATATTGGACCAAATCTGACTGAGCTCTCGATAGAGCGGACGCGCTCCAATTTCTTCCCGCAATAAATCAACGGGCACTGCAGAACTGTCCTTCCGAATTCCTTCTGCAGCCAAGGCTTCCCTCACATTATCATTGAGATGCCAACCACCAGCTCTGAATAGATTCAAATCTGAAAAACCATTATTGGCTAACACGTTGAGACTATAGCGAATGATTTTACGAATTTCTAATACAGTATAGGTCCCTAAAAATACATCATGACCTCGATCGCCGATATACTCATCATTATTATCAGCAACTCCATCGCGCCAAAAGCTCGGACCATTTCTATAAGCAACTCCTGAAGCGCTCACAAGACTTTGCCACCCATGGATATGAAGCCCCAACTGATCGCCCTGACGAATACCACGGAGCATAGATGTCTTCACGGCCTCGGTCCGATTGCCAGCTTTTACAAAATAAGCGGCATTCAAAAAGTGAACTAACTTGATTTGTGGATAACGATTTCGAAAATTTTCAAGAGCTGCAATATTGTTGGAAGACAATAAATCCCCCTCCCAATCCACCGACAGAACGAGGTGTATTTTTCTTCCAGAAGCCAAAGCTGAAGAGGAGATATAAATACTCAATGCGAAGAACAAACTGACTAGTACGACTGTAGAATTTCCAAGGAAATTCTTTGGAAGCATTTGGGGAACGAAGAAAGTTTTCCCAGTTTTAAATAAATTGTTGTTTTTCATCAAAATATTCCCTTTATCAGGCTCGATTTATTAGATTCGACGAGAAGAAAGAGAGAAAATTATACTCCAGTTGAATTAGAAATGAAATAGCCATTGGATTTATTATGTGCCGATGACAAAATAGGGCCCCTATTAATAGAACCTAATACCAAACTCAGTTAAAAAGGAAACCTAGGCGGGAAGAAGGAGAATGCGCGGAGGTGCAATATCTCTGCGTCGCCCAAGGTGACGACGTGGCCAACGATGGTCTAAGAATTCAGTGAGGTGGTTGGTATAAAACTATCTTTATTTTAGACATGTGTACTCAATAGTATGACTTCCCACAGCTAAATTTTGGGAAAAATCGAGCACCATACCTGAAACAGTAAAGGGAGGTGGTATTGAACCATTTGACATTTTTACGGCAAGATCCACCTTCCCATCCTTATTTAAATCAATAGGAGCACATTGCAAAGTTACCTTGCGAATGGAATCTACGACAACTTTACCTATGGCCGACAATTGCGCTCCGTAGTCCGCAGCACAGACACTTCCCACAAGACCACCTGTCAAGGAAGACATAGCTTCATAACTTGCCCCATAGGCCTCGTTTCCATTCACTTTGAGACAAGACGAATCGCCCGACTTAACCACTATAGAATGATAGGTGAAAGTTTTTCCTGGAAAAGTGGTCTTAATAAGTGTTAATAAATTTTGTGGAATATTGCGAGTCAGAGTTCCAAAGGCAGGTGTTTCATCGGCATCGGTCACCAATACGACCGAAAGGGTGGCCCCGTCTCTAAAAAATTTCCAATTGGGAGCATTCACAGAAGTTGTTGGATCGGAATACCTCTGAACAGCCCGGTAGGTGGCCCCAATACCCTGCTCGTTTCCACTTCCCGTTGGTGACATCTGGACTGTGGCAGAAAATACCCCACGAACACTGGCTGGATCCATGGTCGAGTTTAAGATATAAGATCCCGACGGAATCATGGGCCAATTAGTAGTTTTAAATTCAACAAAACGCCCATCCTTTAACTCAGTATCGTAATCAAGGTCGGTCGTTACAATACCAATTTGCCAATCCAAATCTTTAAGTGAATCGATGAAAGTTGAAAACCGATTTGCCATACTCTTTTGCTCATAGGCCATGGAGCCTGAATTATCTATCACAAATAAAATATCTGCTTTTTGATAGGATTTAACTGTCACTGTCTGGGATACTTTTTGAGTATTTATCGCCACCGTCCAACTAATGCTATTATTGCTCTTGTTTCCCAAGTTGTCTTCGGCAAGAACAGAATAAACATAGGTAACATTCGGTGTTTGATTGTAAAAGCTTTCTAACTTTGTGACTGGACATGGTCCTTCAACACCTTGAAACCCACATTTAACGGAATTTATACCCGAAAAATTATCAGCCACAGTAAACTCAACAGTCGCAGTATCTGTCTGACCTATGGTTTTCAATGGTATTTTAGTAAATCTAATTGCGGGGCCGGTCACATCAACCGTCCATGAATAGCTGACTTCGGGAGATAAATTTCCCGCCTTGTCCATAGCTTTAACATAAAATGTATGTAATCCTTCGGATAGGTTACTATAGTCTATAGTGAGGTTGCAATTTATTGCTGGACCTCCATCTAATCGACATTGGAGCTTATCTACTCCGGAAAGACTGTCTGAAACCGACATGGTAAAAAGGGCCTTAACTTTATTGGTCAGCGCCAAGGGACCTGCTATGATTTTCAAAATGGGTGCAGTCAGATCAATATTCCAATCAGTGGTGGCCGCGGAAGACATATTACCTGCTTTATCTACAGCGCGTACTGAAAAGGTATGTTTACCCTCTGCAAGATTTTGAAATAAGGTCGGCGATGAACAAATTCCAAACACTCCTCCATCCAAACTGCATTGGGTCATGGCCACACCATAATTGTCATAGGCCAAAAACGAAAATATCGCCAGATTGTCTTTTGTATTGGGCTCTGGCCCAGAAACTATTCTAATTGTTGGAACTGTTAAATCCACTGTCCATGTATATTGAGCAGGCGCCGACTTATTACCAACTCCATCTAGGCCAACAACTGAAAGCTGATGGGATCCCTCTGTCAAAGGCAAAAGCTTGAAAGGAGATGTACACGACGTATAAGCGGCCCCATCAA
>Ga0172367_10003584_pt1 | contig 19935 bp, 23 predicted proteins | sample Lak10m_FD_114542 | JGI IMG/M metagenome (GOLD analysis project Ga0172367, IMG submission 114542) | Freshwater microbial communities from Kabuno Bay, South-Kivu, Congo - kab_022012_10m | ecosystem: Environmental > Aquatic > Freshwater > Lake | place: Democratic Republic of the Congo: South-Kivu...
CGTGACCGCCGACTACGAGGCCACCGGCGGGTACCACCCCCTGACCATGCCGGAACTCCGCCGCTGGATGGCCTTCCTGTCCGCCCGGATGCGCCACGTCCGTATCGTCAACGGCGACTGGACGCGCGTCTGCACCAACGGGGCGCTCAAAACGATTCCCGTCCGCCTGGGCGACGGCGTCGCCGGGGTGTTCCTCGACCCGCCCTACGCCGACACCGCCAACCGGGACAGCAACATCTATGCCCATGACGACGAGCAGGTCGCCCACGCGGCCCGCGAGTGGGCACTCCAGGCCGGACGCGACCCGAAGCTCCGCATCGTCTTCGCCGGGTTCGAGGGTGAGCACGGCGACGCCTTCGCGGCGGCCGGCTGGCGCGAGGTGGAGTGGTACACCAAGGGCTTCCTGCGCGGCGGCATGGGCAACCTCGGCGGCGAGGAGGGCGAGAGCAACTCCCAGCAGGGCCGCGAGCGCCTCTGGCACAGCCCGCACTGCCTCGGCCAGCGACCGGCCGGCGGGCAGATGGGCCTTGACTTCGGCGAGGAGGACTGACCCATGCCCACCCGACGCGAAGTGCGGTTCATCGCCGCCGCGTGCCTGCTCGTGCTGCTGTGGCACACGGAGGGAGGGGCGGGTGAGTAACCGCGTTCGCACCCTGGCCTGGGAATACTCGCACGCCGAGGTTGGCCCGCGGGCAGTGCTGCTCGTGCTGGCCGACTGCGCGCGGGACGACGGGACCGTGCCGGCTGCGAACGGACCCGGGTTCGCCTACATAGCCCGCCGCGCCGGGTACCAGGGCCAGTCGCACATAGCCGAGATTATGGCTCGCCTTGAGGACCTGGGAGAGTTGCACGTCATCCGAGCGTCAAAAAACGGAAGAAGGCACGGCTACAGGGTGAACCTAGCCCTCTTCGCGGAGCGCGCCGCGGTGGACCCGAAGGCCAACGGAGAGGTTCGCAGGATTATCGAAAGCATACGAACCAGTCACGAGTCGGCACCAGTGCCCACAGGTGACCAGTGCCCACAGGTGACCAGTCCCTCGGATACCCCAAACCAGTCGCATCTGGGCACTGGAACCAGTCGCATCTGGGATACAGATCCCTCTTCTTCCAGAAGAGGATCCGGGGGCGAACAGACGACGCCCCCCGGAGGGTCGTCTGTTGCCCCCCAGAGGCAGACCCGAACCCCGGCCGCCGCGACCAACGGCCGCCGCCCGCCGCGCCTGCTACTCCGCGGTACCCCGGAGGCCGTCCCGCCCCTGCCCACCGACCTCGACCACCTGCGCGCCATCGCCAACGCCCCGTGCTTCAAGGGTATCGCCCCGGCGTTCCACTGCCTGCCGTGCATCGACGAAGACGAGGTGACCTGGAAACCCGGCGAGGAGGACACGAGCTGGCGGAGGCGGGCCGCCCGGCTGCTCGCCCAGGACCGGCTACGCCAACTCGGCGAGGAGCCGGACCCGCAGGCCACGGAGCCCTCCCCGGAGTGGGTGCGGTCGTTCATCCCGGAAGGTTGCCATGTTGGCTGACGAGTACTACCACGACGACCGCGGCGAGGTGCTCTACCTGCCGCCGCAGGACCTTGACGCCGAGCAGGCCACATTGGGCGCCATCCTGCTCGGCGGTCCGGCCGTCGCCGACGTGGCGCCCATCCTCGAGGCGGACGACTTCTACCGCGACACCCACCGGGTAATCTTCGCGGCCTGCCTGCGACTGTATGCCAGCGCGGTAGACTGCGACCTGGTGACCGTCGGCGCCGAACTGCGTGGCAGCGGCGACCTCGACGCCATCGGCGGCTATGCCTACCTCGACCGGCTGGTGCGCTCGACGCCGTACGCCACCAATGCTGAGCGCTATGCCCGCATCGTCCGCGACAAGGCCGACCTGCGCGCCATGCAGACCGCGGCGCGCGAACTCAACCTGTTGGCCGCCAACCCCGACGGGCGAAGCGCCGACGAGGTATTCCAGTCCCACGAGGCCGGGCTGGAGGCTGTACGCGGCCGGCTGCGTACCTCCGTGGTGCACCAGTGGCAGGGCCTCGACGCCGTGACCGAGTACGAAGAGCGCATGACCGCGCTGGTCAACCCCATCGGGACCGGCTTCCCCAAGCTCGACTTCCTGCTCAACGGCGGCTGGTGGGTGCCGGAGGTGCATGTGCTCAAGGCCGACGCCGGCACCGGCAAGAGCTCCCTGGTGTGCCACTTCATCGACTACGCCCTGCGCGAGGGCCGCACCGTCGGGCTGGCCTCGCTGGAGATGCCGCTACAGCACGTCGTCAACCGCATTGTGTCGGCGCGCAGCGGCGTGCCCTTCCGCCACCTGGCCCGTGGCTGGGGTCACTTCATGACCCGCGAGTGCGTGGACATCCTGGACGAAGTTCGCCGCCACGTCGCCGAGGTGACGCAACGGCTCATCATCGACGAGGCCCGCGGCTACGACGAAATCGAGATGGCCCGCCGGCTTCGTTCCCTCCGCGAGCGCGGCGCGAACCTCGTGGTGCTGGACCTCATCAACCGGGTGTACGCCAAGGCCGAGACGGAACTGGACAGCCAAATCCGCGTCAACCGCGCGCTGCAAGACCTCGCCACCCCGAAGGAACTGGGCTGCCCGGTAATCGTGGTGGCGCAGAACCGGCTGGAGAAGGGCGCGTCGGGCGGCTTGGCTCAGCTCCACGGCGGAAAGGCGCTCGTGCAGGATAGCCCCATCGTCATCGACGTGCGCGGGAAGCCCCGCGAACCGGGCTGCGATACCGAGTTTATAGTTCGTGTTGAGAAGAACCGCTACGGCGAGACGGGCGACGTGCGGTGCCTGGGGGACGCGGCGCACTACGCCTGGCGCGAGGCCCCGGCGGAAAGCGGCGACCACCCCTGGGCTGACCGGAGGGACCTGCAATGAGCCAGTACCACGAACCACCGCGCGCTGGCGCGGCCCTGAGCATGTGGGCCGTCGCCACCCTCGACAAGCTGCAAGACCGCGGCGACCAGAGCGTGGATGAACTCGCCTGGCGCCTCATCCGCACACCGGGCGAGTTGGCCGGCTGGCTCGCCGAGCTGGAGGCGGCAGGCTTGGCGACGGAGCAGTATGGCCTCTGGACGGCAGAGGCGGAGAGGACGTGACGCAATGACCGAAACCCCTGCCATTGACGGGCTTGTAGCCCGCGTGATGAACATCGACCCCGAGGTGCTGGACCTGGTGGTGACGGCCGCGGACGCGGCGACCCGGCTGCGGGACCGTGACCCCGCGCGGTTCGCGGCCCTGCTCGCCGAGCTGGCGCCGCGGGGCAACGGCGTGACCGTGACGCAGGAACTGGTGAAGCCGCTGCTCGCCGCCCTGCCTGACGCCGCGGCGGACGAGGTGGTTGCGGTGGCGGTAACCCCGCCCGACCCGGAGTTGACCACACGCATCTGCCCGCCGGCGCAGACGCTATACGGGCTGCTGGACGGCCACGCCCTCTTCATCGCCGTGTTGGAATGTGGCATGTGGACCATCGGCAGCGGTGAGAAGCGCGAGGTGTACTCCACCCGCGCCGCCGCCGAGGCCCGGCTGGTGGAACTCGGCGCGGAGCGTATCGTCGCGGTGCGTATCGTCGCGGTGCCCACCTACGAGCCCGCGGCGGAAGAGGTCCCGGTGGCCGCGCCCGTGGCGACCATCCCGCCCGTCGAAGCCCAGCCGGAACCCTCCGCCTACACCCCTCCCTACCGCCGCGACGCGGACGGCGAGCCGCTGCGCTACACCGGCAACAGCATCCCGCTGGCGCTCATCCTGGAGAAGCTCCAGTCCGGGCCGCTGTCGGAGGAGGGGCTCGTCGCCGCCCTGTGCGACTGGGACAACCTCGCGAGTGAGGCGGCGGTGCGCGCGGTGCTACGGGCGGAGCGGGTGTTGCACCCGAAGGAGCGAGCGGTGACATCACGCTCCGACGGGCGCTACGAGGCCCTGCTCCTCCCGCCGGCGGAACTGCCCGGCCGCCACGGGCGGAAGGCGCAGACTCAGCCACGCTCCGTCGTGGAGCTCAAGGCCGGCATCCTCTACGCCCTGGAGCATGGCCACACGCACGGCAAGGCCATCATGAAGTACCTCGCCTGCCCGCAGTCGCAGTTCTACGTCGCGGCGAAGGCGCTGATTGCCGAGGGCCTCCTGGCGCGTGTCGGCGACGGGCACTACGCCCGGCCGGAAGGGGCGGCGGCATGACCGGAGAGGACATCCGGCGGCTGTTCGAGGAGGAGGCCCGGCGCTGTGGCCTGCTGGCGTGGCACGACAACCACCCGCAGGGCAGCCCGGCCGGTTGGCCCGACACCGTCATCGTCTACCGCGCCCACCCGAGCCTGGTCCCGACGTTGCTCCTGCTGGAGTTCAAGAGTTCGCGTGAACGTCTGCGGCCCGAGCAGGTCGCATGGGGCGAGCAGCTCGCCGAGGTGGCCAGGTGCAGCAACGGCGCCGTGGTGTACCGCGTGGTCCGCCCCGCCGACGCGCACCTCCTGGCCGGCGAACTGGGCTGGAGAGACCTGGCCTGCCGCCTAGGTGGGCTCGTGGGTGACGCCACGCGGCCCGTAGGAGCCGGGGCAACCTCTCCGGAGGGCAATGGTGCCACCCCGAGTCCGGCGGCGGAGCTACGGGCACGCCAGGCGTTGGAGGAGCGCGGCCGGCGGGCCGGCGTGGGCGACGAATGGCTGCGCGCCCCGGACACCGCCCTGCGGCGGGTGGTCGAGGCGGCGGAAGGGAGCTGAGATGCCCGACTCTGACTTGACCATGACCGTTCACTTGTCGTTTGCGCGGTCGTTTGCGGAGGCGGTGGCGAACGCCCTCCACCTCGTGGCCAAGCTCGGCTTAGACCAGGCGCTGGAGCATTGCGAGGCGGAAGCCGGAGCAGACGCCGAGCTAGCCGGACTGCTGCGGGATGGACTGCTCGTCCTTGTGCGGTTCGCCGAGGAACATGGGGCCGGGCCGTGGCAGACGTGGGCGGCGGAAGGACGGTAACCGATGGCTACTAGCACCGGGATGATTCGGGACTGGTACGACGAGGGACTCGCACAAGGGGCCAGCGTGATGCTCGTGGCCTGCGACACATGGGACTGGGAGGACTATCCGGTCTACTGCGACAGCGAAGAGGACGCCCGCCGCAGTGCGAGTGAAATCTCGCAATCGGCTGACAAGCTGATGGAGTCCTACGCCCTGTGCTCGGAGGTGGCGCTCCGGGAAGCCCAACTCGCGCAGTACCGCTGCCACTGCTACTCGCGTAGGGAGGCGGAGGCGTTGTTGCTGGCGGCGGAATGGAGCCAGTCATGACCCTACCCGAAGCCAAGCGCCTCCTCGGTCAAGCGAAGTCAATCCGCATCTGGGAGCGAGTGGTTGACACGCCTACCGGGACGCGGCTTCGCCCGCAGTTCCTCCTCCAGCTCACCGGTGTTGGTGCTGGTGAGCTGGCCGTCCTGCCACCCGACTCGCCAGTGTTTTCGGAATACGCCCCCATGTGGGCCATCATCTGCGCCGGGGAGAACGGCGACCCAACCGGCTCATCACCCGTCATGGAGGCGCTCTGGCTCGTGCTGCAAGACGCGCTAGGTTCAGTCGGAGGGGCGACTGACGAAGCATGATTCCCACCCCGCAACTATCCATGACCACGCTACCCCCACCGGAGGCCATCATGGGCAATGACCTGCCGAAGCTGAATGCCACCGAGACGCGCATCCTCGGCTTCCTGGCCGACGGGTACTCGCAGGTGCAGGTGGCGCTCCTCACCCGCCGCAGCCCCAGCAGCGTCAAAGCCCACATCCGCCGGGCCAAGGGCAAGCTGGGCGTCAAGAGCACCACCCGCCTCGTGCTGCTGTGGCAGGAGCGAACCGCTCAGGTGTAGTCTTTCGATACCTTTGCGCTTGACAAGGGCCTAAGCCGCCGCCTGCCGGGCTAGACTTGCCGGCAGGAGCGCGCGGATTTCTGACCACCGCGCGTGAGAAGCATGGCAGGCAGGCCCACCAAGATTTCGGAGGAGCTTGTCGAGAATATCCTTGCGGCACTGCGCGAGGGTATCTCCCTGCGTGGCGCTTGCCGCCTTGCTGGGGTCAACCATTCCCTCGTGGTGAACTGGCTAACCGAAGCCGAGGCAGGCGCCAATGGCCTTCGGCGCAAGCTGCTCGACGGGATTGACGAGTGCCGCGGAGGCGACGAACGCAGCATCGTCATGCGAATGCGGAACCGCGCCATCGACCCCGATACGCCTGCCGCCGTGGCGCAAGCCGCCGACGTGTACCTCCTCCAGACGCTCTACCCCGACCCGTGGCGCGAGCGCAAGGCCGTCGAAGTCACCGGGGCTGACGGCGCCCCGGTGGAGGTCGTCATCACCTGCACGGTGCCGGGCGCCGACGCCCAGGCGGGAGGCGCCGATGGCCGCTAACCCCGCCCGGTCGTCTCACTATCACGTCTCGCTTCCATCCCTCCATGCGAAGCAGGCGCTCGTGTACCGAGACACCGCCCGGTTTATCGTCGTTGACGCCGGGCGCGGCTGGGGCAAGTCCACCTTCGGCCTGGAGTGGGCCTTGGAGCCGGCCCTCAATCACCCCGGATGGGTCTCGTGGTACATCGGCCCGTCCTATCCCGAGGTCGCTCTCCAGTGGCGTGAGTTGCAGGCCATGTGCCCGCCCGGCTTCCCCGGCGTGTTCCGCGAGTCGGACCACCGGCTCGTGCTGTGGAACGGCAGCGAGGTAGCCTTTAAGTCCGCCGAGGTCGGCGAGCGCAAGCTGCGCGGTGGCCAGCGCAACCGCGTGGTGATCGACGAGGCGGCAAGCATTCCCGACGGCCTTGACATCTGGGACAAGGCCGTGCGCCCCAGTCTCACGCGGCACCGTGGGCAGGCCCTCTTCATCGGCACGCCGCGCGGCTCCAACTGGTTCCAGGCCATGTACCAGCGCGGGCTCGGCGGTGACCGCGATTGGCACTCGTGGAAGTTCACCAGCTACGATAGCCCGTACCTGCCGGCAGACGACATCGACGCGGCCCGAGGCGAGTTGCCCGACCGCGTGTTCCGCCAGGAGTACCTCGGCGAGTTCATCGAAGACGGAAGCGTGTTCGCCAACGTCCATGCCTGCGTCGGCGACGTGTCCGACTTCGGCCAGCCGTTTGAGGACCGGCCCGCCCGTATCGTTTTCGGGCAGGACTGGGGCAAGCTCAACGACTTCACGGTCACGATGGGCCTGGACCTCGACAGGTCCATGCTGAAGCGGCTCTATCGCGCCAGCGGAACCGACTACGGGCTCCAGCGCCGCCGCATCAAGCAACTCGCCGACGAGCACCACCCGGCCGTCATTGCCGCCGAACGCAACGCGATGGGCGAACCGAACATCGAGGAACTGGAGAAGGAGCAGCTTCCCGTGGTGGGACTCACCACGGGCTCCAGCGACAGCCGCAAGACGCAGACCTACGACAAGGGCCGCGCCGTCCAAGACCTCGCCCTGCTGCTGGAGAAGGGCTTGTGGACCATCGAAGACGACGAGGTGGTAGTCAACGAGTTCGGTGCCTTCGGCATCACCCGCACACCAGCCGGGAGGTATACCTACGGCTCCCCCCACGGAATGCACGACGACTGCGTGATGGCCTCCATCCTTGCGAATGAGGGCCGCGAGTACGCTGGCCGCTATGCCCACCTGGAGTTCCTGTCGTGAGCATGGCCACCTGGATAGCGCGGCGGGCAGGCGAGGCGGTGGCCGCCTTCCGCGCCGCCGCCGCTCCGCAGGACAACACCAGCCGGGCCATGCAGGCGCAGTGGACGGATTGGGAGCGGGAGCGTGGCGTCCCGGCCCCGCGCGAGGAACGCAGCGACTCGGCCCGCTACGCCACCAGCGCCGACGTGTACCGCGCGGTGGCCCTGCTCGCCGAGAACGGCGCCAACGTCCCGCTCGTGGCCCACGTTGACGGCGAACCCGAGCCCGACCACGAGCTGAGCCTGCTGCTGGCCCACGGCAACCCCGACGAGGGCGGCCTGGGGCTCTGGGTGAACGTCTACAGCCGCCTCCTGTGCACCGGAGAATGCGCCGTCACCATCCGCCGCGACAACCCGCTCAACCGCGCCCTGCCGAACGCCCTGCAAGCCTGGGGCGGTGCGAGCTGGCGCGTCTACCCAGGCGCCGACGGCTGGATTGACCACTACCGCTACGTCCCGCGAGGCCGCACCGAAGCCGAGGGCATCCGCTTCGACCGCGACGAGGTGCTGTGGCTGCGGACGTGGAACCCCGACAACCCGCTCCGCGGCCTGTCGCCCCTCTCGTCCCTGCGGCTTACCCTCGACGCGCAGCTCGGCGCGGAACTGAGCAACCGCAACATCTTCGAGCACGGCTACCAGCTAGCCGGCGTGATGACCCTGCCGAACGCCACCAATGAGCAGGTGGAGCGGTTCAAGTCCGACTGGCGCCGACGTGGACAAGGCCCGCAGCACGCCCACGAAATCCTCTTCACCGGCGCCGATAGCGTGGACATCGAACGCCTCTCCCTCACGCCGAAGGACATGGAGTTCCTCGAGCTGCGCAAGGCCACCACCAGCGACGTGGCGCGGGTGTACGGCATCCCGGAGCCGTTCCTCGGCCTGCTGGACCATGCGACCTTGCAGAACATGGACGTGCTCCACGGGTCGCTCTGGACGGAGGCCATCCTGCCGCGCGTGCAGTGGCTGTGCGGCCTGCTCAATCAGCAGCTCGTGCCGCAGTATCCCGACGCCGAGCGGCTGACCATTGAGCCGGACCTCGACGGCGTTGACGCGCTCGACGACATCCGGCGGGGCAACGAGCAGACGGAAGCCCAGACCGAAGCCTCCCGCGCCGAGGCGTACAGCAAGCTCATCGTGGCGGGCGTGAACCCGGAGCAGGCCGGCGCCCTGCTGTTCGGCGAGCGCATGGAACCCTCGGCCTTCGGCAAGCCGCCCTCGGCGCAGAGCCAGCCCCAGCCGCCCGCCGCGAAGTCCTACCCCGCCGCCCCGGCCGGCCGCTTCACTCTCAGCGCCAAGGCCCTCGGCGCCGACCTCCGCGCCGCCCGCGCGGCCCTGGTGCCGGCCGGCGAAGTCGCCATCGCCACCGCCTTTGACCAACAGCGCACCATCGCCCTCGGCACACTCGCCCGCCGGTGGGGTACCCGCGACTTCGCCGACGACCTCACGGGAGACATCATGGCCGAGATTGGCCTCGACAGCAGCATGGATGACGCGCTCCGCGGCTTCTGTGCCGAGTCGGCCGAGACGGGCGTGCGTGTGTACGCCGACGTATACGGCCTGGGTGCCCACGTTGACCAGGTGGTGGCCGCGACCCTGCGGTGGGCCGAGACCACCGCCGCCCATCGGGTGGTGCTCATCAGCCGCGACACCGAGCAGCTTCTGCGCACCGGCATCACCGAGGCCATCCAGACGGGCGCCGGGTACGACGGCGTGCGTGACGCGGTGGAACGGGCCTTCCGCAGCAGCGCCGAGTCCGAGGCCGAACACCTCTACGTCGGCCGGGTAGACAACATCGTCAGCACGGAGTTGAACCGCGCATACAACCACGGCGGCGTCGCGGCCATGCTGGACAGCGGCGCGCAGTACCGCAAGTGGGTCTACAGCGGCATCCCCGACAGCCGCCACGGGCCGCACCCGCCGAATGGCGTCGTGTTGCCCTTCGGCACCCCGTTCACCATGCCGAACGGCGAGCAGGCCGAGTACCCCAGCGCCGACACCCTCGGCCCCGGCCAGTCATGCCGGTGCATGTGCATCACGGTGCGAGCCACCGCCGACGAGTACCAGGCGCAGGCCGGAGCGTAGGAGACCGCCATCATGGCAGAGGAAGACATCACGCAGCAGGCCCCGCCAGCCGAGCCCGGCGCCGCGAGGGTGCAGACCCTCGACACCGCCGTCAAAGCCATGCAGGGCGCGGCCGGCGAGAACAGCATCGACATCTGGACCAGCCGGCAGGAGGTAGACCGGCAGGACGAGGTGCTGGTGGCCGCCGGCTGCCGCCTCGACGACTACCTGCGCAACCCGGTGGTGCTGTGGGCACATGACCAGAGCGTCCCGCCCATCGCCAAGTCCCTGAGCACGCAGCCGGTGGTGGGGCAAGGCGTGCTGTCCACCTGGCTCTTCGCCGATACCCCGTTCGCGCAGGAGGTTGGCGGGCTCTACCGCGGCGGCTTCCTCAGTGCCGCCAGCGCCGGGTTCCGCCCCCTCGCCAAGATGCAGCCCATGCAGACGGCCGACGGTCGCGGCTATTGGCAGTGCGACGCATGGGAACTGCTCGAGCAGTCGGCCGTCTCCGTGCCGGCCAACGGGCTGGCCCTGGCGAAGGCGTTCACGCTCGGCAGTGACGTGGCCCGCGGGTTGCTCGCCGACCTCTACCCTGACCTGTGGGGCAACCCCAGCGCCGACCCGCAGGAGCAGCTCGCCCGCGTGAAGCAGACGGAGGCGGAGCGCATCGCCGCCGACCTGCGGCGCGTCGAGAAGGGCGCGGAGAGCCTGCGCAACATCGCCCGCCACCAGCGCAAGGGCGGGGACCTCACTTTCGACCCGGCACCCCTCGCGGGCGCCGTAGCCAGCATTGCAGAAGTGCTGGGCAGCGAATTCACCCTCAAGGCCCTTGGCCTGGCCGACACGGTGGAGCCCCATCCGCCGGCCGCGCCCGAACCCACGCAACCGCCAGCCGCGGAGCCCCATCCGCCGGCCGCCGCCCCAGGCGAGTCGGACCTCCCCGCGGAGGTGCTGTCGGCTATCACTGAGGTCGCCACCGACCTGCGCTCAGAAATGCGCGGCCTGCGTGACGACCTCCGCGACGACCACGAACGCCGCCGGAAACTAGCCAAGGCACTGATTGGTCGCCGTGTGCCCATCATCGGGGAGTGAAACCGATGGACGAACTGCTTGCAACCCTGAGGGGGTTGCGTGAAGACGTGACCGGACTCCGCGAGGAAGTGAAGACCTCGCGCGTGGAAGCGCCGCCGCCAGCCGACCCGCGGACCAAGGCGATGGCGCCGCCGCCAGCCGACTCGGAGGACGCCGAGCGGTCGGCCTGGGAGCAGAAGCGCGCCGACGCGCCCGCGCAGGCGGCATTCGACCTCATCATGCGGAAGAGCCGCAATGAGTGCACCGCCGCCGAGCAGGAACTGCGCAGCAAGGCCGACAGCCTCGTGTTGATCGGCATGATGTACGCCGCGCGCCCGCAGGCGCCGGGCATTCCCGGCGCTCCCGGAGCAGCTCCGCACCCGCGCTCAACGAAGCTCTGGGCGGACTTCCAGGACCTCGCCCGGAAAGCCCTCAGCACCAGCGTATCCGGCTCCGGAGCCGAGTTGATGCCCACGGCCCTCTCGACGAACGTGATGGAATCGTACCGGCTGGAGCGGCGACTCGCCTCGCTGCTGTACCCCGTGGACATGCCCACCAACCCATACGAGTGGCCGGCGGGCAGTATCACGGGCCTGCCGTACCTCATCGCCGAGAACACCGGCGACACCGGCGAGAAGGTCGCCACCCGAACCCCCACCACGCGCAAGACGACCTGGACCGCGCGGCGAACCGGCCTGCGGGTGCCGTACTCGCGGGACTTCTCGGATGGGAGCGTAGCCTCCGTGTCCGACTGGCTCGGCCGCGAAATCCCGCGCGTGCTCTCGGATGGCCTGGAGGCGGCCCTGCTGAACGGCGACACCGCCGCCACGCACATGGACTCCCGCCTCGTCACCACGAGCAACGACTGTCGCAAGTCGATGGTCGGCCTGCGCAAGCTGGCCCGGTCGCCGAGCGCCGATACCGAGGAGGACCTGTCCACCTTCACCGAGGCCAACCTGCCGAAGCTCACCCGCAAGATGGGCAAGTACGGGGTCCGCAGCGGCGACCTCGTGTACGTGACCAGCCCGAAGGTCCTCAGCCTCATCCAGGGGCAGACGACCAACTGGCCGAGCTACCAGAGCATCGACAAGATCGGCCCGCGGGCCATCAACGTCACGGGCGAGGTTGGCGCGCTCAATGGCTCGCCGTTGGTCGTCAGCGACCTGCTGCCGGAGACGTGCACCAACGCCGCCGCGGACACTGGCGGCACCGCCGGGAGCGACGCGCTCATCCTGGTGTTCAATCGCACCCGGTACGCGCTCGGCACCTACGGCCCCATCCTCGTGGAGGCGGCCTACGACATCGAGACCCTCCAGTACATCATCGTCGGCTCGATGATGGCCGACCTCCAGCCCTGGGACGACGCCACCACGGAACTGTGCGTGAGCGTCGGCTACAACATCTCCGTCGCCTGACGGTGACCTTGCCCGCCTGGGCCGGGACCGCCAACCGGCCCAGGCACGAAAGAGACGGTGCAGACATGAACGGGTTCAACGGGTTCAACCCGAACATGTGGCAGTACGAAATCATCGACGGCGGAGCCAGCGCCACCAGCCTCGCCGTGTCCGGCATCACGGTCGATGACGAGCTGCTGGTGGTGAAGTACGAGGGCTCCGACGGCATCGCCGTCGGCAACCTCATCGCCGAAGCGACCATCGACAGTGACGGCAACATCAAGCTCAGCACCACCCCCACCACGGGCGGCAAGCTTGAGGTGACTTGGCTCAAGAAGTCCGCCGCCGAGGCGTGACGCAGCGGCCGGAGTGCCTGCCATGCTGTGCGACATCACCTGCCGGACCCCACAGGGCATCAACGAGGCGCTGACCAGTGGTCAGCGCCTCGTGCTGCTACCCGGTGAGACCCGTCGCGGTCTCGATATCCCGCAGGTTGACATCGAACGGCTCCAACGCAAGCACTCCGGCACGCTCACCTTTACCCCTACCCGCGTCCTCAACCTGGAGACCAAGCGTGCCTGAGCGCGTCGCCCTCTGCACCCTCGTTGACCAGCAGCGCGAATGGCTGACCGGCCACGTCGCCCGTCAGTGGGCCGGCCTTGACTTCGGCGACGCCGAGGTGGTGGTGTTCGCCTGCGCGGACTGCCCCAATGGTGACACCCCCGAGGAGACGCAGGCGACTGTCGAGGCCATGACCCAGCCGCTGAATGACGCGGTGCCGTGGCCCGTCTGTGCCATCCACGTTGGCGACCTGGCCGAGCGGGTAGACGGCTTGCCGTCGCATGACGAGGTGGCCGGCGGCGTATGCTACAGCCACCCGGCGTTCCTGCACAAGATTGCCGAACTGCGGGAGGCGGTGCGCGCCGCGGCCGTGGCTGAGCACGACGGGCGGCAGGCTGACTACCTCTTCTGGCTCGATAGCGACACCGTGCCGCCGGTCACCGCGTACCGTCAGCTCCGCACCGACCTGGACGCCACGCAGGGCGCGATGGCCCCGCTGGTGTACGCCGGCATCTACCCCGAGCGGCGCACCGGGCGCAGTATCCCGCAGTGGCGTTCACGCGGCGAGCCGTACCAGATTCCGCTGCCCGAGGCCAGGCTGCTCCACGCCGATTTCAGCGGCTTCGGCTGCACCCTCGTGCCGCGCCAGGTGGCCGAGCAGGTGACGTGGCAGGACTTCGGCCGCTACCGCTACCAGCGCCGTGAGGCGTTGGAGCGCAACCCCGCCGAGAAATACGGGATGCAGGGCGAGGACGTGTGGTGGTTCCGCCACTGCGAGCTGGCGTACGGCCCGGCCCTGTGCATCGACACCCGCGTCAACTGCCGGCACTATCACCGCGACGGCTCGTACTGGGTACACGAGTGGCGCGACGAATCCGGCCCGGCGGCCACCTCCCGCTACATCACGGACGAGGTGAACCCCGCCGCCCGTTGGACGGTGGCCGGCTGTGGCACGCAGCACGGCCTCCTGCTCCCCGAGTACCGCGGCGTCTACCGCCCCCTCGGCCCGCACCTGCTGCTCGACTGCTCGCCGGAGTACGCCGAGGCGCTGGTGCGCCAGTACCCGCAGGACGTGGAAATCGTCTGGCGCGGCCGGGGCGACGAGGTGGAGCGGCCCTTCGTGCCGCAGGAGGTGGCCGCGTGAGTCAGGCGTCCAACGGCCACCGGCGCTACCTCATTACCTGCCTGGCGGATGGCGGCTACTCGTCGCCCGCGTTTTCGGTCCGATATAACCAGACCGTGGAGCGCGCCCTGCCAGACGAGGAGGCTGAGAGGTTGAAGCGCCAGTTTCGCGGTCGCCTGTCCATCGTCGAGAAGAACGGCCGCCCGCCGGCCCCGACCGCGGCGCCCCAGCCGCACGCGCCGGTTGGCTCCGGGGAGGCGCGAGAGGCCACTGGAGCCCTCTCGGCGTCACTTCAGCCGGCCGAGGATGAATGGTTCCCGCCGCGCCTCGAACCTCTACCCTGCAAGTCGCCGCAGGTAAGCGTCCTCATCCGCTGCTACAACGTTCATGCCGACTGGCTCCAAGCGGCCATCGACAGCGTGTGGCGGCAGGTCGGTGTCACCTGTGAAATCGTGTTGGTTGACGACGGCTCCGACGAGCCGCTACTGCCGCCCGCCGACCCGCGTATCGGCCTGCTGCGCTTCCCCTGGAACCGGGGCCTAGCCGAGGCAACCACGCGCGGTGCGGCGCGGTGCCGCAGGACCTTCATTCGCATGTTGGACGCCGACGACGAACTGCCGGACGGCGCGTTGGCCGCGCAGGCGGAGGCCCTGGGCGACGTCAAGCTGCTGTGCTACGGGCAGGCGTTGAACCTGCTGGACCCGAAGCGCGAGTGGTGCCAGACCGATGGGATGCGGCAGGCTACCGCCAAGGGCGCCACGCCGTACGAGGTGATACCCGACACCGAATGGCTGTTGGTGCCCGGCCCGTCCGGCATGTGGCGGCGGAGTTGGCGGCGCACCATGCCGCCCAGCCACCTCGTCACGGCGGATGACCAGCTTCTCGCCCGCGTGGGAGTGGCCGAAATCGAGCCCGACCAGTTCGTCTACCTCGACCGCCCGGTGTTGCTCTACCGGCCCGGCAGCCCCACGAGCAATCAGGGCGGCGAAGAGATGCCCGGCCGCGAACTGCGCCACCGGCTGACCGAGGAGTGCGTCGAGAAGGCCCGCCGCCGGCTGCTGCTTCACCGCACCCGCCGGGCGCACCCGCGGCCCCTGCATGTGGCCCTGGTGGAACACGAGATGTGCATCGGCGGCGCGCAGTGGCACATGGCCCTGCTGTGTCGCGAGCTATGCCGCCTCGGCGTTGACGCCCGCGTATTCACCCGCGGCTCGTGGCCCATGTGCGACTGGCTTGCCGCGCAGGGAGGCCGGGTCGAAGCCGGCCCGACCTCGCGGTGGCCAGAGTGGCTGGAACGCTCCCTCGCCGAGTTCGAGCCCGACGCGGTTGACCACTGCTGGCGCGTCGAAGAGCCGCAAGTCACCTGCTCCGGCAAGTGGCAGCGATTCGCCCATCTGCAAGGGCCGGGCGCGTTGGACCAGTGGGCCGGCAAAGCCTCTGCCGTCGAGCAGACCGACCGGGTGGTGTGCGTCTCGCAGGCGATGGCGGACATCATCCCCCATTGGGGCGACAAGCGGGTGGTGGTGCCCAACGGCGTTGACGTTGACACCTTCCGCTGCTCGGAGCGCATTCGGCCCGCGGCCCGCGCAGCCTACGGCATCCCCCGGGACGCTCGGGTGGTGCTCTGGACGGGACGCATGTCCGCCACCCAGAAGCATGTTGACCAGCTCCGCGCGCTCATCAACCTGTTGGAGCCGGAAGGCGTATGGTTCCTCGTCGGCGGGTTCTTCAGCGAGTGGGGCGGCAAGGCCAAGCAGGAGGCCGAGTGGCTGGAGTACATCGCCGGCCGGCGCGTTGTCTGGGTGAACGGCTATCTACCGTGGGAGTCGGCCGCCCTCTATGCCGCCTGCGACGTGTACGCCAGCACAAGTGCCAAGGAGGGCCTGAGCCTCAGTATGTTGGAGGCGATGGCCGCGGCCCGCCCAGTGGTGGTAACCGACGCGGGAGGCCAGCGGGAGGCCATCTTCGAGGGGCACAACGGGTGGCTGGTGCCCATCGGCGCGGTTGACGCCATCGCGCTCAAGGTGCGTGAGCTGCTGGCACTGCCCGCCCGCGAGCGCCGCGACATGGGCCGCTTCGCGCAGTTCGCCGCCGCCAGCCGCTACCACATCGCCAACACCGCCCGTGAGACGCTGCTGGCCTACTACGACGCCTGCGGCCTGCGCCCGGTGCTGCCGGCCACGCCCACCGTTGCCGAGGAACCCGCTCCGACGGCCAAGCCGAAACGGCCGAGGCGTCCCGCTCGGGGCAAGGAGACGGCGAATGCCTGACTTCCGCGAGTTCTGGGCACGCCTGCGAGCGGTGCGAGTCGAAGGGCGGCCGGTGCCGTACTGGTATCAGGGCGAGGCCGAGCCCGCCGAGCTGTACCGCCTCGCGGGCGAAGTGCCCAGCATGGTCTTCGGCGACGAAGGGCCGGAAGGCCCGCTTCCCATCGTCGAGCTGGGCACCTACTGCGGCGTCGGCGCGGCCTGCCTTGCGGCCGGCGTCCTGCCCGGCGGCCGGGTCTTCACGGTAGACCCCCACGTGCCCGGCTGGGACCGCGGCAACAACGTCTCGGGCACCGACCACCACGGCGGGTGCCGCACCGCCCGCAGTCTCGACACGGCTGTGCTGCTGTGGACTGACCTCGGGCTTCTCGACCGTATCGAACCCGTGACCTTCGGTTTCGCGGACGACCTGGCCTTGGCCGCGGTGCCCGGTTCGCTCGGCCTGCTCTTCCTCGACGCCGAACACCAGACCACCAGCCTGGAAGCGCAACTCGTGTGGTACGCCCACCGCGTCGCCCCCGGCGGCCTGTTGGTGGCGCACGACTGCGGCATCCGCGGCAACGAGCCGGAACCGTGGGACGTGGGTGGCGTGGTGCAAGCCTGGGTTGACGGCGACGGCGCCGACGCGGCATGGGAAGGCCCGCACAAGGTCAACTCGCTGTGGTGGTGGCGCCGTACCGCCGGGTACGAAGCCGATTACCCAGACCTGGCCGAGGAGGGCTAACCAATGGCCGTCGCCGCCAACGCCAACGCCCTCACCACGGCCGCCCTCCTGCGGACGTTCCTGGCGGACAGCCTCACGGCGGACACCACCGGGCGCCTTAGCGCGGACAATCTCCAGACGCTCATCAACGAGGCCAGTTCGGCAATCGAGCGGTGGTGCGGCGCGCGGCTGATTGTCAACTCCAGCGACTTTACCTACACCTTCGACGGCCACGGCGAGGCGTATCTGTACCTGCCCGACCGGCCCATCGTGAGCGTCACGAGCGTGACCCTCAATCAGTCGCAGCTCACGGTGCCCGCCAGCGCCACCGTCAATGACCCCGGCTGGTACCTGACGGATGAGGGCAAGCGCGGCGGCCGTATCGAACTGTATGGCTACACCGCCGACCTCGGCCCGCGCGGCGTGACGGTGCTGGCCAAGTGCGGCTTCTCCGCCAGCTTGGCGGCCGGTACCGCGTCACCCGAGCAGGCGCACCACCTCGCGGGTCTGGACGCCCTGCGCCGCGCCTGCAACACCCTCTGTGGCACCTGGTTTGAGAACCGCCTGGCGCGTTCGTCGCAGACAGTGGAGGGGCAGTCCGTTAGCTTCGACTCGGGCACCATGCCGGAGCGCGTGGTTGAACTGCTGCGGCCCTACCGCATGGAGGTGCTGCGGTGATAGTCGCCACGATGGAGACCGACAGCCGCGCCGACGCCCTGGCCGACATCCTGCCGGACCTGGTGGAAGCGGCGCTGGCCGAATGCGTCAACTCAATCGGCAGCGCGGCGGCCAATAAGGCACCGGCCTACACCGGAAGCCTGCGGCGTAGCTTGCTCCAAACGGGCACCGACCGGGTGAGCGACATCCAGATCGACGGCTGGATCGGCGTGGTGCCGTACTGGTGGGAGACGGAGGAGGGCACCGGCCCGGTTGACGTGCCGGTGGGCGACGGCACGCCCGGCAGTGGCCTGTGGCATTGGGTGAAGAAGAAGAAGCTCGCGGCCGTGAAGCTTAAGGCCGGCCCGGACAAGGGCCTCGTGCTCCGCCGTGGTGCAGGTGTGGACGCCAAGTCGGGTGTCGAAGGCAAGCTCGGCTCCGTGGGTATCTACCAGCGCGGCAACCTGCAAACACCCGCTCGGCACAGCCGGAAGAAGCAGTACCTCACGGCGTTGGAGCAAGCCGAGGCGTCGTTGGCCTGGGCGGTGCACCGCGCGCTGCTCAAGAACGGCCTGCGTGCCCAGCATTGGTTCCGCGAGTCGCGGCCCGACCTCTTCATCGCCGAGTTCGAGGCGAAGGTGGCGCGGTTCATCGGCGGGGAGGTGCACCCGTGAGCCTCACCTCCGAGGTCACCACCCCGTTCCGCTCGGCAGCCCTGCTGGCGGCGTACAACGTCAGCTTTGCGGCGAACTCACTGGAGCAGCTTGACGCCACCTTCGGCATTCAGCCGCACGAGCGGTTGATTGCCCACGAGGCGGTACCCAGCCTGCCGGCGATGGCGGCCACCCTGCGCAGCCGGAGGCGGAGCGACTACGAGACGCGGCAGAACCTCGAAGTCGGGTGCATCGTGCGCGTCTGGCTGGCATTCGCCGATGGCGACCCAGTGGCGGTGTACGACCTCGGCGCGCTCTACTGCGACTGCATCCGGGCGGTGGCGACAACCCAGCTTGCCGGGACCTTCCGGCTGTTCAAGTGGCGCGAGGACAACCCCACGGGGGAGCCCTTCGTGCACGGCGAGAACGTCCCCACGCGGCGCGTGTGGGCCGACTTCGACCTGGTGGTTCCCTACAGCGGCCTGACGGTGTAGGGGCGTAAGGAGCGACGAACATGGCTCAGACAACCCGAGTCAGCGGCGAGAACGGCAGCGCCAACGTGGGCGGAACCACCGTCTACTGGAAGGGCGAGTTCGCGAACAACTGCAAGGCGCGCGGGTTCCTCGCCCGCGCCACCGGAGATGACGCGGGTATCATCAAGATCGTCGGCGGACTCACGACCGACTCCAACTGCACCATCAGCCAGGTGATGCTCGACGCCTGGAACGACCTCATGGACCTCGATGGCACGGAGGTCGTGTGCACGGTGTTCCAGGGCACGGTCACGGTATTCGAGTGCACGTGCGTGGTGGAAGCCTCCGAGAAGGGCGCTGCTGAGGATATGGGCCTCGGCGACATCACCCTCAAGCCGCAGGGCGTGCCCACGGTCGGCGCTCCGGGCGGTGCGTAGGCAGAGGGAGTAGCACATGTCCCGTCGTCTCACGACGGCGCAGGATCTGCTCGACTGCCTGCCCCCGGAGTTGCCCTGGGGCTACGCGGTCGGCGCGCTTCCCGGCGCCCCGGCGGATTCGGTGGTCTGGCTGAAGCCGGCCCGGCTGGGCCATGCGCTCTTCGTGCACATGGCCGCGCTGGAACGGGCGAATCCAGACCGCCTGCCGTCGCTTGCCCAGCGGCAACGGATGCTGCTCGCCGACTCGCTCTACCGCAACCCGGCACAGTGGCGGTGCGGCGAAGGCGATCCGGCCGCTCCCGGTCAGTGCGAGGTCTGCGACGAGATGCAGCTCTGCTGCGCCACCTGCGGGTGCTGCGCGGAGCACTGCGGCTGCTCCGGCGAAGTCCAGCCGGACGGCGACCCGGAGACGTTCGTTCGACTGTTCGGCTCGGAGGAAGCCGTGGCGCGGCTCGGCGACCCCACGATGGACGGCACGCCGGCCGATGGGTTCCTCGTCGCGTTGATGGAGGTGAGCGGTTGGCCGAACGTGCCGCTCACCCAGCCGGAGGCGGCGCCCGCCGACAGCTTCGAGGCGTGGGATACGGCCGTGGCCACCGACCTCGGCCGGTGGGTGCCGGGCCTGCTGCCGGACCCCGAAGCCGAGCTGTACATCCGCCCCTTCGACGAGGCCACCCGCGACCTGGCGCAGTCGATGGCCAACTGCGCCGACAAGGGGTTCGCCGCGAGCGTGCCCTTCCGCTCGACGCCGTACCTCGTGGCCGACGTCGTGCGCTCCGGGCCGGGCGGCGACCCGCTGCTCACCCCCGACATGGCCCGCAACCTGTGGCTGGGGCTGGCGCAGGCCA
>Ga0172367_10003586_pt1 | contig 19929 bp, 19 predicted proteins | sample Lak10m_FD_114542 | JGI IMG/M metagenome (GOLD analysis project Ga0172367, IMG submission 114542) | Freshwater microbial communities from Kabuno Bay, South-Kivu, Congo - kab_022012_10m | ecosystem: Environmental > Aquatic > Freshwater > Lake | place: Democratic Republic of the Congo: South-Kivu...
CCTTTATCTAGCCTGGTTTCATCATTCGTCGAGTGAAGCCAAATACCAGAACCATTTTTTCCTGAACTCGAATCAATAGGATTTGGATAATCTGTGACAAAAGCACCTGCACCATAAATGATGGCTTCTTTCCCATTCTTTTCTAACAATTCTTTTTTAGTCATAAAATCAATAAAGTTATAAATACCTTCTGGAGTTTTTAAATCTCCCTCTTGAAGTTTATCACCTGTCTTTTTACCAGTGACCATTTGGTAAGATTTAACAAGCTCTGGATATCCATCATTGTTTTTAAAAAGATGGAGCAAATGAGTAGATTTTTCAGCTACTAAAACATGATGAGCAAAAAAAGAATCCAAGTTTAAAAGTGGTGCTGGGTATACTTTTAAGTTTTCAATAGAATGAGAATTAAAAATAATTAAAGAGAGAAGGAGCATTTTTTTTAAATGATTCATCAACAACACCTATTGGCCGAGCCTTATTCTCGGGTAATGTTAAAAACTATAGAATTATTTTATTCTATTTAGCTAATTCATTGCAACTTGAATTTATCTATCTATTGTAATTGATTAACTTTTTTCCTATCTTTTTTAATTTGAGCATAATGTTATAATGAATTTATTTAAAAGGAAAAGGCCATGTCTTCAAAAAAAATGGATGCTGCAGATAGAACAATCAAAACTGCACTAAACAAGCACGAATTAAACAATATCGATATCAGTAAAGTCTTTAAAGATCCCATCAATTTAAAAATTCAAACTCTATTTGACTCAGTTTATAAAGCATCAAAATCAAAGCCACAAAAAAATGATGATGAATATTCTCTAGATAACTTATTTGGTGACACAAATGAGACACAAGTCTTAGATTCAGATGAAAAAAGCTCTCCATTAGAAGAAGCCCCTAGTCCAACTTTGGTGTTTAATAGTGATGAACTGACAGATTCTTCACTCTTGCAAAAAGAATCAGAAATGACAAGTTCTGAAGAGTTTTCAGTTGATGAAGGATTTTCAGTAGAAAAGGAAGATGCATCTGAATTAAATTTTTCTGATAATAATGAATCTCAAGGTGATATTGGTCTAAATTTAGGTGAAAGTTCAGATGAAGAATTAAATTTCGATGGACCAAGTGCTATTGAAGCTTCAAGTTCTAGTAGTGAAAGCGATGATGGCCTTGGAATTGATTTTTCTGCATCAGACAGTGAAGAATTGGAGTTTGATGAAACTTCAAAAATAAGTCAGAAGAAAGAAGAGGTAAAATCTGTAGAGGAAGATCTTTCATCTTTTAGTTTAGAAGAAGCTGCAGAAGAAAATGATAAAACAGGAGAAAATTTAAATTTTGATGAAAGTATTGGTTCAAACGACTTTATAACTTCTGAAGATTCTCGTAAAAATATTGAAAGTACCATTTCAAGCATCATAAAACCAAATGTTGAAAAAACCGATGAATTTAAGAATTTGTTAAAAGATCCAGAATCAACAAATGAGAAAATTCTGATTGCAGCTGTTCAAGCTGAAAGAGAAGATTCTGGTGAAGATTTAAACTTTGAAGATGTTCCACCTGATGTTCCTACCAAAACTGCAGAAAATACTAAATTGCATACCCATGTAGACAATCAATCATTATATAACAATTTAAATACTGAAGACGCGATGAGATTTCAATCGACGATCAGACAACTAAGAGAAGAAAGAGAAGAACTTTTAGGACAAATTAAATTTAATAAAGGGCAACTTCGAGAAGCTGAACAAGATAATTTATCTTTAAAAGCCGCTTATGACGAAGTAAAAATTGAATTAGCCATACTAAGAAAAAAACAGAATCTAGAGTTAGAAGATTTAAAATATCGACTCAGTATAAATGAAGAGAAACGTTTATTGATTGAAGAGAAGTATAGACAATCAGAAAAACAAAAAGAAAAATTAGAGCAAAAAGTTCGAATTGACTACAATCAAGTAAAAATGCGGGAAAAAGAATTAGAGAGCAAACTTGAGCTAATGTCGATGGATATTGATAGTCAGTTAAAAAGTAGAGATTCAAAAATTTTAGAATTAAGAAGAAAAATTGACTCTTTAGAATTCAATATGGAAAATGCGGCGATTAAAGAGCAAAAATCTCAAGATGACAAAAGAAAAGTGGAAGAAAAATTGAATAAAATTATGAAAACGCTAAGAAATTCTATTGAAAGCTTAGAAGAATCCATTGATGAAAGTACACACGAAAAAGATTTGGATAAATAATGATTCATGAAAAGTTGATTTATTTTTTGGCCGGTTCTCATTTATACGAGAGTGAGAGAGCTTTGTTTTTAAGTCTTGATAAACTTTTGCAAGAAAGTTGTTTAGTAAGACCAGTATTATTCTATTCAACAAGAGATAAAATCGATCATTTTTCTTTTAAGAAATGCCGCTCAGTTTATGGTAAATCGGATCGAATTTCTCTCTATAGTCCTCTAATTTTAGATCAGCTATGCACTAAAGCTTTTAATCAAAAATCTAAGTTTTTTGAATGGGAAGTAGAAGGTGTGTACTATTACTATTTAAGGTTAGGCGTAAAAAATGGACAGATTTATTTTTCTGTTTTTTCTTGTCCAAAAAAAGTTGACTATGTTTTTTTAAGTGCATTGGCAAGCTTTTATCAAAACCAATTAAACTTAATCAAAAAAATGGAATTGCTGATCAAAAACCAAGAATTGATTCACATCGATGATGTGACTGGTCTTTATAATCTAAGAAAACTTTTTATTGATCTTGAAAAAATGGTAAATCGTTTTTCTGATTATCATGAACCATTTTGCGTCTTGTTTATCGATATAGATTATTTCAAGCGGGTAAATGATAACTATGGACACTTAGTAGGGACTAAGCTTTTAGAAGAATTGTCCTTGTTGGTTAAAGGATTACTTAGAGAAACAGATTCAATGTATCGCTATGGTGGGGATGAGTTTGTCATAATATTACAAAATACTTTTTCTGCAGGTGGAAAACTTGTTGGGGAAAGAATATTGCAAAAAGTAAAAGAAAATGTTTTCAAAGTAAAAGTTTTAGAAAATGAAATACCCTTTCATTTAAGTGTCAGTATTGGGGTGAGCGAATTTCCTCATGATGCTAAAAGCAAAGAGGAGATATTACAAATCGCTGATCGAATGATGTATGAAGCTAAGGAATCAGGTCGAGGAAATGTCTTTAACACACAAGATGTTTTTAAAACAGCTATCGCCAAAGTAGTCAAAGAAGGATAAATCATATGTTGCTTTTAGTTCTTTCTGATTTACATTTAGGGAAAGGACGATACTTCAAAAATGGACAAGTCAATCTTCTTGAAGATTTTAATGAGGACGAAAAATTTTTTGAATTCTGTGAATATTATTCAAAAGGCGAGTATGAGAATGAGCCTGTTCACATCATTTTAAACGGTGATATATTAAATTTAATACAAATTGATATCGACGGAGTTTTTACTTCAATCATTGACGATGAAGTGACCGTGAAAGCAATTGATCAAATAGTCAAAGGTCACCCACGTTTTTTTGAAGGACTCAGACGCTTTTTAAAATCACCCAACAAAGAGCTTACTTATATTATTGGAAATCATGATACAGGAATTGCTTTTAAAGCAGCACAAGACTCGCTTAGAAAATATATCGGTGAAGAGTTGAAGTTTGCTTTTGAAATTAATTTACACGGAGTTCACATTGAACATGGTCACCGTTTTGAAGTTATTAATACCGTCCCTTCTGAAAAATATTTTATGGAAGGCCCAAACGGAAAAATTATTTTGAACCTTCCTTGGGGATCGCTATTTTGTATTCATCTTCTCCCTATTTTAAGAAAAGATCGACCGAATATTGATAAAGTCAGACCCCTCACATCGTATATCAAGTGGTGCCTCATTCACGATTTTCCTTTTTTTTATCGTTTATTAGTAAAGGTAGCAAGTTATCTCGTTCAAAGTAATTTTGATGAATTTATAAAAGAAAATCGTAATTTCAAAACAACCATAAGTATTTTAAAGCAAGTGACTATTTATCCGCTTTATTCAAAAAAGGCCAAGGCCATATTAAAAAGACATCCAGAGATTCATACCGTCGTGATGGGGCATACTCACGTTCAAGAATGGACGAAATTTCCTGAGAATAAATATTATTTTAATACAGGAACATGGAACTTTATCCCACAAGTTGATGCAGGTATGCTCGATGGACAATCAAAACTAAATTATGTTTCGATTAGAGTGAATAAAGAAAGTAATACTTTTTTAAATGGGTCGATCAACGTATGGCATGGAAATTGGAAGCCATTTAGCGCAGAAGCAAGTTCAAATGCATAGAAAAACTATGCATTTGAACAAAAGATTTTGATTATCGAGAAGATTTTTTCTTAGTAACTTTTTTCTTTGAGGCTTTTTTTGCTGGAGCTTTTTTCTTTTTCTTCATCATCGCTTCAACTTTTTTCGAAAGACTATTTAATTCCTTCTTTTGATCATTTAAAAATTTTTTAGCTTTTGATATTTCAGCTTGAACTGTTTTTTCAATCTTTTTTTCTAAATCTTTTTTTTCTGCATGGAATCTTTCTACAATGACGTGTAAAGCTTGATTTTTTTTCAATGTCTCAATTTCTTTTTTAATGTCTTGAAATGGTTTTAACAATGTCTTTTTGTCCATATGAACCTCCAGCGTTCGTTTACAATGTTTTTTTGCAAATAGGTATCTTGTAGCCAAAGCCAAAACTTCTCGGCTTCAACTTAATTATAGGGCAAAATTGTCTGCGTTTGTACTCAGAATTTTTTACTAGTTGATAACTTTTTAAAACGTCTTTTTCTTCATGGCCGAATTTAATGATGTCATTGACTGAGTATTTAAAACTTAATATTGCTTCAAGAATTGGGTCGAGTTTAGAGTAATCAGGCAAACTCATGGCATCAGTTTGATTTTCTCTAAGTTCAGCACTTGGTGCCCTCGTGATGACTTCATTTGGAATTAGTTGACCAAAGTATTCATTGATAAATTTTTCTAATTCAAAAACTTCTAATTTATAGAGATCACCCAAAATCGAAAAGGCCCCAACAGCATCACCATACATGGTTGAATACCCAACAGCAATTTCACTTTTATTAGAAGTATTTAAGACTAAAGAAACTTGATGGTTAGATCTGGCAAATAAAAAATTTCCACGCAATCGACTTTGAATATTCTCGTCTGAAATACCTTGAAGTTCTTCGCCAAAAGTATCTTTGTAATGATTGCGAATGGCCGAATGAATAAACTTGATGGGCATATTTTTTAATTTAATATTTAAATTTTGGCATAGATCAAAACTTAGATCATAACTTTGGGTGGAAGAAAATAAACCAGGCATATAAATCGCTTCAATTTCAATTTTCTTTTGATTGATTAATTTGTAGCGCTCTTTCATTAGGTATAAAATGGTTAGCACAAGACAAGAATCAATTCCTCCACTAAGCGCCAAGGTAAATTTATGAATTTGATGTTTTCTTGCATATTCGTAAATAGCAAAAGTGAGAGCTTGAATAATTTCAAGTGACTCTGCTTTTTTTAGTGGCAAAAGCTCTAGTTTCGTTTGATTTAAGCGATTAGAAAACATTTCTTCCCAAGAAGAAAGAAAAGCGGGAGATTCGCTTTTCATTTTAGTCGAGCGATAAGCTGACCAGGAAATAGTTTTCACTTCAGCCGTAAAGGGATCCATGAGTAATTCAACATCAGGTCCATTAATGTAAAAGCTCATTCCATCAAATAATATTTCATCTTCTAATCCCACTCGATTGACGTAGGCCATCGGGGCCTTCAAAAGATGAGAGAGGGCTTCGGCCCGTTTAATTCTACGCTCAATTTTGTTGAGATAGTAGGGAGAAGCAGAAAGATTGACGATTAAATCAATGGGTTTAGATTTTTGATATTCTAAAAGTTGCTCAATCGGATTGATATCATGCAAGTGAGAAAACCACATATCTTCACATATTAATAAGGCGACTTTTTTACCTAAAACATCAATCACTGAAGCTTCGTTACCAGCGGTAAAATATTTTTTTTCCTCGTAGATGTCATAATTGGGCAAAAGTTCTTTAACGTGAACAACTTTGAGATTTTTACCTGGAACCAGTTCAAAAATAACATTTTCAATCTCACTCACTTGACCCATGGCGTCCAGGTGATAATTCAATCCACCCAGTAAAAGCACTGTCTCAGTGAGATGGGTCTGATTTTTTGACCAGAGATTGATCTTTTTTATTAATTCTAAGTACTCGTCTATAAATGATTTTCGAAGTACGAGATCTTGGAGAGGGTAACCAGTTAAAAAAAGTTCAGGAAATAAATGAAGTCCCTTAGAAGCCTGAGGTACAAAGGCGCTTGAGAGATATTCAAAAAAACCTTCAAAATCTGCTAGATCGTGATGAGTTTGATGAAGAATTATTTGCATGAACGCATCCTAAGATATAAATTGAGCTCATTTTAATTTAGCAAGTTTTGGAAATTATGTCTAAGAAAGTTTTAGTTATTGGTGCAGGTTTAGCGGGCTCAGAAGCGGCTTTTTTTTTAGCAGAAAAAGGGATCAATGTTGTTTTGTTTGAAGCGAAAACCAAAAAGCTTAATCCAGCTCAAAAATTGACAACTTTTGCAGAACTGGTTTGCACCAATTCACTTAAATCAATGGTGGATAGCACTCCCCATGGTTTGTTAAAGCTTGAAATGAAGGCCTTTGGTTCAATTATTTTAAAAACCGCCTATAAACATCAAGTTCCCGCCGGAGATGCACTCGCGGTTAATCGCGAAAGCTTTTCAACTGAATTAACTCAAATTTTAAGTCAACATCCAAACATTCAAGTTGTGCATGAAGATGTTTCAGATCCAAATAAATTATTGGATGAATATCAAGCTGATTATGTGATTGTGGCCTCTGGGCCTTTAACCACAGATCCTTTAACCAAATGGATTATGGAAAATATTTCAGGGGAAGATTTTTACTTTTACGATGCCATCGCTCCTGTCGTTGATAGTGATAGCTTGGATTATTCAAAATTATATTTTAAAGATCGACATGAGCCTTATGATCCAGATTCAGACAAAAGAGCAGACTATTTAAATGCGCCAATGAACAAAGAAGAGTATGAAAAATTTGTAGAAGCTCTGGCCTCAGCGGAAAAAGTTCCGGCCAAAGATTTTGAAAATTATAAATATTTTGAATCCTGTCTTCCTATAGATACCATGGCCGAAAGAGGAAAAGACACTCCACGATTTTCTTGTATGAAGCCGATTGGTCTTGAAAGACCAGATGGCACACGCCCTTATGCTTGCGTGCAACTAAGAAGAGAAAATTTACTGGGAGATGCTTTCAATTTAGTGGGCTTTCAAACTAGACTTACCTACAAAGAACAATTGCGAGTTTTTAAAATGATTCCTGGTTTTGAAAATGCCAGCTTCATTCATTTAGGTTCTGTTCATCGAAACTCTTATCTTAATTCTAAAAAATTATTAAACGAAGATTTCTCAAGTACAAAGTTTTCAAAGATTCATTTTGCCGGACAGATGACTGGAGTCGAAGGTTATACAGAAAGTGCTAGCATGGGTCTCTATGTCGCCTTCCAAGTGTATCGAAAACTTCTAGGCAAAGATGCCATCAAATTTCCCATTGATACCGCCTTTGGGGCCTTGGTGAATTATGTTTTTACTGCTCCAAAGCCTGTTCCATCAAATATTAATATGGGGCTTTTTCCTAGCGTAGAGCTTTCTAAAGAGCAAAGAAAAAGAAGATCGGAAATTAAATCCATCAAAAAAGAAATGATTTTAGAGCGTGCAAAAAAATCATTAGAAGAATTTTTAAAGGACCATTCATGTTAGGAGTTTTATTTATATTTTTGGCCTCATTGTCTTGGGCCTTAGATACTTTGATTCGCTATCCCTTACTTTTTAGTGGGACCTCTGCATTGGTGATAGTTTTTTATGAGCATCTCATTTTAACTTTAGTATTTTTGCCACTAATTTTAAAAAATTTCAAAATGGTCTTAGACTTAAAAGTTTCAAGTATTATTTACTTTTTGATGATCGGAGTAGGTGGGTCTGCTCTTGGGACTTTATTTTTTACGGAAGCCTTTAGTCTCATCAATCCTTCTTTAGTTATTTTACTGCAAAAACTTCAACCAATTGTGGCAATCATTTTTGCAAGATTTTTCTTAAAAGAAGAGATAAAAAAAGAATTTATTTTTTTTGGAGTGATTTGTTTAATTGGGGCCATTTTACTTTCTTGGTCAGATTTAACAGGCATTACGAGTGTGCAGAGCTTTTTTAATGAACAGGCCTTTAAAGGCTATCTACTGACTTTAGGGGCCGTATTTTTTTGGGGAATGTCGACCGTTTTTGGTAAAAAATTAAGCCTTGAAGGAAAAAGTGAATATGAAATTATGGCCGGAAGATTTGTCTTTGGTTTTTCATTTTTAATTTATTATGTCTTTTTTAGACATTCACAAACTATAAATTTACAAATCTCATTTGAAAGTAGTTATAAAATTCTTGGAATGGTTTTATTGTCGGGTCTTTTAGGAATGTATTTCTACTATAATGGATTAAAAAGAGTCTCGGCCAAAGTTTGTGCCCTTTCTGAAATGTTTTTTCCTTTATGTGCCGTTTTAATTAATTATTTATTTTTAAATAAGGCATTAAGTTTAATGCAAATGATCGGGGGAGCCCTACTTATTTTGGGTGCTACAGTTATTCAAATCAAGAGATACTAAAGATGAAAGTTGCCATCACTTGTGATTATTTAATTAAAAGAAAACATTATATCGAGGCCATCGAAGCGGTCTTAGATCTCTATCCTGATGCCGAAATTTACACTTTTTGTCATCGAAAAAAAGGTATTCTCGGAGTGATCGAAAGGCGAAGAATTAGATCCACAGGGCTTTCAAATAAAGTAAAAACTGAAATGGATTTCTATCGTAATTTGTATAAACTTCCCTTTATGGCAAAAAATTTATTTGTATCTTGCCAGTATGATTTGATCATTAATATTTCTCTTGGACTTTCTCAAGGTTTTAAAAAGTGTAAGAGTTCTAAGCAATTAACTTATTTGTATGAACTTGGTTTTGAAAAATTTGAAAAAGTAGGTTTGATCAATCACTTGACTCGCGGATTGATTGTTCATTATTTTAAGCGCTCTTTAAAAAATGCCGATTTTTTATGGGTCTCAAATCATCGTTTGCTTGAAGGAATCAAAGCCATTAGAAATGATGTGGAACTTGTTTATCCACCATTTAAAGTGAATGATTATCGCATTTTTCCCGAAGGAATGATCAAAGAAGAATTCATTGCGATTGAAACAAATGATTTGTCAGCAGAACAGTTTGTCGAGTTGACTCAATATTTAGATTCTATAGGTGAAAATTGGAAATTAATCGGTCCAGAAGATCGTTTTTTACATCTGAAAGAAAATTATCCAAGACAGATTTTTGGGGAGCGATGTTCCGGTGAACATGCCGCTTTTTTAGGAGCGGCAAAGTGCTTAATAAGTTTTAATCAAACTGAATTTCCCAAATATTCCCTGGCCTCATTATTAACGGGAAAACCAGTCATCGGCGTTTCTTATCAGTCGGATTTTATCAAAGTAGATGGCCTTTATTCGTTTTTAAGTATGAATGAATTAAAAGATCATTTAACAAATCTAAATACCCAGAAAGCGACTATCGATTTTCAAGAAGTCAGAAAAAATCTATTAAGTTTTGATGAAGCACATTTTAAAATGACCATTAAAAAATTTATCGATCAGAATTTTCTATACAAGTAAAAAGCTCCCCGAGATTTTTTCCTGTTGAATTCATAAATGGCCCAAAATGGACATAGGCCTTTCCACTTTGAAAATGCGGTGAAACACATCTTAGATCAGCACTCTTTAGTTTTCCATTGAAAAAATTATTTGGGTGAGTGGCCGAAGTTTTGTTGGTATTAACTTGTATTGAAAATGTTTGAATCATTTTATGAACACCACAAAAAGTATTAAAACTTTGCAGACTTGATCCAACCACATTAATGACTTCTTTATTAGTTAATTTACTATTGATTTGGCAATGAGTTTTATTTTGATGAATTTGATTCCATGCTTTCACACACGGAGAGATATTATTTGCGAGATTTGGGGTAAATTGAAATAGGCCGATATTTAATTTTGAAGATTCATTTTGATAAGGATCTTCATAAAATTTGACACCCGCAGGTTTTCGATAATTTTCACTGGCATATTTTTTTGCCACTTGATTTGATTTTTCACTGTCGGCACTAGAAAGTGATTCTACATAAGAGAGGCAAGAATAAAAACGGGACCATTTTTCCAGAATTTTTTTCTTGGCGACGATATCTCCATTTTTCGCCTCAATTCGTAAATCATTTGTTGTTTTTGAAAATCGATTGATTCGTTCAATTGTTAAATTATCTGGAATTTTCGTGTTAGAGATGGTTTTAGCAAGGGTTTGAGTATTTACTTCACAAAGTGGGTGACTCATTAAACTGACCGGATAATAGGCATCGTTATTTGAGCTGGTTCCATAATAACTTCCGACACCACCTACAAAGGCCTGGGTGTCTTCAAGCATCTGACTGACATAATAGCTAATTTGTTCAGAAAAGTTTTCAGGTGATTTTTCAAAATCAAAACATTGATCCGTGGAATCTTCATTAACTAAAATTCTCGTTGAAAGAAGTTCATCATTATTTTTGAAGTCATCAACCATGGAGCCAACGACACTTGCGTTGTCTAAATAGTCATGACTTAAAATTTTTTCTTCTAAAGCATGGCTAAATTTGGATAGACATGCCAGTACTATAATTATTTTGAATTTTTTCATAGACGCCATTTCGGCATCTTAGAAAATAAATTGACTTAGTTTCTGTCGAGGATTTTTGTCAGGAACTCTTGAGCTCGAGAGCTCTTTGGTGAATTAAAAAAAGTAGGTGAGTCGGCCATTTCTAGGATTTCACCATGGTCCATAAAGATAGTTTTATCTGAAACATTTTTTGAAAAGCCCATTTCATGGGTCACTACTAGCATGGTCATCTTTTGGAGTGCTAAATCTTTCATGGTCATCAAAACTTCATAGGATAGCTCAGGATCAAGGGCCGATGTCGCTTCATCAAATAACATGACATCTGGATTCATGGTGAGGGCCCTGGCAATGGCCACTCGCTGTTGTTGGCCTCCAGATAAACGACTTGGATACTCGTCTTTTTTATGATGAAGTCCTACGCGATTTAAATATTCTAAGGCCAATTCTTTTGATTTATCGATATGAGAGTCTAATACTTTCTTAGGCGCTAAAGTGAGATTTTCAAGAACCGTTAAATGGGGAAAAAGATAGAAGTGTTGAAAAACCATGCCAACTTTACTTCGATGTAAATTAATTTCTTTTTCAGAAGTTAAATTATCAATGCGATTTCCTTCAAAAATTATTTCACCGAAATCAATTCGTTCTAAAAGATTCATCGTACGAAGAAGTGTCGACTTTCCAGAACCAGAAGGTCCAATAATAGAAATTACTTCCCCTTTAGTCACATTAAATGAAATATTTTTTAGAACTTCTAGTTCACCAAATTTTTTAGAAATATTTTTAAATTCAATTATGTTGCTCATCCTTTTTGTCCTAGACGAATTTCAAGTTTATGGGCCACATAAGATAAAAATAAAACAATGATTAAATAACCTAAGGCCGCCCAAAAATAAACTTCCCATGGCCTTAAAAATTTTGCCCCAATTCTTTGAGTGGTATACATGAGTTCTGATAAGGAGATGACACTCACCAGTGAAGTTTCTTTGGTGAGAGAAGAAAATTCATTAACCAGTGGAGGAATAAGTCTTTTATAGGTTTGGGGAATAATCACACTTTTCATCGTGTGAAAGTGGGAGAGTCCAAGAGCGCGACTCGCCTCATACTGGCCCTTTGGTATAGATTCTATTCCAGATCTAAAAATTTCTGCCAGATAGGCACCAGCATTTAAACTTAATGCTAAAACTCCGGCCGGAAAAGAATCAAGAGTGATATCCATTAATGGAGGTAAAGCAAAGTAGATAAAGAGAATTTGAAGAAGCAGAGGTGTTCCTCGAAATAAAGTGATGTAGACTTGTGAAATAAATGACAAAAACAGATTGCGCGAAATTCTCATTAAGCACAAAATCATTCCTAAAATAAAACCGCCGATCATGGAGTAAATAGAAAGTTTTAATGTGATCAGCATTCCTTCTAAAAGCCGAGGAATCACAATCGTTTTAGAGAATAAATAAAATGAAAGATCAGCTTCCACTATTTAAAGTCTTTTTTTAGCCACTGCTTATAGATGGCATGAAACTTCTTTTCTTTTTTTATTTTCTCTAATGCTTTAGAAAGAGCATTTTTTAATTCATTTTGATTTTTCTTTAAGGCAATTCCAATAGGCTCAGGTTTCATGGCCTCTCCATTGACTTTAAAAGTTTTAGAATCAAGGCCTGCATAATAAAGTCCAACAGCTTCATCAATCACAATCACATCTGCTTGGTTGGATTTTAAAGCAGAGAAAGTCGAGGTTGCATCATTGAAAGCTTTGATCTCTAAAATCTTGATGCCCTTTGCTTTCATCGCTTCGGCCGCTGTAAATGAAGTTGTATCTGCTTGTACGGCAATTTTCTTTCCTGATAAATCTTTTTCTGAATTTAATTTAGGATGATTTGTTTTCGTCACAAAAACTTGTCCCATATTTAAATATGAAATAAAGTCCGCTTCTTTTTCCCTTTCAGGAGTGATGTTCATCGACGACATGATGATGTCATAGCGATCGCTGTGAAGTCCGGCCAAAATTCCATCCCATTTCATCACCACAAATTCAGCTTTAAGGCCAAGTTCATTAGCTAATGCTTTGGCGAGATCCACATCAAGTCCAATTGGGTGTCCATCTAAATTTTCAAATTCCATCGGAGGATAGGTGGTATCGACAGCAATTTTTAAAGTTTTACTTGCCAAGATTTTTGAAAAATCCCGAGCGATAGTTTGAAGTGAAAAAATTAAGGCCAAAATAAAAATAATTTTTTTCATAATGCATCCTGAAAAAAGTGATGCTTCAATGTTAGATTTTCTAAAATTAGAAGTAAATTGAATTTATTGTAAGAAGGTTTCTGGTTTTCTAAAGAAAAATAGAGGAACAGAAATCCAAAAGCGGTTTCCAAATTCATCGATCATTTGATATTTGCCGCGCATATTTCCAAAGGGAGAGTGCAGGGGACAAAAGCTGGTGTAGGTGTAATGGCTATTTGGTTTAATCATCGGCTGTTCCCCAATGACGCCTGAGCCTTGAACGTCGTAGGCCTTTCCATTTCCATCTTTAATTTTCCAATGACGATGAATCACTTTTACAGCGCGATCAGAGTTATTGGTGATTTTAATGTGGTAGGCATAAAAATATTGATTGTTCTCTTCGCTCGATCTTTCTTTGATATATTCTGGTACGACTTCCACCAAAACATTTTCCGTTTCTTCGAAGTAGTAAGGACCTGTTTTACTCTCAAAAATTTCTTGTACGTTCATTTTTTGACCTTCTCATAAAATTTGCTGCAACTTAGCATGGAGGTTTTAATTTGCAAAGTCTTGGTTTGAGTTCTCAAACAGGAGTTTGATTCTAAGTACCTGAAAATGCAATAATTTTTTATGTACAAATAAGATTTTAAAATTAAAATAAATGAAAACTAAAAACTTGGAGTCCTTATGGAAAACAATTTCTCAAGAAGATCTTTTTTTAAATTATCACTTTCATCATTAGTAGCTCTTCCTTTTGTTTTAAAATCAACAAAAGCCCTAGCTGAAAGCTGTCCTGCTGCTGCACCTGCTGGTAAAGCAACGGCTAGCCCAACTGAAGGTATGGGAAAAAGCTTAGAGTACGTAGTCGATGCCAAAACTTCAAAAAACAAAATCTTTAAAGCTGGCCAAAATTGCGGAAACTGTAAATTCTACGCTGCTGATAAAGCTGCTGGCGGGTACGCTCCATGCGCGATGATGGGTAACAAATTTGTTACTAACTGTGGATGGTGTAAGTCTTATAAAGCAAAAGCTTAATAAAATTTTTTTTAAAAAAGGGGAGGAGAAATCCTCCATGCTTTAAACCCCTCATCTTTGAGGGGTTCATATGGATGACTGGCAGTCAAGTTTAAGCTGGTTTCATTTTATAGCAAATTGATTTTAGGGCAAATACTTTCATATAAAAAGAATTTTTAAATCAAAGTGCTAATTCTTACTATCGTCTATTTAGCAATAAAAAGGGTATTAAATGACACGTCTAGAGTTTTCGCTAAAAGTTCTGATTTGTTTTATTCTGCCTGTAATTCTTTATGAATATTTTGCGAATGAAGTTTATTCATTTTTTGAAATTTTTGGTCAAGAATATTATCAATTCTTCTTTTTCGCTTTTGTAGGGTGTATTTATTTTCTTCTTTTTAGGCTGATATATTTACAAAATAAAGATGTTGAATCTAAGTCATATCTTTTTGATAATGTGAAAATTCTTGATAGGTCTGTAAATAAAATTCTCGGAAAGGAAGTATTATTTTTTTTATGGTTATTGTGGACGATTTGTTTACTATTGTACTTTCCAATAGTGCTTTTTATATTTTTATTCGTTCAAATATCATTTAAAAAATTACCTCTTAATCTCGCAAACTTAATAGTGGTTTTAATTTTGATTTTACCCTTAGTGTTTAGTGCCGATCGATCAAAGGACTTATCAAATGATCAAGTTATTTCAAAATCAGGAGTAAGGCATATATTTATTCTAAAAAATTATTGGCGGTTTGATAGTAGCTATCAACAAGTTAAAGGTAAATATGATGAAAAAAATATTGTTTTAAAAGCGCCAGTTTTTATTTTTGAAAATCTAAAAGAACATGAGGTTTTTAAAAAATATCATTTGGAGTCACTTAAAAATAATTGTGTTGGGTGTTTAGGGCCCAATGATCCAAATTTGAGTAATTTTAAAATTCATTACGAACCTTCCGGTAGCGAGTTTAAGGTTGTAAGTACATTAAAAGAAGCAAAGCATGGAATTCTAAATTTGGGTTTAGAGCTGTCAGGAGAAAATTATGTTTTATTAAAGAATAAAGCAGGGGGATTAATCTTAGAAAACGAAGGAAAAGTTGATTTGATTATAAAAGATTATAACAAACATGAAGAAGCAGATAATCTTTTTTTTAAAGAGCTACTTAAAATATTTCACGTCGGCAATTTGACAATGCAACTGTGTGGTCGGCAATATGATCTTGGTAAACCAGAGAAGACGAATGGACACCCACAATCTGAAAAATCTCCATTTCTTGAAGTGAGACTTTTAACATTCTTTAAAGAATTTAGATTATTGAGCGATGTAAAAATACTTGAAATTTCGAATTTCAAATCCGGTGTTGAATCTAATCAAGTTGATTGTGTTAAATTATTTTTTAAGAAACCAGAGCCACTATATCTACTATCTTATTATGGAGAAGGTTGGAACTTGGATTTTGTGAAGATTGATGAGAGGAAAGTAATAAGTTTTCAAAACTTTGATTATGATAAAATCAGCCAATATAGCTATGAGCGATTAGTAGAATATAGTAGATAACTGTAAATAATTGCTTAAACTTAATAAAAAAATTTAACATAAATTCATAAATTTCATTAAAATAATAACTATAAATAATTTATATAAGCGAGGCCGAATGGCCTTTCCTTGAATTTGGGGGGGGGAGAGTTTGGAAAATTTAAAGAAATGTGTACATTGTCTTCCCGAGATTAATGCAAAATGTCGAAAGTGCCAAATGTGCAAGGAGTGGCAAATTCCGATTTATAAAAGATTTTCTTTCATGGTTTTTTTTATCGCTGTTTTATTAAGTAGCAACCTGTTGAGCAATGAACCGGAGTCCTCTAAACAGCAAAAACGAGAGACGTTTTACAGCTTGATTCAATCCTCTAAAGACGATAAAAAGAAGTTAGAAAAATTAACAAAAGATTCTCGTTTTTATCAATATTTAAACACTGAAGTTTTCAAAAGCTTGAACATACAGAATTTATCAAGTTATACTCTAATGCTAACCGTTTTTCTTCAATCAAGTGAAAACGTTCTTGTAGAAAAATGTGACATAATTAGCAAGGTTATTGATTTTAGTGAAAAAAACAAAGTGTTGGCTTATGACTTTGCGTTGCAATTTTTGAGAGATATTGAAAATTTAGACATTAAATGTAATTTCGATTTCAAAAAACGACTTCGTTTTTTTGATTATATGACAGAAGAATATTTTAATGAATTCTGTGTTGCAAAGTTTAATCATGATCTTTGCGCTCGAACCATTTCAGGAGAATCGTGGAAAGAAGCATACAAAGGTTGCAATAGAACTGTTGAATGCAGAAATGTACAAATTAGTAATTGTGGTTATATTTATATCAACAATAGCTTTGGGGAAAAAGAAAAGAGTAAAGTTGAAAAAATTTGTCAACTTGGTAAATCATTGTATGATTTTATTCCAAATGGAAAATCTGCTATCTGTAGAGATGGTCTTTGCGTACCAGAGGATTTCATTGAATCATACGTAGGTAGATAGATAATATCATGAAAATCATGCTTAAAAGTTTTTTAGTGTTTCTATACTTGCTTTTCAATGTTCAGTCTTATGCGTTCACTGTCAAAGCGCAAATGGATGTACAAACAAATGAACTTAAATGTACTTTTACCTATCCTAACGATTTTATAGAAGCTTTGGTGAATAGTCACTGGGAGGTTGGGATCACTGAAGAGATGTTGGCGCATGTTAGGTCTAGGCTTGCATCGGACTTAGATTTTCGCTTGGATTCGTTTTTGGGAGCGAATTTTGAATGGGTAGCTAAAGGGCAAGAGGTTTGCTTTAGCTATATCTTGTTAAGAGATTTATTAAATTCTCAAACTGGCAAGATTTTAGATAGTCGTCTTATTCGATTCGTTAATGCTGTAGAAAAAATCGGCATCAGTAAAAATTTAATTATTAAAAAGTTGCTCGACAAAATTAAACAGAAGACTTTTATTAGTGTAGATGATTTTATTTTTCTTAGTTCTTTAAGTGACGCTGAGCTGTCTCGGCAGTATCTTAGTTTTCATCGTGTCCATAAGAAGTATTTGAATTTATCTTATTTAGAAAAGGAGTTCTTGCATAAAGAGATTATTGCCCAAAGACCCAGAAGCAAGTTTGCAGAATTTGCCCTAGATAATTTTGACTATGAAAAATATTTCTCTCCTGTTGTTTTAAAACTTGATAAAGATTTTTCAAGATCGGCAGCATTTTCAGATGAAAAACTTTATAGTGAAATATTTTCAAATTTAGATGTTGTTAAAATTCGTCCATTCGCTAAAGATATTTTGATGAAGACTAAGTCGAGAAATAAGCTGGTTAAGTTCTTTAGAACTTTTAACTTAGACTTTTTAAAAAATGATCTAGGGGATGACAGGTGTCAAATTTTTTCAAGTATTGTTGATAAATTTCTTGAAGCTGATATATCTTTTACCGATCAAGAGATTATTGAAAAATTTCACAAGTTAAAGGTGGATTGTTTTAGTGCTATTTTAAACTCGAAAGAACTTTTTTCAGCTGACGATAAACGTTTTTTCTCTAAGTGGTGTCTTGGTAAAAGAACTGCTTATAAGTGTCCTATTTTTTTCAATAAGAAGTGGAAAAGTAAAGTAAAAACCTGCTCATTAGATTCTGACTGTAAAGTTGGGGGGCGCTATTTTCATTTTAATAAAAATACCTACGAGGATGAGGTTGCATACTATCTTGAAGAAGAAAGTCATTTAATGCGAATATTTCAAAGATTGCCAGAGGAAGCAGGCGGCTCAGTGTGTTTTGAAAAACAATGTCAACCAGACTTGCCCTTTTGTAAACCGAGTGAGCTTTTTGAAAAATTACTTAGCCCTTTTGTAAAAAGAGAAAATAATAAGTGTGCAACTGATGCAGATTGTACTTCTAACCAAATTCCTTATAACCCAGATAATGATTTTAAATTGTTTTTACCATCGTCAAAAATCAAGGATCAAGAAAAAATTTATGATGAGCAAATGATTTTGTGGAGAAGATTTTTTGACTTAAAAGATTTGTGTAGATCCTATACGCAGGATGTAAAAGATAGAAAGAAGCATTTTTATTTGAATTTTGAAAAATATAAAGTTTCCTGCATTGAGAATTTTTGTCAAATGCGGCAGTGAGACGTTTTAAATATTAATAGTTTTTTAGCTTGGTAATTTAAAAGTTACTTTTAGATATTTAGATATTTAGATATTTAATACGAATAAATATTAGTATAAATAAATATTGTGATTTCAGTTGAAAAAATTGAATGCAACTTTTAGCTTTCAAAAAGTTCCCCAAATATTGGAGGTCTTCGAAATTGTGAATCCAATAGTATGTTTCACCACCATCGAAAAAAAACGATTTCTTCAACTTACTCAAGTTAAAGCTTACATCATTTAATTTCTAATAATAAGATTTTAACATAAATTCAAAAAATTCATTAAAGTAATAACGATAAAAAATTATATAAACGAGGACGAATGTCCTTTTCTTGTATTTTGGGGGGAGAGTGCTTGGATAGTTTGATAAATAGTGTTCTAATTCGTCCTGTCGTCATCGTCTCAAGTCCTAAATCGACCACCATCTTAATTTTTAATTTTTATTATAGTATCTGAAAATCTTATTATTTCGTTTTAATTTTTGATGTTTCAACACTAGAACTTATCCAGTCATAGGTTGGAAGCTTATTTCCGTTATTTAAGATCAAACCAGCAGGATTGAATTCAATATTTTTACGATGTAATTCATGGTTAACTGCGATTTTTTTAATATTAAAATCTGAAAGAGTTTTTATTTCGTTGGGAGTACAAATTCCCTCTTCATTTATATCATGCCAAACATAGATCCCTTCTAGTTCTTTATCGCTCAAAAATCCATCATGATTATCGTCTAATGACTCCAGAGCCTCGTAACCATTATTCCAAAAAATCCAGAAAGTTACATTTCCAAAAAACTGTCTTCCTGAAGTGATAAGTTTATTTTTATCATTTCCTAGATAAACTAAAAATGCTGCATTTTTATTAATCCACTGCCAATTATTATTTTGGCCAGATCCATCTAAATCAAATTTTACATAATGCTCTGGAGTAATTAAATTTTCGAAATCACTCTTTTCTGAATTTATTGGGAATATTATCGGTGTCATTGCATCTCCACCTTCATAGTATTTATCATCCTGCTTAATTAAATTAATTTTAGCAATGAGTGTCTCGTTTTTTTCTAACTTTAAGATAGGGATTATATATTCTATTGCTTCATCCAAGACTTTATATTTTCTAGAATCAAACGTTGCAATTTCGCCATATTTTTCTAATGCCGAAAAATCCCATTTATTAATTTTTTGATCATTACTTGCAATTGGTTTAACTGCATTAATAATTTTAATAAAATCAATTTTGGCATTTTCTATTTGGTTTAATTGTAAATATACCCATCCTCGACCTAGTAGATAAATAAAATTATTAGGTTCTTTCTTTAAAATTAAATTATACTCGTCCAAAGATTTATTAAAAAGGGATTGATCAACTTTGGAACGTGATTTACCACTCAAGATTGGTATATAGTTAGATTTTCTACCATAAGATGAATCATTAAAATATGAATCTTCTTCAACTGCTTCTTCTTTTGACTGTTTACGAATTGCTAATGTTAACTTAGTTGCAGCTAGAGCGTATGCCCTGGCAAGTTGAAAATGCAAATTGATTTTATCCGGTGAATTTTTTATGCCTGTGTGTCTTCATAACATTTGAGACAAAATTAGATGATTCAGGCTTGCACTTGAGTGTTTTGGTCTGAATCAACAAGTAGCTCCATGCTCCTTTATAATTAATGTTTAAAATTAATTTAAGGA
>Ga0172367_10003587_pt1 | contig 19927 bp, 9 predicted proteins | sample Lak10m_FD_114542 | JGI IMG/M metagenome (GOLD analysis project Ga0172367, IMG submission 114542) | Freshwater microbial communities from Kabuno Bay, South-Kivu, Congo - kab_022012_10m | ecosystem: Environmental > Aquatic > Freshwater > Lake | place: Democratic Republic of the Congo: South-Kivu...
AGGTACCAACATACGAGATACTGTCGCTAATAAACTGTCCGTAGATGGACGTTGTCTTTTCTTTTGTCCCATAGACCCCAAAGATATAAATTTTTCATAGCACCTCAAAAAAAGAAATAACCATAAGTAGGTTTTTAATATGTAATTGAAAATTATTCATTATGACTTTTTTAGTATTTGACATAATGAGAACATTATTCATGTATATTAATTTTATTTTTTAATATGCAAAATAAAATACATTTAAACGATTGAAATGTAACATTAGTTTCAAAACTAAAGACAAATGTTACATCAATTATTTTGAGATTGAGGTTTGCTACAAAACTATCCTTTAATACCGAAAAGTATCATTATTACGGTATTTTGAAACAATTTTGTTGGATAATGCTCTTCGTTTATAGTTTAATTTGCACTACGGAATTTTAAACTAATATTATTCGAAAAAATATATTTCAGATGAAGAAGACATTACTGCTCTGCGCCTTGTTACCTATTGCACTTTTTGCCCGCGAAAGTAATATGGTGAGTGTACAGAATCCACTGGAAGTAGTACAAACTATTGGTGATAAGCTGATACGCGAAACACCATTTAAATACAGGCTGGAACTTGCCGGAAACAACAAACTCTTTAATAAAATGAAGTTTGTTAATTTCGGAAGGACTTTCACTACCGATAAGCCTGCTGTTGCATATGCTTACACTTTACTCGAAGCGCCCGAAGAAATGGCTTTGGATATCAGCATTGAACACAACGATGCCTGCAAAATATGGCTGAACAACGAACTGGTTTACGAGAAAAAAACCACCAAACCAGTACATTTGATTTACGAAGAGCGGAGTATCGAAATGTCGTACAAAGTGCGTCTGAATCTGAATAAAGGTCTGAATAAACTTCTTGTAAAGTCGGGTACAACAGGCAATAAAGACTGGTGTTTTTATATGCAACCACCGGCAACAAAAGGCGCAGTGCTGTGCGAGGAGTTTCAATATCCGGCTTTCGCTCCCGAAAAAATGGCTGACGTAGATGCAGAAATTGCCGGTTTAACAAACTGGTTGGTAATTGGTCCGTTCGAAAATGATATGGACAAAGAGTTTGCACCCGAAAAGAAAATCGAATTCGGATTTATGTACAATGGGTTGAATAATAAACCAATAACATGGACAATTCCCAAGGTTGAAATTCTCGGAAATGTAATCGACCCTAAAGAATGGGGCACTACCTATCAATGGAATTACCACAATGGCGGTGTAGCGTGGGCTATGCAGCAACTTTCCGAAGCTTCGGGCGACCCTAAATACAATCGCTGGGCGACGAACTTTTGCGAATATCATCTGAAAGGAAAATCGTTCGTTGAATATCAGGTGCAAACACTCAATGAAGTGGAATCGGCCAACCATTATTTTATCAAAGTTCCGTTGCTCGATTTTACACTGGCTCCGGCATTGCCGTTTATCTACAAATTACGCAAAGATAAAGATTTTCCCATGCAAAAAGAGTATGCTGCATTTGTGGACGATATGATAAAATACGCACGAAACGAACAAATCCGCTTTCCGGGCACCAATGTGTATACACGCACCACTCCAAAAAAATATACTACCTGGGTCGACGATATGTTTATGGGTATCCCGTTTTTGGTTCAGGCCTCAAAGTATGCTCAAACAAAAGCCGATCAGGAGTTTTTTATGAACGATGCTGCGCTTATGGTGCTCAATTTCAATAAATTTGTGTGGGATAAAGAGGCTAATTTATACATGCACGCTAATTTTTCGGAAGAAAAAAATGTGAAATTACCACATTGGTCGCGTGCCAATGGCTGGGGAATATGGGCAACTACCGAAGTGCTTATGAACTTAGACAAAAACAACAAATACTACAAACCCATATTGGAGCATTATCGCCGCCATGTGGAAAGTCTGGTTAAATGGCAGGCTGCAAGTGGTTTCTGGCACAATGTTATCGACCGTGCTGATTCTCCGGAAGAAGTTTCGGGAACGGCTATTTTTACCATGGCCATTGCACGTGGAGTAACCTATGGTTGGCTGGATGCTAAACGATATGAGCCTATTGCCGTAAAAGGCTGGAATGCTGTTAAAAGTGAAATAGAGCCTTGTGGAACAGTACATAAAATATGTGTTGGCACTATGTGTTCCGAAGATGTGAATTACTATATTACACGCCCGTTTTACGAGGACGATACGCACGGACTTTTTGCGGTGCTTTTTGCCGGAATTGATGTATATAAAATGATGTCAGCAAAGAAGTGAAAAAATGATAAAGCTTTGGTGCAATATTGTAGTGTTTTTAATTCTGAGCATCGTGCAGGTCACTGCTTTCAACAATCCTGTCAATCCCGGATTTTTACCCGACCCTTCCATTTGCAGGGTGGGAGAAGATTATTATCTGATAAATAGTTCATTCGAATATTTCCCCGGAGTCCCGATTTTTCACAGTAAAGACTTGATTAACTGGGAGCAAATTGGCAATGTGCTTGACAGAGCTTCGCAATTATCCCTTAAAAATGCAGCACCATCCGACGGCATTTATGCACCTACGCTACGATATCATGATGGCGTTTTTTATATGGTAGTTACCAATGTGAATACAGTAAACGGAAAATCAAACTTTTACGTAACAGCCACTAATCCAACTGGTCCGTGGTCGGATCCTGTTTATGTCGACCAAAGTGGAATCGACCCTTCATTGTTTTGGGATGAGGATGGGAAAGTGTATTTTTTGAGTAATCGTGGCTTGACTTTTAATACCGAACGTGGAATTTACCAATCGGAAATAGATATTAAAACCGGAAAGCGTCTAACTGAGCCCAAATTAATATGGAAAGGCACAGGTGGAAATTACCCCGAAGGGCCGCACATGTACAAAAAAGATGGATTTTATTATCTTTTAATTGCCGAAGGTGGAACCATGTACGGACACATGGTAACCATTTCCCGCAGTAAAAATATTTGGGGACCATACGAATCGTGTCCAAATAATCCAATTTTATCAAATCGTTACGCTTACGAAAAGCTGTACGGCACAGGGCATGCAGATTTGGTTCAGGCACATGATAGTTCGTGGTGGATAGTACATTTGGCATTTCGGCTACCACAAATATTGGGTCGTGAAACATGCCTCGCACCTGTTGAATGGAGCGCGCAAGGATGGCCGGTGGTGAATAAGACCGGAACAAATTCATTGGTAAATAATACTAAAACACTTGTTTTAAAACCATTTCCGGCAAAACCCGTTCGCGAAGACTTTAACAGCAATAAAGTGGGATTTGAATGGATATGGTTGCGCAACCCGGACATGAAGTTTTATCGTTTTTCAAACGGATTTTTGAATCTCACGGGCAGTAAATTTACTATTTATGATGTTGAATCGCCCACTTTTATTGGTCGCCGACAGACACATTTTGATTTTAGCGCTACAACTGTTATCGATTTTAATCCAAAGAAAGAGAATGAACAGGCCGGCATGTTGATTGAAATGAGCAATCGATTTCATTACCAGTTTGTTATAACAAAAAAAGGGAATAAACGCCTGTTAAAAGTAATAAACACACTGGGCGACCTTGTAAATACAGCCGGAGTTGCTGTATTAAAAGCCGGAGTTGTGAAATTGAGAATAAAAGGTGATCCTAAAAATTACACATTTCAATATTCACAAAACGACGAGCCATTTCAAACTGTCGGGACACTCAACACCCGGTTTCTAAGTGCAGAAGTGAGCGGTGGATATAATGGAGTTGTACTGGGGCTTTACGCTTCCGGAAATGGTTCCGAATCCACTATTACAGCGGCATACGATTGGTTTGATTATGAATTCGCAAACAAATAATACGATGAAGAAGATTTTTCTTATAGTTCCTTTGGCTTTATTCTCTGTATTTTCAAATGCTGCTATCAGACTTAACGCTCTTTTCAGCGATAATATGGTATTGCAACGAAATATGGAAGTGCCCGTGTGGGGTTGGGCTAATGAAGGCGAAAAGGTAAGAGTTGAATTTGCAGGGCAAACCGTTTCTACAACTACGCAAAACGGAAAATGGATGGTAAAGCTAAAGCCATTAAAGGAAAACAATCAGGGACAGGAAATGAAAGTTTCCGGGAAAAACGCCCTTGTAATTAAAAATATTCTGGTGGGCGAAGTCTGGATTTGTAGCGGTCAGAGCAATATGGAGTGGGCACTTTCGCAATCTACAGGTGGCGAGGAAGCCAGTGCAGCTAGCACAAACGATCAGTTGCGCATTTTCAATGTGCCTCACAATGTGCAAATGCAACCTGTGGATAATGTGAATGCCAAATGGGTATTGTCTGAGCCCAAAAACACGAAAATGATTTCGGCAGTGGGATATTGGTTTCTGAGCAAGCTGCAAAATGAACTGAATGTGCCGGTAGGTTTTATCAATGTGGCCTTTGGCGGAACGGTTATCGAGTCGTGGATGAGTCAGGAAGCACTGAATGCTATGCCGATGAAGGATAAATACATGGATTTGGCAACTATGAAAGCCGAATACGACAAAAAGGATTTAGAATTAAAACCAATACGCGATGCCTGGCAACGGTCAGTCGATTCGTGTAAACTAAACAACGTACCTGCACCACCACGTCCTACGGTTTTACCGAGTGAATTCAAAGGTGCAACCACTATTTACAATGGCGAAATTTGTCCGCTTGTGCCTTTTGCCGTGAAAGGAATTGCGTGGTATCAGGGCGAATCAAATGCTTATATTAACCGTGCCGAAACGTATTACGAGTTATTACCGGCCATGATAAAACTGTGGCGAAATGATTGGCAGCGCAGCGATTTACCATTTATCATTTTTCAAATAACACCCAACAAAAAGCCACAAACCGACCCGAATGAAAAAAGCGGGATTGCCATAATACAGGAAGCACAGTTGAAAGCCTCTCAGACCGTTCCGAATACGGCTTTGGTTATTACAATGGATGTGGCTGAAAGCGATGTACATTACAAAAACAAACAACCTATTGGCGAACGCGCCATGAAAGCTGCTTTGAATCTGGCTTATGGCAAAAAAATTGAATACAGCGGACCAATTTATAAATCGATGAAAATTGATGGAAATAAAGCGATAATTGAATTTAGTCATGCCGACAAAGGTTTGATGCAAAAGGGTGATACGCTGAAAGGTTTTGTTATTGCAGGATACGACAAAAAGTTTTATTTTGCAGAAGCAAAAATTGTTGGAAATAAAGTTGTTGTGTCGTGTAAAGATGTGGTAATTCCGGTTGCTGTACGATATGGCTGGGCTGACTTTCCGGCTGTGAATTTATTCAATAAAGAAGGAATTCCGGCTTCGCCGTTCAGAACTGATGAAGCCCCCTAACCCCCTAAAGGGGAAAAAGACCTTCAATCCTATTTTAGAAAATACAACATAAATAGTTAACATACAATTGATTATACATAACATCAAATAAACTCTAAAAAATAAAAAATGTTCAACTTTAAGAAAATCTTTATACTATTCCTTTTCTTTCTGAGCATTTCCATAAAAGCAACAAATTACTACGTTTCGTCAGGTGCGGGAAACGATGCTAATAACGGAAAATCGACTGCTGCAGCTTGGAAAACCATTGCCAAAGTAAACAGCATGATGAGTACTTTCGTGGCGGGTGATTCTGTGCTTTTTAAACGTGGCGATGTTTTTACCGAGCAATTAAATATTACAAAATCGGGCACTTCTGCCAATAAAATTGTTTTTGCAGCTTATGGTGCAGGTGCTAATCCGATGCTGAATACGGCGGTAACGCTTAGCGGCTGGACTACAACATCGAATCCGAATATCTGGGTGGCAAACTATACGGGAACACTACCGGAAGTCCGTTTTGTAACGATAAATGATAAAATTAAACAAATCGGCCGCTATCCGGATGCATCGGCTGCCAATGATGGTTTTTTGTATAATGATGAATGCTGGGACAATAACAAATTCAGAGATGCATCGCTTCCCGTTTCAAGTCAGGACTGGACCGGCGCAATTGCTGTCATGTACACCAAACCATATCGTATTGAAGGTGTGAAGATTATAAAACATCAATTGGATACCATTTTTACCAACCCTACAACAGCACCTATTCATGTTGGTTATAGCCATATTATCCAAAATCATTTGGCTACACTGACCACTCAGGGCGAATGGTATTTTGATAAAGCAGCTAAAAAAATGTATTTGTTCAGCACGTCCAATCCTTCTTCGTTCAAAGTGCAGGCAAGCGCAACCAAATACAGCATGTTGCTCAGTTCGGGAATTACGGGTATCAGTATCAAAAATTTCAGTTTTCAGAATGCCGACAGTATTGCGGTATCCATCACTTCCGGAAATTATATCAGTGTAGATAATTGTACTTTTACCAATACTTTGTACGGCGTTTGGATAGCTTCAAGTTCGAATATCAGCGTTACAAATAGCCGGTTTACAGATATTTACAATATCTCCGTTGGATCAACTTATTCCAGTTTATACCTCACCGTAAGCAATAATTATATCCGACGGAATTTTCTGAATCCGGGCATGAGCGATGTTACTAATAACGCTTACAAAGCAGCTATTAATCTATATTGTACAAGCGCGGTTATTTCGTACAACGATATCGACAGTTGTGGTTATATTGGTGTGTATTACAATGGTTGGGGAAATACCATTTCGCACAATAAAATCGGCAATTTCAATATGCGTATGTTCGATGGTGGCGGTATTTACAGCTTCGGAACATGGTCGTACGTTCCTTCGCTGGGCATTAATAAATATGGAAACAATCTGATTGAATACAATTACGTTCACGACGGTATCGGTTATTTGCTTGGTACCAACGAAGGCGATTCGTATAACCGCAGGCCGGGAATTTACAACGATCAGCTCACCGAATACAATACCGTTAGGAGAAATGTGCTTTACAATACGCATGGCATCCTGCTGGCGTCAAACCATCATCACACGGTTACCGAAAATACCATTTACAACAGTGATGCGTTTAACTTGGCTCATCCCGACAGGCTAACTGTTTCGATGGAGCCAACTTCTGCTTATCAAACCATTACGAAAAACACCTTTTATAATTCGACTTTTAAAATTACGTTTAATCCCTACAATGGATTCAGTGTGGGACGTGCAAAGGACACTATTCCGCCCATGACCAATCAGGGACACCGGGTAACGCAGAATATTATTTATTCGTCGCGCAATACACGTCAGTTGCCCATGAGTTTTACCTACGGTTTTAAAAACTACAAACAACTGTTTGGCGTTTGCGACAGCAACTATTATTTACAACCTTTTGCACTGGATACCATGGTGGCCTCGATGGTGGATAGCGGCTATACCAAAACACGCCGGTTGGTTTATGGCGTAAATGAATGGAAAAAAACGTTCGAACCCAATTCTGTTTTTCGTTTTGCTGAATATCCGGCTACATTTACTTCACCGCAAGCCAATCTTTTTGCTGCCAATTCCAACTTTGCAACCGGCACTTCGGGCTGGTATTACGATTCGGAAAATGTAACAAATCCCGGAGGATGGACGACTACCGGCGGATTGGATGGCGGTTGTGCGCTACTCGATTTGACAACTGCCAATGCTTCACCAACTTCACTTTCGAGTGTACGGCTTTATCGAATGATAGGAACTGTGAATGAAGGAGATGTGTATTTGCTGAATTTTTCGGCCATATCGAATTCGAATACGGCAAAACTGAATATCAATTTTACAAACACTACCGGTACAAGTCCGAAATCCTACAAATTGAGCACCACACGAAAGGAATATTCCATTCCGGTAACTTTCAATGATAATGCTGGCGGCAGCGGTCAATACCTTTACTTTACGCTTCACGATAAAGGAGCAAGGGTTTGGCTGGATAATATCACAATTCAGAAAGTGACTGTCAATCAGACGGCAGCTTCTTCCATAGTTCGTTTCGAAGTGAACGAAACAGATGTGGCAAAACAGGTAAATTTAGGAACTTCAACCTATAAAGATGTTTTCGGAACTGTTTATACAGGAATAATTACACTGGAACCTTATACTTCGAAAATATTGGTAAAATACGACAGTACACAGGTTGTGACCGAAACAGATAATAATTCAAAAAAACATTTGGAGGTTTATCCCTGCCCGAATCCGGGCAATAAATCGTTGATTATCAAAGTCAGTAGTCCGGATGAAACCAGTACCAAAATGCGCATTTTTTCGATCAATGGTTGTGAAATGCTGAACAGAAATTTTGCGTTGAGTGCAGGAGAAAACCGATTTTCCATCAACGCATTACCAAGAGGAATGTACTTTATCGAAAGTCTGACTGCGGGCGGAAACCGTGATGTTACCAAATTTGTACAATAACAGCAATTTTTATTTATGAAAAAACACTTACTCCTGATTCTTTTAATAACTAATCTCGTTTCCTATTCGCGCGATACCGATATAGGTTGGGGACCGACTATTTTAACGGATAAAAATATTTATGTTTCCACTACCGGAAATGATACTTCGGGCGATGGAACCATTGCAAAACCATACCTGACGCTTACGAAAGCCAAAACTGCTGCTAATACTGCAAAAAACAGCAGTACAAACGGCGTAACGATTTGGCTAAGAGGCGGAACCTATTATTTACCAACCACATTTTCGATGACAAGCGCAGATGGTGGCTCAGTAGGAAAACCCATTATTTACCGCGCTTATACAAATGAAAATGTAATTATCAGCGGTACAAAAGCCGTAAATCCAGCCAATTGGATCAGCTATAGCGGTTCAACTACCCGTTTGCATCCTTCTGTAACTGCTTCGAACATAAAAGAATGTACGTTGACTAATTTGAATATGGCTGTAACGGGTTTGATGCCCGACAAAATTAACGACACAAACAACGGATTTTACCAATACACCAATCTTCCGGCTTTTTACTGGAATGGTGTTCGTCAGGATTTGGCCCGCTTCCCGAACGACTTCCCAAATTATATGGAAGTAAAACAGGTAGTTACGGGTGGCGATGCAACCGTTGCTGGTGTTTTTCAGTACAAAACAGCTACTTCCGAATTGTACGATGCCAATATGAACAGGGTTTCAGGTCGTGAAGCGGCGTGGGCTGCTGCATTAAGTCATGGTGTGTATGTGAAAGGTTACTGGCGCGTAAACTGGCAAATTACAACGCTTAAAGTAACGGCTATCGATCTGGCAAACAAAACAATGACAGTTACTCCGGCAGTCACATTGGGAAATAAATATAAATTGCCACTCGGCTCGGGTCACGAACCGTATTATGTGGTAAATCTGCTCGAGGAAATTGACCATCCCGGTGAATGGTGTATCGATAATCAGGACGGAAAAGTGTACATGTACGCTCCGGCAGCAATCACAAGTTCCAATCTTCGTTTTTCGGACAATAAAAATCCGATGATTGATATAAACGGCGCATCTTACATTCAATTTATCGGCATTGAACTGGCTGATAATCTGGGTAATGCCTTGAAAATGACCAACTGTAATAATGTGCAAATCAATGGTTGCATGATTCACGATATTGAGTACGATGCGGTGGTGATAAACGGCGGAACAAATTGCGGTGTGTTGAGTTCCAATCTATACGATTTAGGCGCTACGGGTGTGTTGATGGGCGCGGCAGGAAGTACAGTTGCACCTTCGAACCATTTTGTAACCAATTGCCATATTTATAATTTTGGTTATCTGAATAATATCTATGCAGCTTCTATCAATCTGGCATACAAAAATATAGCACTTTTCGGAGTAAAAGCCGACTATAATCTCATTCACGATTGCCCGCATGCGGGAGTGCTGCATGGTGGTTCCAATAATATTTTTGAATACAACGATGTGTTTCGTACTTCGAAATGTTCCGACGATATGGGCGCATTTTATTGCTACACCGACTTCAATGCCAATGGTGGAAATATATTGCGCTATAATCTGATACACAATTCGTTACAAGGAGATGGCATTTACTTTGACCGTTTTGGGTTAAACGACAAAGCCTACTCCAATATGGCTTATCAGGTAAACCGCGCTTATTTGTATCGGGCAGGATGGAATCAGGATATCCAAAACAATATTGCGTACAAATGCCGGCAGGGTTTTCAGTTTGCCATGGCATTTACAGGTGCCAAAGCTCTGAATAATGTGGCAGTTGGGAATGCCAAACAATATGTGTTACTCAATGGTTCTTTGGATGCTTCGAATAAAACGTACAACACTATGAATTTGAAATTTACTAACGAAACTACGCTCGATTTCAGTTTGCAACCCGGTTCGCAGGTATTTAAAGATATTCCGGCTTTCGAAAATTTTCCGTCAGATAAAGTAGGCTTATTTATCGACAGTTACCGGATTCAGAAAGTAAAACCTGCAACTTACAATGTTAATCCGTCGATGTCGGGGGTGTATGGGTCGTGATGAAGACGACGGACAACAGAGAACAGACAACAGACAACGGATGGTTATCAAGAATAAAGATATTTAAAGTAAAAATGAAATTAAGATATAAACATACAGCATTCATATTGTTTTGGGTTGTTGCGTTAATAGCTCAAACGCCTCAAACCATCACTTTTCCGGATATTGCGGTGAAAGGGTATGGCGATGTCACGTTTACACTGAATGCAACTGCCAGTTCGGGATTGGCGGTGCGCTATGTAAGTTCGGATGCGACGGTGGCAACCGTGAGTGGAAGTACGGTAACGATAAAAAAGACCGGTGCATTTACTGTTATATCGGCCTATCAGGATGGTAACGCGACCTATGCCCCTGCTACACCCGTTCCACAATTGCTGGTTGTTTGTCCCAAAGCTACACTCACCGTTACGGCAGCTGACAAAACCATCGATTCCGGAACGGCAACTCCAGCATATACTTACAACATAACTGGTTATAAAAACAACGAAACCGCATCGGCTATTAGCGGAGCACCTACCTTTCAACCGCTAGCATCGTTCTTGTCAACAGGCACATACCCCATAGTTATCAACAAAGGAACACTTTCGGCCACCAATTACGATTTTCAATTAGTAGATGGAAAACTAACCGTAAACCCCGGAACTGCTACTCCGATAGTGAATAATAATGATTCGTTAGTGAAAATTTATCCGAATCCTTGTTCTAACTTTATCTATATTGAAAATGCTGATAATGAGACAGTATCAGTTGTTAATCTGACAGGAAAAACCATGCTACAAACAAAATGCTATGGCTATTTATTTCTATATAATATCTCAGCATTATCTTCCGGAGCATACTTCGTTAAAGTCAACAAAAAAAATCACACCATAATTCAAAAATTATTGGTTAAATGATAAGAATCAAGTATATTTGAAAAAAAATCAGACATGAAAATCGCACCCCATTTTATATTTATATTATTTCTAAATTTAGTAATTCATAATTCTTATTCACAGCAACGTAAATTTTATCAGGAACCTACCTGGCAACCACGCATTTTTTTGCCATATGATGAGGTGATTAAGGGTAATTTTTGTCCGCCATCGCCCGAAGTACCTCTGACCTATAACGACCCGACCTTTGATGAAAGCCGACTGAGCAAAGTGCCTGCGCCCGGAGTGCATCCGCGAGTGTTGATTACGCCAACCGATTTGGAAGTGATTCGACGGAAAGTGGCAATGGGCGATAATGCACCGCTTGCATTTAAGGTGATGTGGGAACGCGAAAAGCGCAAACAAAATGCGTTTTATGCCCTTGTAACCAAAAATGATAGACTCGGAAAAGAATTAGCCCGATTATTGGTTGAAAAACTTAAAAACTTAGAGAAAAAACTTCCTGAGCTCGAAAAACAGCCCGATGCGGAGAATCTTTGGTCGGTGGAGCGTTCCATAGTGGCACAGGGAAACCCCGATCCGCCTACTGAAATCTGGGATTTGCTGGATTACGATTATTTGTACGATTGGCTGAAACCTGCAGAACGCGAGTATGCCCGACAGATTATTGCCCGCATTACGGCTCGCCGCTTTTCGAATTACATGATGTACCCCGACCATTTTATGATAAATAACCATCAGGGTTTTGGGATGGAGTATGTGCGACTGATGCTGCTTATCGAAGGTGAAAAAGGATTTAACAAGGCTATTTTCGACCGTACCTGTCACAAAGCAAATGCCATGCTTAGCTGGTTTCTGGATAAAGATGGTATGTGCTACGAAACCATCAAAGGATGGCTCAATGTTTCGGCATTTACGGCTGTTGGACTACGCGAACGCAACCTGCTGAAGCATGACCATCTACAGGCGAAAATGCGTTTTTTCCTCTCGGCCATTCATTGGGTAAATGGAAAATGGGTGATTCGCGACGAAATGCGCGCTTCGGCATTTCATGTGATTTGGATGATGCATTATTTCCATCCGCAGGACGAGAAAATTGATTTTCTGTATCAGTCTACTTTTTCGTCGCACGATTTCCTGACCGATGCCAATGCCAAATGGTCGAATCCGGTGGGAATTTGCTCAGAACTTTTGCTGCTTTACGCCGATGCGGGCATGACCGATAAAAACGGAAAACCAACCGACTGGACTTTGCAAGCCAATATTGATAAACTAAAACTGCCCGCAACATGGAAAGATGACCAACGTGGGTATGTGTATGCACGAAATTCGTGGCGAAAAGACGATTTGCATTTTGCTTTTGCCTGCAAGCAGGATTTCTTTTATGGCGGACACGAAGGTTCCGAAAATAACCGTATTATACTTTGGAAAGATGGTGTAAACTGGATTAAGGACAACGATATGTTGGCTACCAAAGCTACTTTTTTGCAAAATATGCTTACCGTAGATGGCAAAGGTCAGCAATGGCCTCCGGTTGCCGGTACCTGGCTGGGTGTGCAGGAATCGCCCGACGGAATAACTGCTGCCGGTGATGGCAAAGATGGCTATACCTATACCAAGGTTATGCAGGTACATCCGCTTCTTTTTCCTTCGGCAAAAGTTCCGTATTATGCGCCATTTACTGAAAGTAATTTCGACTTAACACGCGAAAAACAAGTCGCTTTTAATCCCCGTACGATAAAGTTTAACGACGGTTATGCACATACCGATTATGGTCCGTGGAGTGGAGAAACACGGCTTGTTGAAGAATACAAATATTTCAATCCGATGGAGCAATTGTATCGCACTGTACACCTCGCCAAAGGAAAAAATCCATATTTGTTAGTCATTGACGATGCCAAAAAAGATAATCAGAAACATTTGTTTGACTGGAATATTTCTGTTCCGCTCGATGTGGAACTGGTGGATGCTGTAACACCCGAAATTCAATTTCAGAATACCAATCCTTCCGATAGTCGTGTTGACGATTTAATTCTCGGGAAAATTGGCATGCCACGCGACTCGCTGACCGGAAAGATTAAACCACGAAAAGGCGATCCGCTTTGTTTGGTGCGTGTTTTGTGGCGCAACAGCGATTATGGATTTCCGGTACCACGTTTCGAACGTTATCAGGGCTACAATCAGGTAGTGGTTCCGGCACAAACTGTTTCGCCTGAATTTCGTATTCTGATTTATCCGTACAAACAAGGTGAACCACTTCCAAAAACTTCGTGGAACGCTGACAGAACCGAGCTGACAGTTCAAATTGGCAACAAAAAGGATGTTTATTCTTTTGCAAAAACAGATGGTGGTCGTACAGTTCTGGAAATGAATCGAGAAGGAAAACAGGTATTAAAAAGTGATGCAAATCCTGCCCGCCCGGTTTTGTTGGTGCGTGGTGAACGCTTTGATATCAACGATTTACGGTATACGCACAATGAAAATAAAGTGCCAACTTATTTGGTGAACGAAAAGGAAACTGTTCAATTTGAACGAGTTACTGCACCGGCTCAAATTCGTTACACGCTCGATGGTAGCGAACCAACCGAAAACGCAACGCTTTACGAACAACCATTTACTGTAACTGAAAGTGTTCAGCTTAAAGCTATTGTTTATAATCCGAAATGGTCTTTTGGTGTGAATAAAAGTGAGGTTATGAAAACTGAGTTTGTAAAAAAGCCAACTGCAAAAGGTGTTGAAACAGCACCGCAAAACAGCAAATCTGGTCTGTTGGCACGTGTTTACGAAAAAAACATCAAATTTTACAACGATAAAGGCTTCTTTGAAGCTTCGCGAATACTTATGCCTGATTTGAATCTGGAAAAGCCGATTGTTTCAACCGTTGTATCTGAGTTTGTATTGCCTCAGGCTCAGTCAAAGCAACGTTTAGTTGACCAAACTAATGGTTTTTACCGTTTTACAGGTTTGTTTTATGCCAAAGAAAATGGCGTTTATAAATTTGACGCAAATTCCTGCGGTCCGGTAACGCTTGATATTTCGAACCAACCGGTAATTGAACATACAGGTGTTTTTCACAATCAACTGGCGCACCGGCAGGGTGAAGTAGTGCTCGGTAAAGGCTGGCACTCCATCGAACTGGTTATTTGCGACCCGTTATTCTGGAATATCAACAGCTTAGAGCCAATGCTTTTCGAAGTAAAATATGCCATTAATAATTGTGATTATCAGCTGATAAAGAGTGATGATTTGCGTCATGTTCCGAATTCATCTATAAAAACAGAGCTGCAAGCGGAACCAAAATGGTTAGAAGCACTCACAAATTTACCTAAATTAGAAGCCGGCTTCGAATTGCAGCTTTTCGACCAAACGGGTAAACGTCGAGATAACGACTTTTTGGATATCGATGGATTAAAACCCTATAAAACAGAAAGAAGTGCAGTAATGGAATCATCGGAAAGCCGGAATGTAGTTCGTGCCTATTTGGGTTATTTTCATGCCCCAATGGATGGTATTTATCAGTTTAAATCAACCCTGAATTCAGGCGAAATTGCCTTTTTGGGATCCAAACAATCCACCTGTCAGAATCAGATTCGGGTTGATAATGAAATAGTGGTACAACACGGTGTTTTTGGACGAAATCCGTCCGGTAAAATAGGTCTTAAAGCCGGTTGGCATGCCGTTTCCATTCGTTTTGGAGCAAGTGAAACTACCGTGAAAATGGAACTTCCCGACGGTCAGACGATAGCTTTGAACGGAAATACAGTTTTCAGAGATGCAATAAAAATCATTGAAAAACCAACTCTGACAGGTCCTTTGGGAGTAGTTGATTTCAAAAACTGGAACGGAAAAACAGGCGATTATCCATTGAAAGCAGGTTTTCAACTCTGGATTAATAACGATTCGAAAGTAACCAAAGGAATTAACGGAAAAGCAATTGAAGTAAAATCGTACGATTCGAAATTAGCCGCTGCGGTGGATGTGAATGTATCGAGGGGAACGATGCGTCCGGGTTTACGTGTTCACCATCTGAATATGCGCGAAAACGCAATGACTGTGGCTTTATGGTTTAAAACCAACGAATCGGAAGGTCGGTTGTTCGGAAAAGATGGCTACAATGCCTTTGGTAAAAGTTATCGCACCATTTCGTGTGGTATTGAAAACGGACGATTATTAGTACGTCCCAACACATTCTGGTGCCCGAGAATTGAACCCGGCAAATGGTACTTTGTGGTATTAACAGCCAGTGAAACCGAAATGAAACTCTACCTGAATGGCGAAAAAGTGGCATCTGCAGCCGGAACTACGCAAATCACCACTGATGCACTCGACTTTTTTATGGGGCATACGGCCGTAACCTCGGGTTTTAGTTTGTGGGACAGGGCATTGGAAGAGAGCGAAGTGAAAAGTTTGTATGAAAAACAACATCGAGTCAATGATTAATCAATGAAAGCAATTAAATCACTTCTGATTTTTGTTGCAATAACGGTGTTCTTTGACCTGCCTGCCGGAAATGCAGCTATTTCGCTTGACTCACTTATGCGTGGACCTGCGATGAAAGAAATCCTGATTCGGAAAACAGGTAACGAAGAAGTGAAAATCTACTATATTCAACCTGTTGATAAAAAGCCGCTTAAAAACCGGACAGCTGTTGTTTGGATTCATGGTGGTGGCTGGACAGGCGGTATTACAGAGACTTTTTTTCCACACGCCCGCTATTTTGCCAGTCGTGGTGCAGTTGGTTTTTGCATTCATTACCGCTTAGTAAAAGCTGATGGAAGTGTAACGGTAGCCGATTGTTTGGCCGACTGCAAATCAGCCATTCGGTATATTCGCGAACATGCTGAAGAGTTGGGTATTGACCCCGAAAAAATCATTGTTGCAGGCGATTCGGCCGGTGGACATCTGGCTTCGTGTTTGGGAACTGTTAACGGCTTCGATAACCCTTCAGACAATCTCAACGTAGGCGCTGTACCCAATGTGATGGTGCTTTACAATCCGCTTTCCGATTTTACAACCAGTCCGTTTATCAACCGGGTTATTGGTGGTAAGGCGTTGGAGAAAAAGCCAACCTCCGAAAGCCAAATTCCCACTGATTCTCAAATTGAATTGGCAAAAAAGCTTTCTCCACTTTATAATGTTCGTGAAAATCAACCTAAAACGCTTATTATTCACGGAACTGACGACACCGTAATTCTTCCCGAACAGTCGGTGCAATTTGCCGGCGCAATGAAAAAGGCCGGAAATAATTGCAAACTTATTTTATTGCCAAATACCAAACATGCTTTCGTGTGTGTAAATTGGAAAGCGACAGAGCAGAAAGTTGTTCATGCGTTTCTATTAATGGATAATTATCTGGTAAAACTGGGTTATCTGAAAGGAAAACCAACCTTAGTGCTGTCGAAAAATCCGGCGTGGAAACCGATTGGATTAGTAAAATAATTCCGATTAAACAATTGTCTTATCTTTTGTAACAATTGTCTTATTCTGTTGAAATTTGATTCTGCTATTTTTGTTTGGTAAATCAGATACTATTTCAAAATGTCTACTTTTATGAAAAAAATCATTAGCTCATTTTTTTTATTCATCTGTACAATTAGCTCTTTTACTGCCTATTCGCAACAGGTCAAATGTCAGGAATGGCAATGGCGAACATCCGTTTCGACCACCGACAACAAAGGGAATGTATATACATTAACACCATTTTTATGGATTCCACCTGCCTGTGCAAAAGTAAATGCTGTGTTGGTGGCGAGTAATGCTGTACTGGAACAGACTATGGTGGAAGACCCGGATGTGCGTGCCGTTTGTGCCAAACATGGTTTTGCCATTTTGTGGTCATCGGATAATTTTTATCACGACGATGTAACAGCTACTGGTCAGATTCAGTCCATGTTACAGGCATTTTCGACGCTTACAGGTTACACTGAGCTAAAAACCGTTCCGTGGATACTTACCGGACACTCCGGAACAAATCCGATGCCTCGTTATATCATTACCAATACACCCGATAATATTGCTTTTGCCATTATTCACAAAGCAGCTGCTTACTGCGGAAACGGAACTACAGTTCCTGTGCTTTCCACTCAGGGCGAATTTATGGAATGGGATAGCTATAGCCGCGATTTAACAGCAAATATCAGCACTGAAGGCACTTACGGCTATACCCGCGGACAACGTTCCACCTACGATCAACCACTTTCATACTTCTTTGACCCGAATACCGGACACTTTGATTGCAGCAAACCACTGTTGCGGAATATTGCCATGTGGATGGACGATATTGCCAATTTGCGTTTCGATGCACAGGGAAATATGATTGCTTTGGATCGAACCAAAGGCTGGATTGCCGGTTTACCCTGTGCGGGCTATCTGACAGATGCTTTCCAACCGATAAATTACACCAATCAGGCTACATCAAATCTAACACTGACGCAGGTGAAATCGGCAGTGTGGTTTCCAAGTCAGCGTACCGCGCAGGCTGCCTATGACATGGCTAACGTGTCGATGACACGTACGGCACAGGTTACCGGTTTTGTGGATGCCAACGGACAGTACGACGACCAAAGTTACTGGTGGCGGTCGATTATGCTTAAAATTCCTTATCAGCTTAGCGACGATGGTCATACGGTTACACTGAATACCGCGCCTTATTACCGCATGCCGAACCGTACCGATTATTTTGATAATGGCTTTAATCCAACGCAGAGTTTTTTCAATAAGGCAGAAAATTCGTTTACCAATTCAGGAAATCCGGCGCAGATTGAAGTGCAAAGCGGCAACTGGATACAAACCGGTGAAAAAACATTCTATTACGTTCCGCGTTTTAAAAGTACCAACTATTTCGTGGTACGTCAGCCGGGCAATGCCACATATCGCTCGTCGGTTCAGGCCGGCAATGTGAACCTGCCAACCCTAAGCACAGGCACCGACAATATAATTACATTTCCGGCCATAGCGAATGTAAATGTAAGTAATTCAGCACCGGTAAATTTAGGCGCAAGCAGTTCGGCAGGCGTAGTGGTTCGATATTTTGTGTCGAGCGGACCGGCTCATATTGCAAACGGACAATTGATCATTGACAAAGACAGTATTCCCGTTCGCGCACGTTTCCCGCTACCTGTAACCGTAACGGCTTATCATGCAGGAACAGTTTCGCCGGCTGTAAAAACAGCTACAGCCGTATCGCGTACTTTTTACATTACCAATGGAACTGGCACAGCTATTACGTGGTTTGTGTCGCCAACCGGAAGTGGTTCGGGAGCAAACTGGGACGATTGCTGTTCACTATCATCAGCGCTGAATAATGCTGCCTACGGCGATAATATCTTTCTGAAATCCGGCGATTATTCGCTCAGTGCTTCTGTGTCGGTCGACAGTAAAATAGTCAATATTTATGGTGGTTTTGCCGGAAATGAAAGTGCAGTCAACGAAAGGCTACGTGACGATTTAGATAAAAACGGTATTGTGGAGCAGTGGGAATTTAAAAACCCGACCCGATTGATTGGTGGACGAAATAAAACAACGCCTTTGAGTTTTACAGTACTGAAAGTTACCGGAGGTACAGCCAGCGATGTAAAAATTGATGGAATTACGTTTGAAGATGGACTTGTATTGGGAAACGGAAATCCGGCAGGTATCAATATCGCAGGAAAATGTTTGCTGAAAAACTCCGTAGTTCGTAATTGCCGCGTTTACAATGCTACCGGTGAAACAAACGCCAATGCGCCCGGCGGAGTTTGTACCACTGTAGCCGATGCAATTGTTGATGCTTGTTTAATCGAAAACTGCGAAGCACAGGCATCGCAAATTAACGGTACACGTGCCGGACAATGTCGCGGTGGTGGTGCATATATTTCAGGAGGCGTGTTACAGAATTCCATTGTTCGCAACAACCGCGTCATTTACAATATGAACCGTGCGCCTGAAAATACTTACACCGTTTATTATAATCCTTATCTTTTCGGCGCAGGCATTTACTCCACCTTGCGTACTTCCAAAGTTATTAATTGTGTGATTGCCAATAACGAAGCCCGCGTACTTAACTGGAATACTTCAAATCCTGCAAGTACTGTTGTGATTCGTGGTGGTGGCATGGCCAACGAAAACGGTGGTCAGATTATCAATAACACCATCGTTAATAACCGTGCTGTGGTACTCGACCAGTCAGGGAATGTCGTTACGACTGCCACAAGTGCCGGTCAGGGTGCCGGACTTTATGTTCAGAATGGCAGTTCATCAACCTCTTATGATAATTATGTGGTCAATAATGTGTTTTGGGGGAATGCAGCGCCGGGCACATCATCAGCCTATCAAAACGTGCGGCTAACGGTAAATACCACCAATGTGACTCCACAACCACTTGTTCAGTATTCGAATAATATTACGCCGCAGGCCATCAGCATTTCGGCTACTACCGCACCTTATTATGCCGAAACAAACAAATACATCGATCTGGCTTCGACAAACGATGGTACAGGCAATGCACCGTCATTTAAATCACCATCTGGTTTTACAGGAGCTGTTTGGGGAACAACGCCGGCATCGGCAGATTCGATAAACAGCATTAAAACATCCAACTGGAGTATTCAGACAAATTCCTATTTACTAAACAAAGGA
>Ga0172367_10003588_pt1 | contig 19926 bp, 15 predicted proteins | sample Lak10m_FD_114542 | JGI IMG/M metagenome (GOLD analysis project Ga0172367, IMG submission 114542) | Freshwater microbial communities from Kabuno Bay, South-Kivu, Congo - kab_022012_10m | ecosystem: Environmental > Aquatic > Freshwater > Lake | place: Democratic Republic of the Congo: South-Kivu...
GAGACTGTTCTTGCCGTCCGCGCCGTGCTGGGAGTCGCGGTCCCAGCCGTGATCATGACTGGCGACACCGCGACCGACCGCATCCAGGAACTGAGTGACGGCGGCATCGGCCTGTTGCACAAGCCGGTGGCCCCGGAGGCGCTGAAACAGGCGATCGCCGCCCTGCTCGCCAGCCACAGGTGACGGTCAGGCGACCAGACTCCGCCGCCCAATTAAATATTGAAAAAAAGGGGGGTTCCGGGGCCGGTCAGGCCCCGGATCAGGGGGCGTTCGGGGGGCGGAAGCCCCCCGAAATCGGACACACGACCACTCCGGGGGGCCAGCCCGCCCCCATGGAAGTACAACAACCTCAGTGACCTGCCATGCCTGAGAGGCCGTACGCGGCGCCAGCGATCACAACCGCATTAACGATAGCACAGCACCCGACTGTCAGCCACAACAGATACCTGTGAACATCGCACTTGGCCTCGGCGATGACTGTCTTTGTCTCGCTGCGGACGCAGGCCATCTCGCACTTAACCTCGGCGATCTCGGCTCTGACGGCAGCGAGTTCGGCCTTGGTGACCAGCTCCGAATCGGCGATGGCCTCGGCGACCGCCGAGACGATCATATGCGCCTGTTCGGTAGAAAAGCCGCCGGCCTTAAGGCGGTCGGCCAGTTTAAGGGTATCGAACGGAATGACTGTCATGGGAACACCTCCTTGACCGCACGCAGGATAGCGCAACCGGCTTGGGAAAGTCCACGGTGATGGTGTTGACGCGAGGCGGCACGCCAGGGAATGAAAGCGCCCTGGTCTTAGGAGTGTTTGAAAAAGGGGGGGAGGGGGCGTGGGGGGGCGGTCAGGGCCCCGTTGGGGGGGGGCGAAAGCTTTCGGAGGGATCGTGGTGTCGGGGTGTCGGGGGGCTTCCGCCCCCCGAAAGGCCCCCTGATCCAGGGCCTGACCGGCCCCGGAACCCCCTCTTTTTCAATATGATGTGAGGTACCTGGGCGGTGATTGATCACATCGGCCGGCGGGACCGCAAGGCGGCGGTGAGGGTGCCGTCGTCAAGGAAGCCGAGTTCGCCGCCAAGCGGTACGCCCTGGGCCAGACGGGAGACCGCGACCTGCGAATCGGCGAGACGCTCGCTGATGACATGAGCGGTGGTCTGGCCGTCGACGGTGGCGTTGAGAGCCAGAATCACCTCCCGCACCGCCGGCGGTCGGGCGCGTGCGATCAGGGCCGCCAGGGTGAGATCGTCCGGGCCGACGCCGTCGAGCGCCGACAGCACCCCGCCCAGCACATGATAGACACCGCGGTAAGAGCGCGTGCGCTCGAGCGCCCACAAATCCCCCACATCCTCGACGACGCAAATCATCCCATGATCGCGGCCCGGATCCGCGCATAAGGAGCAGGGGTTGGAGGTGTCGACGTTGGCACAGATGGAACAGGTGCTGACGGCGGCCCGCACCGCGTCCAGCGCGTCGCGCAGCGGCAGCAGCAGGGTGTCGCGCCGCTTGATCAACATGAGCGCCGCCCGCCGGGCCGAGCGGGGTCCCAGGCCCGGAAGCCGGGCCAGCAGCCGAATCAGTCCCTCGATCTCAGCCCCCGCCATACCTTGCGCTCCTCCGAACTCACCGACTTAAAAGCTGCCTCCCCCCGGCAGGCGCGCCGGGCGGCAGCCGCTCCCTTAGCACACCCGGCGCGTCCATTTAGCCGATAATAAGAAAGAGGGGGTTCCGGGGCCGGTCAGGCCCCGGATCAGGGGGCCTTTCGGGGGGCGGAAGCCCCCCGAGAACCTGAGCACACCCGCGATTGGGGGGCCTTCGCCCCCCAAGCCCCCCAACCGGGGGGCCTGACCGGCCCCCCAGCCCCCCCCCTCTTTTCAAACAGGTGCAGACCAGGCCATTTGGGCGGATGCGTCCCTTGCGGGCACCGTTGTGACTGGCAGCGATGCCTCGCTCTGTGCTATGTGCAAGGCCGAGAACGGCTACACGCCATGCCCGCCATGCTCCCCGTGAACGAACAGGACAACATTCGGCAGAAACTGGAGGTGCTCCGGCTGGAGCACCGGGACCTTGATGACGTCATCGTGCAGTTGAGCAGCGGTGGTCCCTTCGACCAGATCCAGATGCAGCGGCTGAAAAAGCGCAAGCTGCGGCTGAAGGACCAGATCGCCCGGCTCGAGAGTCGCCTGCTGCCGGACATCATCGCCTGATTCGGTTTTGGGCGCCACGCGTCCTCCGACGCGTGATGGCCCACGCCGGGCCCACATATGAAACAGCCTCCCTCCACCTCATGACCTCTCACGACGGGTTGCAGCGAGTGAGCGACGCCAAATCACCGTTGGTCGGTATCATCATGGGCAGCCAGTCCGACTGGACGACTCTGCGCCACGCGGCCGAGGTCCTGGACGCGCTCGGCGTCGGCCATGAAACCCGGATCGTCTCCGCCCATCGCACGCCGGAGCGGCTATTCGCATACGCCACTGAGGCCGAGGCGCGCGGGCTGAAGGTGATCATCGCCGGGGCCGGCGGGGCCGCCCACCTGCCGGGGATGACCGCGGCGTTGACCAGCCTGCCGGTCCTGGGCGTGCCGGTGGAGAGCCGTATTCTCAAGGGAGTCGACAGCCTGTTGTCGATCGTGCAGATGCCGGCCGGGATTCCCGTCGGCACCCTGGCAATCGGTCAGGCGGGGGCGACCAACGCCGGGCTGCTGGCAGCGGCGATCCTGGCCACCGCCGATGCCGGTCTGGCCGAGGCGCTCAAGGCTTGGCGGCGGCACCAAACCGAGTCCGTGGCCCAAGTGCCGGTCGACTGACGCATGGTTAAGCTTAAAAGCACCGCGTCGGCCGCCCCGGTGGCCAGCCCCCCGTCCCGTCCCGATACCCTCTCCCCTGATAGCCGGCCCGACATGTCCCGCGACGCCCGGACGATTACACTGCCGCCCGGCGCCACTCTTGGCATCCTCGGCGGTGGCCAACTCGGGCGCATGACCGCGCTGGCAGCCGCCCGGCTCGGCTACCGCAGCCATGTTTACTGCGCCGACGCGGACGAGCCGGCCGCCCAGGTGGCGGCCGCGGCGACGGTCGGCAGTTTTGATGACTGGAACCAACTCGCCCGTTTTGCCGCCGCGGTCGATGTTGCGACGCTTGAGTGGGAAAACATCCCGCTCGACGCGGTCGTCTGGGTCGGGGCCCGCGTCACCCTGCGACCCGGTCCCCGGGCGCTGGCGGTTGCCCAGGATCGGCGGGCAGAGAAGGCGTTCACCAACCGGCTGGGCATCGCCACCGCGCCCTGGCGGCCGGTCGGCTCGGCGGCGGAGTTGGCGCTGGCGGCGACCGAGATCAAGGGGCCGACGATCCTCAAGGCGGCCCGTATGGGCTACGACGGCAAGGGTCAGAGGCGGCTGGAGGCCGGGTTTGATGCGGTGGAGGCCTGGTCCCGGCTCGGCACCGACGCCGCTGTGCTCGAGGCGGTGGTCGATTTCGCGAGCGAGATTTCCGTGATCGTCGCCCGCGACCAGTCGGGGACCATTGCCTGCTACCCGGCGGTGGAGAACCAGCACGCCAATCACGTCTTGAGCCGGACGATCGCGCCGGCGCGGTTGCCGGCAGTGCTGGCGGCAGAGGCCGAACGCGTTGCGGCCCGAATCGCGACTGGACTCGAGATCATCGGCCTGTTGGCGGTCGAAATGTTCGTCACTCCGGCCGGCGAAATCCTGGTCAACGAACTCGCCCCACGCCCGCACAATTCCGGCCACTGGACGATCGACGCCTGTCCGACCAGCCAGTTTGAGCAACTGGTGCGGGCCGTCTGCGGTCTGCCGCTCGGGTCGGTTGATCCCATTGCCGATGCGGTGATGGACAACCTGCTGGGGGTGGAAGCTGAGCGTTGGCCCGCGCTGATGGCCGAGCCGGGCGTCCGTCTTCACCTGTATGGTAAGCAGGAGATGCGGCCGGGCCGCAAGATGGGGCATGTCACCCGACTCTATCCCAGAGGGCACACCCCGGATATCGGTGGGCGTTAGTACCTCTCGTTTGTAAATGAAAAGAGGGGGTTCCGGGGCCGGTCAGGCCCCGGATCAGGGGGGTCGGGGGGCGGAAGCCCCCCGAAAATCGGGCGCGCACGCGATCGGGGGGCTTTCGCCCCCCGAAGCCCCCAACTAAGGGGCCTCCGCAGCTTCCCCGGCCCCCCCTCTTTTATGCAGTCTTGGGTCTGGCCATCTGGGCGAACAGGAAACTCGGTCCGGTGGCATGAGATTTCGTGCGAGTCTTCCGCGACAGAAGAGCGCGGGTGGGGGCGGAAAGGCGGTCAATGCCCGGAAATGTGGCATTCGTCTGCCCCAGATCGCGAATTGTTGCAGAAAGATCAATCATCGACGACGAATCTGCACAACGGCCCCGCGCCGACACCGCTTTCGCTTGCCTTGTACCGGAGCCAGCGCCACACTAACTCTTAGGAGCGAGGGGTTATCCCTTCTTTCCGACACTTGGTGGCGATTCCTCCCTAAGACGACCCTTAGAACAGCCGCGTCGGCAACGACGCGGCTGCTTTTTTTTGGTGTCGTCCGCCGGGGGCGGCATCCGGCCGGAACGGCCCCCCTACCGGCCGGCCTGGCACTCGGGAAAGACGGCATCCCGCATGCGCGCGCAGTAGGCGACCAGGGTCGGAAGCGACTCGAGCTTCACTTTTAGCGGCGACTCCGTCGGCGTCCAAAGAATCTGGATCAGAGTTCCCCACAGGCAGGCATCGATCGACCGTGGTTGATCACCGAGAAAAAAGGGCTGTGGGCCCAGCGCAACCGCTGCTGCGTCAAGGTCGGCGCAGCCCAGGGCGTAGACCTCCTCTTGCCGGTGCAGCCCGATCCCTTGGCCACGCAGACTCCGTAGAACGCTATTACGAACCAGCATAGGGACCAGCATGGCCAGGGGTCCGGTAAGCCCACCAAAGAGTGCCGCACGTGTCGTCGGCCAGCAGGCCGGATCGGCCCAGCGGCTGTAGACAACTGTGAAGTAAAGGCTTTCTTCAATCAAACGTCGAAAGGCGTGCGCCCGGGCAAGCGATAACTCGTCAACCCCATCATCAACTTTTGTACCGTAGCGAGCCTCAAGATCGGCGATAATGAACCCGCTGTCCGGTACTATACGCCCGTCGTCATCGATATATGGAAGTTTACCCTTGGGGGCCTTGCGCGGATCCCGTTCGACCGCCACCTGATACGGCAGCCCGGCCAAGCGCAGCCACGCTTCCACCTTCACGCAGAACGGGCTGGGGTTCGGCAGCCCCCACACCGGTGGAAATTGATGAAGAGTGATCATGAAAGAACTCCTTGTTCGTCGGGAGTGGTTTTGTTCGGCCATAGTATTTTTTTGTGGAGCCTTGACAGACAACCCCGGTTCATGGGACGGGATTCCCGGACAGCCCCAATGCTCTGGCGAGGAGGGCGGACCGGGCGGCTGGTATGGATGCCACCGTTCGTTGTCTGAACATCCTGTCGACGACATGAGGATGAGGGGCTTGTTGCCGGCCAGGGCGGCCCCATGTTTTGTGCAGCGCCGCTGTGCAAATCAGACCCGTCTAGCGTCTGCTTTACCAATATCCCTCTTCTGTGATAAGTCAATCGGCCAAGTGACTTGGCCCCGCTGATACCCAAGCGTCGGCACCTTTTAGGGGACGTATTCGATCCGAGTCGGCGGGATAGAGCACGTCCGGACCGTTACTGTCGAGCGGGTGCAGACGGGAGAACGAGTCCCGAGGCGTCCGTCCAGCATTTGCATAAGGGAAGCATGACATGCCTGCACCGAAGTCGATCAAATCCGCGCTTCGCGATCACCGGGATACCGAGAGCGATGAGGGGCGTAACGAAGGCGGACGTATGGTCCCGCTCAAGCCGACCACGGACATGCTGGCGGCCGGGGCATCCTCAACCGGTTTGCCGATTTCCATTGTGTTCGAAGTCTGGAAGTCGATGATGGCGGCCGCCCCGGCGGAAGATCAGATCGGCCGCGCCGAGGACAGCACCCCGGGCGAGCGGCAGGCCGGAATGAATGCCCTGCTGGAGACCATTCGTCGGCGCCGTTGATTGGCGGTACCGTTGATGTTTTTAGGGCCGGCCCCGGTTTTCTTACGAGACAAGGCAGCGATTGGTGCGTCGATGTAGAAGCGGTCTGGAGATCGCGTCTGCGATTCGGTCATGTCTGAGCAGCGCCTTGGCTCGGGTGGTCCGGTATGTCGGTCCGGGCAGACGTCTTTTGGAATCGGCGTGATGAGGAGCCCTTGGCAGGATGGCGGCGGGATCACCGCCGCCGGGGTGATGCGTTCGGCGGGAAGGACGCAAACCTGCCGGGGCCGGGGCCGGGGCGTGCTGAGTGCGTGGATGGTGGGCGCGTTGGCGGCGGGTGGGCCGGCCGGGTGCGGCCTGCCCCGGGTTGTCGCCGACGAACCGTCCCATTTTTATGATGTTTTTGCGTTTGGCTATGCCATCGGCGGGGAAGGCCTGCCGGTGGAGACCCATGGCCATCCCGACGGCATTGATCCGGCACGCTTCAACGCGGACGTTCGAAATGCCCTGACCGGCAAGGCGGTCGGACCGCCGCTGCCCCCGGAGGCACAGCGTCCTTATCGAGTCGTGCTGGTCTTCTCTCCGCAGGAACCGACACCGCCGATAGCCTTGTGCGCGAATCGGTCTTTCGCCACCGGCACCACGCGGGAAACGACCCTGATCATCCGGGGCGCCTATTGTCGCGGCGGTGGCGTATTGACCACTGCAACCGCGTATGTCCCCGCACCCCCGGATATCCCGCGGGCGGTTTCCGAACTGGTGACCGAGCTTTTCCCCTGGCCGCGCCGGGACGACGACGACCGTTGCCGCGGCGTGCACTTACGCGCCTGCTGAGGCGCGCGCAGCGGGTGTTAGACAACAGGGGGGCCTGGGGGGTCCGGTCAGGCCCCCCAGTTGGGGGCTTCGGGGGGCGAAAGCCCCCCAGTTGGGGCTTCGGGGGGCGAAAGCCCCCCGACGGATCGTGCGGCCCGATTTTGGGGGGGCTTCCCGCCCCAAGGAAGACCCACGGCCCGTCCGAGGCCAACGGCATCGCGGATATCAGGCCGCTTTCTTGAGCTGGCTGACCTCGCCGAAAACCCTCAAAATGCTTTCGACGAACTGGACCAGATGGTCCTGCCCCTCGGCCGTGATCAAAGAGCCGTCAACCACCACCGGTTCCTCGCACCAGCGGGCTCCGCTCTCCTGAAGCCTGTCCTGGATTTCGGCCGGACCGGTGACTGCACGCCCCCGCAGCTTCTGCTCGATGGCTAGTAGCGACACTCCCATCCCGACCGCGGCAATCGGCTTGCCGGCGTCGAGGAAGTGACTGATAATCCGACGACAATGGGGGTTTTCCGCCAACTTGGCAACACTGCGGTGCCCGCCCGGAAGCAGCAGCATATCGAAATCGGCGCCCAGCACGCCGCCGACGGGGCGATCGACCGGAAAAAAATGCCCCCACGCCTTACCATGCCAGCCATTGACCAATCCCTGATCCGGCGAGATGGTTTTGAGACCGGCACCGGCCTTCAGCAACGCCCGCTGCGGCTCGGTCATCTCGGTTTCTTCGAATCCGCTTGCCACCATGATTGCAACCGCATTACCTGCCAGCGGAAATTCCATCATCATGCCTTGATCCCTTCGTTCGATCGATCTCGATCCGCCAAAGCAAACCTCAAACGAGGTTTGCGCATATGGAAAACGGCCAGGCGCACTTGCTTCACCCCCGACTCGGCCACCCCCTTGTGGCTCACCCGGCGCAAGCCTGACCATCCCTCGAGTCGCAAAGCCCGTCACCGCCTGTCGCTTGCCGACAGCGCGGAGGGGCCATACAACCCCGTCCTCGTGCAGCCCGGCGAAGATGACGGCCAGAGTCATCACCTTCGCCGGGCTGCACAACCCACGAATTTCAATAGCAAGCCTGACCTTGAGAGGGAAGGCTTCCACCAAACCGATCCTGGACCGGGATAGCGGGTCGGCCCGATGGGCGTGTCCCCCTTCCCAGCGGACCCCGCGCATCCGGGGGACTTCCCCGCCCTCCCCCCGGCGTATCCGTGGGCGCCGGGGGACAAGGGTGCGCGACAGAACGCCGGCCCGCCGGCCCGGCTCCAACCGGGCGACGGCCGGCACGCCCCTCATTGTGGCGTTGGTGGCAACTTGGGAAAAGAGAATGGGTGCAACTTGAAGCCGAGTCAACCCTCCATTTCGCATTGCAGCATGGTGGTCGGCGGCCTATTGTCTAAGATAAGCATGGCGCCTTGATCGGCGATACCTTGATCGATGGTACCGGTGGTCGATGTACGAGCCGGCCGCCGGCCGGACTTCAACCGGGCGCCGGCCGGACGCCGGCCGGACGATGGACGACGGAGCGTGGAGCCACAGCCGATGGAGCGCCTGACCTTTCCGGTGGCAGAGCAGGGACCGCGGACGGACGCGGGCGCGCCCGCGTCCGGTCTGACGCTGCTGGCGGCGGCCAATCACGATCTGCGTCAGCCGCTTCAGGCGGCGCAGCTCTTCCACGCCACCTTGCGCCGCCGCAACCGGGATCCGGGGCTGGCCAAAACCATCGACAATCTCGGTCAGGCGCTGGAGGGTCTCGCCACCGCGCTTGAGCCGCTGATTGCCATCGCGCGTCTCGACGCCGGCCGGGAGTCGCCGGTCCCGAGCCGGTTCCCGGTCGCCGAAATCATGAGCCGAGTCTGCGATCGGATCGAGGCGCCTTTGCACGAAGGGGCGGTGGCGCTGGCCGTGGTTGCCAGTTCCGCCGATATCACCACCGATCCGGCGCTGCTGGAAACGTTGGTCCGGCACTTGGTGCTGGGCGGGCTTGCGCTGGTGGATGGTCGGCGGGCGGTGCTCGGCTACCGCCGTAGCGCCGGGTCCTGGCGTCTTCAACTGGCGATCAGCGGCGGGGCGGTGCCAGTGACCTCGCTTGACACGGTGTTTGAGGCATATCAGCACATTCCCCCCACCGCGCGTGCTGCGGCCTGGGCGAGCGGAGTCGACCTCGTGGTTGCCGGACGGTGCGCGCGGGTGCTCAAAATTGGCATCACCACCGAGTTGGTCCGGGGTCGTGGGGTGGTTTTCGACCTCGCGCCGGTCTGATGCGCGGCGCGGCCGGAGGGCGCGCCCCCTTGCGGGGTTTGCAGGTCCGGCCGAAAATCGCGCGAAAGTCGAGAGGGTTTGTGTTGCCCGACAGGGAAGGACCACAAAAGTGATCACCGCGGCCGAGCAGCAAGGGGTACAATCGGTTGGAGGGCGCGCCGGCGGGCGGGCGGCCTTGCCGACACACCCATTCCATCCGGTGTGGCGATCAGGGTGTTTCATCTTGGGGGCCGCCGTGATTATATCATTCGGTAAGCCGGGATATCCGGGGAGGGACCTCCCGCATCCGCACCGGTCGCCGGGGCTTAGAGAGATTGGTCGATGAGGATACTTCTTGTGGATGATCATGCCCTGTTTCGCTCGGGGCTGCGTCACGTCCTGGCCGATCTCGATCCGGAACTCGAGATCGACGAAGCGGGTTCGCGGGACGAGGCCCTTCAGGCGATGGAGGCGCGGCAGTTCGATCTGGTGCTGACCGACTTGCTGATGCCGGGGATGGATAAGGCCAGCGGCATCGCTGCCTTCAAGGCCCGCTTTCCCAAGGCACCGATTATCGTTATTTCCATGCTCGACGGCCCCACCGACATTCGGGCTGCGGTCGCCGCTGGCGCGACCGGTTTCATTCCCAAGTCGTCGACGCCCGAGATCATGATCGAGGCGATTCGCTTGGTCCTGGCCGGTGGGGTCTACCTGCCGCCGGCGGTGCTGCACATCGACCCCCCGGCCCCGGCCGGGGAAGCGGGCGCGTCCCGTCCGCTGGGTCCCTCGGGCAAGCAGTTGACAGAGCGCCAGAAAGCGGTGCTGGCCGAGCTTGCCCAGGGCAAGTCGAATAAGGAGATCGCCCAGTCGCTCAATCTGTCGGAGGCAACGGTCAAGGTCCACCTGGCAGCGATCATGCGTTCGCTTGACGTCCGCAACCGAACCCAGGCGGTGCTGACGGCAACCGACCTCGGCCTCCTCCCGGGATCGGCCTGAGGGTCCAGCCATCCACCCTTTTCTCAACCGATCGGGGGCAGCGGCGGGGCACTGATGCTGTCCGGGAGGGAACGGCCAAGGGGCGATGGTTCCGGGCGCGGGCGGCGCAGCAGACGGATACCACAGACGACTTAAGACGACTTAGGTCACATGCCCAGTTGGCTCAACGTGAGGTTGAGACTAACAGTTTAACTCGTGCGGTATTGATCTGGCGGCCAGATGGCCTCTCACGGCGGCGCTGCGTCAGCAGTGGTCCCCGGGCGAGGAGGGTGGCCGGCGATCGGCCGCCGGGAGGGTGATTTCGAGGTTCGTACAGAGGGACGGGTGGCTCGCGCCTCGCGGCGGAGCAGCCGGTCCGAGCGGACGAATGGCAGGTAAAGACGCTGCGTCGACTGGTGCTGGTCGGGATCAAACCCGCCCCCCCGCCGGCGACGAAAAAAAAGCGGCAAGGGGTCCTGAGCAGGGAGGGTGCCCCCGGCCCTGAAATGCGAGCCTCGTTTTTTGCTTGTCCGTTTTGGGCTGTTACAGCGTGGCCTGAGTTAGGGAGTTGTTGAGTTGAAAAATACACGCAAATAAAAACCAGCGTGTTGTTTTTTCTTGGGACTTGGCGTCGCCGTCAAGCCAGCGGATTGCGGCGACACCAGGTAGGCTGCCGGATAAGCGACAGAGTGGGTGCATAGACTGTTGCCTTGCCCCCCCCGAAAGGTGCCGGGGAATTGCTGCGGATCCCACGCGGCGGGTCCCACGAGGACCGGGTATGGAAAAACTACCGAATCTCGCCTCTGTCGCAACGGAGAGGGGAGCTAACTGAGCATAACATGGACAGTAGCACTGGACATGACGCGACGCCCGCCGGAGTTGGAAGCCCTGGGTCGTCGCTTTTGTGTGCCCGGATGGCTTTTGACGACGCGCCGGTCGCCCTGGTGTGGCTTGCGGCCGATGGTCGCATCCTCGAGGCCAACAAGGGTTTGTGCCGGCTGCTGGCGACGTCGGCGCGCGCACTGATCGGCCGTCGGCTGGATGAGTTGGTGGTGCCGGAGGCGCGCGGCGCGGTCCGCGCGCTGGTGACCGAAGCAGCCGTCGTGCGGACGCCGGCCGACACCGTGCTTCCCGCCGCGACTGCCGAACCCATCACAGGTCGATCCCCCTCGTCGGAGTCGGCGTCCGCGCGCGTGCAACGGGCGGATGGTCGTACGATCGGGACCCGGATAACCGTTCAAGCCGCATGCTGGCCGGCCGTGGACGATGCCGGCGCCGGCGGCTGCACCTTTTCGCGACTCGGGGGCGACGCCGCCGCTCAGCCGATCGCCGGACTGGTGGCGGCCGTGGTCGATCTCGACGAACGCGGCAAGGAGGAGAGGGATGCGGAGGCCCGCATGCGATTCCTGGCCGCGTGCAGCCATGATCTGCGCCAGCCGCTCAATGCGCTCAGTCTGTATTTGGGAATACTCCACACCGCAACCAGCCACCGGCAGGCGTTGGACATCGGCGGCCGGATGCAGCCGGCCCTCGATACCGCAATCGATTTATTCAATGCGCTGCTGGACATCGCCCGTTACGAGACCGGACGCGTGGCGATCCGGCCCGAACGCGTCGAGGGCTGGGCTCCGATTCGGCGCGTGGTCGAGGACTTTGCCCCGATGGCGGAGCGCAAGGGTATCCGGCTGCGGGCGGTATCGGGACGGTCTGCCGCATTTGCGGATTTCGGCTTGGTTGAACGCGTTCTGCGCGGACTGGTGGCGTATTCGGTGCACGCCACCGACGCCAGCCGGGTGGTGGTGGGCTGCCGCGGACAGGGCGCGACGGTCCGATTCGATGTTCTGACCAACGGCAGGACGCTGACGCCGACGGCCCTGCGCGAGCGCCTGGACGCCGTTGGCTTTGCCCCCCCGGCGGGAGATCATCCTGCGGGCGTCGGGCGGGCGGCAGACGGCATCGGCATCGGCGACGGGCTTGGTTTGGCCGCGGTCGGACGCGCGGCGGCCCTGCTTGGGCAAACGGTTGGCGTAGCGGCCTTGCCGGGGGGTGGGGTTCGCTTCTCGCTGGTGCTTCCGGCCGCCATCCCCGGGCCGGAGGCGGCACGCAGGACGGCGCCGGCTGCCACAACCGGCGCCGGAGCCGTGGGGACCGGAGGGAACGCGGTCCCCCCCTTGACGCATGTCCCCTCCTTGACGCATGTCCCCTCCTTGACGCATGTCCCCTCCTTGACGCATGTCACGGACGAAACGCCCGCCGCGTTGCTGGTCGAGGACGAGCCGATGGTGGCCAGGGCCATGGCCGAATTTCTGGAGGAACTGGGAATTACGGTTCATTGTGCCACGCATGGGGCCGCCGCAGAACGGCTGGTCGAGACTATTTCCCACACACTGCGGATAATTATTAGTGATTATAGGTTACCAAATAACCTTGATGGCCTGACAACAATTGAGCGGATTTGGGCCGGCATTGGCGTCCGCATTCCAGCCATTTTGATCACCGGGGACCTTGACCCCGGCCTTGGCATCCGGACCCGGGACCTCGGCGTCGAGTTGTTACGCAAGCCGGTCCGTCCGGAGACTTTGCAACGCATGGTCGAGATGCTGCTGGGGGCGCGCACGCGCTAAGAGGCTGTCCCGACTGGCAGCCGGGGCCGGAAGCGCAGCGTTCGTCAGGGGACTTTGTCCCCCGCCCCCCCCCAACCAAAGCTACGGCATTCACACATTTCTCTTGCCCGTTACACAACTCCCGGTCACTTCCGCGCTCGACCCTCATAAGCAGTGGTCAGATTGGATGAATGGAATTGCCATTACAGTCCGCCATGGCCGAAAACGATGCACGCCGGTTGGAAGAGACTTGCGATGATTGTGCTTGGGTATGGCATCGCAAAGCAAAATGTGTGAATCCGGTAGCCAACCAAAGGCCGGCGGGCCCGAGCGCAGTGTTCGACCCATTGCTTTTAACCGGTTTCCAAAGGCCTTTCGGCCTTTGGCTGGGGGTGTCGGGGGACAGCGTCCCCTGACGGCCGGCGCGCGCCGGCAAGAAGCCGCTGGCTAATGAGTCCGACTTTCTGTCCCTTTTTTTTGCGGTCCGCCCCCCTCGCGTCCCCGGCCGAAGCGGCCCCTTGCCGGACCCTTCTTTCTCTCCCCTTGACGGTTTGATTAAAGCGCCGCTGGTCTACGCGAGCGGTCCCCTTTATGCTGGCTCTTGCCGACCGGGGCAGGAAGCGGGGCGGTCAAGGGTTGCTCGCTGATTTGCTTGCCGTTTGGGCGCTGATTGGTCGAAGGTGGGCTGCCGCCGGAACCGTCGACTTTCGGTGAGTGCCCGCTGTTTACCAGCTTCCTGAAAATTGGTTCGCCGGCTATTCGAAGGGTCTGCCGCATGAGAGAAGAACTGGCCGCCGCGCTCGCCCACCACCGGGCCGGCAGGCTCACTGAAGCCGAACACCTGTACCGCAGCCTGCTCGGGCGGCAGCCTCGACAGCCCGATATTCTGCATCTGCTGGGCGGGGTGGCCTACCAGAACGGGGATGTCGAGACCGCGCTGACCCACTTTGATGCGGCGCTGGCGGCCGGCGGCGGGGCCGGCGTCGATTCGCTGCACTTCAACCGCGGCAATGCCTTGAAGGCATTGGGGCGGAACGATGAGGCGATTCTGGCGTTCATCGCTGCCGGCGAAGCCAACCACAGCAATTCGGCGGCATTTTACAACCTTGGCCTGCTTCAACAGGAGAGGGGCCGGTTTGAGGAGGCGCTGGTCGCCTACCGCATGGTGCTGGCGGAACTGCCGGAGCACGCCCCGTCCTGGAACAACCTTGGGGTACTCCTGCACGAACAGGGCCATCTGGCGGAGGCCGAGCAGGCGCTGCGGCTGGCAATTCAGCACCAGCCTGGTTTCCCGGACGCCTTGCGCAACCTCGGACGCCTCTTGTGCGAGCTGGGGCGCGCCGATGACGCCGTGGCGGTGATCGAACCGAGCCTGACCGGGACGCCGGCGGACGCGGCGCTGCTGCGCCGGATGGGCGAATGCCGGCACCGGGCCGGCCAGGTCGAGGAGGCCGCGGGGCTGTTCCAGCGCGCGGCGGCGCTGGCGGCGGCGGCACCGGTGGGCGAGGGCGGCGCGGCCGCACGCGCGATCGACGGTGCGTCCTCCCAGCTCGACCTTGGCACTGCACTGTCCGATCTCGACCGCGTCGAGGACGCGGAAGCCGCGTTCCGCAAGGCGGCGGCGCTGGCAACCGGCCACGACACCGCGCTGGCGGCTGCCGCTTGGCGGGGCCTTGGCATATTGTTGCAGCGAATCGGCCGCGGCGAAGAGGCGCTGGCCGCGCTGGGCGAGGCGCTGGGCCAGGAACCTGACAATGCGGACGGATTGCTGGCCGCTTGTGTCGCCCAGGTGCCGGCGGTGCCCGAGAACGCCGAGGCGGCGGAGCAGGGGCGCCGGGCCTATGGCCGCGGTCTTGATCGTCTGATCGGCCGTTACTCCAACAGTGGACCGGCCGTCTGCGCGGCCGCAGCATCGGCGATCGGCTCGGTGCAGCCGTTTTATCTCGCCTATCAAGGCGAGAATGATTGCTCGCTTCAGCGGGCGTACGGCGGTTTGGCCGCCCGCCTGATGGCAGCCGCTCATCCCCGGTTCGCCGAACCTGTGCCGCGTCGGCCGGTCGGCACGCGACGCTTGCGGGTCGGCATCATCAGCGGCTATTTTTCCTGGCACTCCGTGTGGACGATTCCGATCCAGGGCTGGGTGGAGACGTTCGACCGCCGTCGGTTCGAACTCCGCTGCTACCACACAAGGGCCGGCACCGATGCCGCCACCGCCGCGGCCCGCGATGCCACCGACGGCTTCGTGCAAGGCCCGCTGCCGTTCGAGGAATGGTGCCGCATCCTGCGCGACGATCGCCTTGACGCGGTGATCTTCCCGGAAATCGGCATGGACCCGGTATCGGCACGCTTGGCGGCGCTGCGGTTTGCGCCGCTCCAGGCAGCCTCGCTCGGTCATCCGCAGACCACCGGCCTGCCGACGATCGACCATTTCTTCTCCAGCGCCTTGATGGAACCGGAGGACGCCGGCAGCCACTACACCGAGCAACTCGTGCGGCTGCCCAATTTGGGCGTACACTACACGCCGCCGTGTCCGGACAAGCCGCCGCTCGACCGCGAGGAGTTGGGACTGCCGGAGGACGCCAAGGTCTACTGGTGCTGCCAGTCGCTGTTCAAGTATGCGCCCCGGTACGACGAGGTGTTCGTGCGCATTGCGCGCGAGTTGCCGGACTGCCTGTTCGCCTTCATCGAGGCGCCATACCCGGCGATGACCGCGACCTTCCGCGGCCGGCTCGAGCGCGTGTTCCAGGCGGCCGGCCTCGAGGCCGAGCGGTATTGCCGTTTTCTGCCCCGCATGCCGCTCGGGACCTTCGCCGCAGCCGCCAGCCTGTGCGACGTTGCCCTCGATTCGATCGGGTGGTCGGGTTTCAACACCACGCTCGAGTCGGTGCATTGGGGTGTCGTGCCGGTGACGCTTCCGGGCCGGTTGATGCGCGGCCGGCATACCACGGCGGTACTGACCCGGGCGGGGGTGACCGAGACCATCGCCCGTGATCTCGACCATTACGTCGCCCTGGCGGTTGGGCTGGCCCAGGACAGCGGGCGGCGGACGGAGCTGTCGCTGGCGTTGATGGCGGCACGGGACAGGCTCTACCGCGACCAGGAGGCCGTGCGAGGCCTGGAGACTTTCCTCGCCTACAACGCTGGCGGCTGAGCAGCCGCTTACGGAAACGATCGCACGCGCGGCACTTCTTGAATTAACGGGGTCCGGGGGCCGCGGCCCCGGCGGGGTCCAGGGGCAGCGCCCCTGGTCGCCGAAGGCTTGTCAAGTCAATTGGTTGCCGTTACGTTAACGTTCATGGAGCGACGCCTTCCCCCCCCCTTTGCCAGTGGCAGACTCCGTCAGGGGACTTTGTCCCCCGACACCCCCTACCAAAGGCCGGCGGGCCTTTGGAAACCAGTTTATTTGCACCGATGCAGCGAGACCGCACCCCATGGACGAAGAGACGGCCAGCCTGCTCGCGGTCAAGCGCTCATTGACCGGACGACGCTGGATCGCGCGCGCAGGCGATGACCGCTTGGCGCTCGCGCTCTCCCAGACCCGCGGGTTGCCCGAGGTGCTCGGGCGGGTGCTGGCCGCCCGCGGCGTCACCCTCGGTACGGTCGACAGTTTTCTTGCGCCGACCCTGCGTACCCTGATGCCGGACCCAAGCCGATTCACCGATATGGATGCGGCCGCCGACCGCTTGGCCTGGGCGGTGCGGCGGGGTGAAACTGTTGCGCTATTTTGCGATTATGACGTGGACGGCGCCACCTCGGCGGCCCTGATGGCCCGTTTCCTGCGCGCCGTCGGCTGCACGCCGCGGCTCTATGTGCCGGACCGGCTGACCGAAGGCTACGGTCCCAACATTCCGGCACTGCTCCGCTTGCGTGACGAGGGCGTCGATCTGGTGGTCACGCTGGACTGCGGCACGGTTTCGTTCGAGCCGTTGCGGGCGGCGCAGACCGCCGGACTCGATATTGTCGTGATCGACCACCACGCGGCCGAATCCGAACTGCCGCCCGCAATCGCGGTGGTCAACCCGAATCGGCCCGATGACCGCTCTGGCGAAGGCGCCTTGTGCGCGGCGGGGGTCACGTTCGTTACGGTGGTCGCCATCAACCGGGCGTTGCGCGCGGCCGGCTGGTATGTTGGCAGGCCCGAGCCGGACCTGATGTCATGGCTGGATCTGGTGGCGCTGGGCACGGTCTGCGACGTGGTCCCCCTCACCGGCCTCAACCGGGCGCTGGTCGCCCAGGGTTTGAAGGTGATGGCCCGGCGCGGCAACCCTGGCCTTGCCGCGCTGGCCGACATCTCCAAACTTGACCAGAAGCCGGATGCCTACCACGCCGGCTTCGTGCTCGGCCCCCGGCTCAATGCCGGCGGCCGGGTCGGCAGCGGCGGTCTCAGCCTGCAACTGCTGGCCACCGATGATCCGCTGGAGGCACTCGATCTCGCCCGGCGGCTCGAGGGCCACAACGGCGAACGCAAAACCATCGAAGTCCGGGTGCTGGCCGAGGCCATGGCCCAGGTGGGGGAGCGGCCGGCCGGAACGCCGATTCTCGCCGCCGGCCATACGTGGCACCCGGGCGTCATCGGCATCGTCGCCGCCCGCTTGGTCAGCCGCCATCAGCGGCCGGCTTGCGTGGTCTCGCTGACCGACGGACAGGGCAAAGGCTCGGGCCGCTCGGTGCCCGGGTTTGATCTCGGCGCCAGCATCATCGCCGCCCGCAAGGCCGGCTTGCTGATCGCCGGCGGCGGCCATCCGATGGCGGCCGGTTTCACGGTGGCCGAGGCAAAGCTGGCCGATTTCGACCAATTCCTCGCCGAGCGCTTCGCCGCGGCACCGCTGGTGGCACCGGTGCCGACGCTGGAGTTCGACGGCACGCTGACCGTAACGGCCGCCAACAGCCAACTCGTCGGGCAGCTTGAGCAGGTGGCGCCGTTCGGTCCCGGCAATCCGGAGCCGCGATTCGCGCTGCCGGACGCCCAGGTGGTGCGCGCGGATGTGGTGGGCGGCAGCCACGTCCGCTGCATCCTCTCCGGCCCTGAGGGGGGGCGACTCAAGGCCATCGCGTTCCGCAACGCCGACACCGATCTCGGCCGGGCCCTGCTGGCCGGCGGCCGCCGGCCGGTGCACTTGGCGGGAACCTTGCGCCTTGATAGCTGGCAAGGACGCCAGGATGTCCAGCTTCTGCTCGAGGACGCGGCGCTGCCGGGGGTGGCGGCATGAGCGGCGCCCGAAGCTTTGGCGGAGGAGAGGCCGGGGCCGGAGGTCGGCCGGTGGACGCCGGCACCCGCATAGGGCCGTGTCCGGTCCATGACATTTTGGACAAGAGAGGGAATCCCGATTGGACAGAAGCGGGAATTACGATCCCCGGCAAGGACATCGGCCCTCGCCGGAGGGGCGGGGGGAGCTGTCCGCAACACCCCGCATGTGCCCGTGATGACGCGGCGGGCGAGAAAGGTCTGAGGTCCCGCTTGCCATCGCTAAAGCGACTGTGTTACATGCCGCGGTGCGTTCGCGGGAGACAGGCGGACGGGGGAGTGGCTTTCATTAAGTAATTGAAAAGACGGACTCCATCGAGGGTACATCGAGGACACAACGTGGCTTCCAAAGGGACCAGCATACGGGAGTTCGCCGCGCGCTACGCGGTGGCTCTCTATGAGCTTGCCAGTGAACGGAATGCGGTTGACCAGGTGTTGACCGACGTGCGAACCGTGGCCCAGGCGCTGCGGGAGTCGCCGGAGCTGGATCGATTGGTGCGGAGTGCGGCGATACCGAACGCCGACCGTGAGCGCGGGATGCTTGCGGTGGCGAAGGCGCTCGGGCTGTCAGAACTCTGCCGGCAGTTTATCGGCGTGGTCGCCCACAACGGGCGGCTCTTCGTGCTGCCCCAGTTGATCGAAGGCTTCGAAGAGGCGGTGGCCGAGCAGCGCGGCGTGATCCGGGCTGAGGTGACCGTGGCGCGGCCGATGACCGAGGCGCAAGGCGAGGCGGTGGCGGCTGCCCTGAAGGCAGCGGTCGGCGCCGCGGTTGCGATTGAGGTCGCGGTCGATCCGGCGCTGCTGGGCGGCATGATCGTCAAAGTCGGCTCCAAGATGGTCGACAACTCGCTCCGTTCGAAGATCGACAGATTGCAACTCATTATGAAAGCTCCAGGGGGAACCTTCTGATGGATATCCGCGCCGGGGAAATTGCCACCATCCTAAAGCAGCAGATCGCCAACTTCGGCACCGAGGCCGAGGTCGCCGAGGTCGGACAGGTGCTTTCGGTTGGTGACGGCGTTGCTCGCGTCCATGGTCTGGACAAGGTGCAAGCGGGCGAAATGGTCGAGTTTCCGGGCGGCCTCAAGGGGATGGCGCTCAACCTGGAAACCGACAATGTCGGTGTCGTGATCTTCGGCGACGACCGCGAGATTCGCGAGGGCGACATCGTCAAGCGAACCGGCGCGATCGTTGAGGTGCCGGTCGGCGCCGGCCTGCTGGGCCGGGTGGTCGATGGTCTCGGCAATCCGATCGACGGCAAGGGGCCGCTGACCGACGTGAAGGTGCAGCGGGTTGAGGTCAAGGCGCCCGGCATCATTCCGCGCCGCTCGGTGCACGAGCCGATGCAGACCGGCCTCAAGGCGATCGACGCCCTGGTGCCGATCGGGCGCGGCCAGCGCGAGCTGATCATCGGTGACCGCCAGACCGGCAAGACCGCGATCGCGCTGGACGCCTTCATCAACCAAAAGCCGATCAACGAAGGCGACGACGAGTCGAAGAAGCTTTACTGCATCTATGTCGCCATCGGCCAGAAGCGGTCGACGGTCGCGCAGATCGTGAAGACGCTTGAGGACTACGGAGCGCTCAAGTACTCGATCGTGGTGGCTGCCACCGCGTCGGACCCGGCGCCGCTCCAGTTCCTGGCGCCCTACACCGGCACCGCGATGGGCGAGTTCTTCCGCGACAACGGCCGCCACGCCCTGATCGTGTTCGACGATCTTTCCAAGCAGGCGGTTGCCTACCGGCAGATGTCGCTGCTGTTGCGCCGGCCGCCCGGCCGCGAAGCGTACCCGGGCGACGTGTTCTACCTGCATTCACGCCTGCTCGAGCGCGCGGCGAAGATGAGCAGCCAGAACGGCAGCGGCTCCTTGACCGCGTTGCCGGTGATCGAAACTCAGGCCGGTGACGTTTCTGCGTACATCCCGACCAACGTGATCTCGATCACCGACGGCCAGATATTCCTTGAAACCTCGCTGTTCTATCGCGGCATCCGTCCGGCC
>Ga0172367_10003589_pt1 | contig 19922 bp, 15 predicted proteins | sample Lak10m_FD_114542 | JGI IMG/M metagenome (GOLD analysis project Ga0172367, IMG submission 114542) | Freshwater microbial communities from Kabuno Bay, South-Kivu, Congo - kab_022012_10m | ecosystem: Environmental > Aquatic > Freshwater > Lake | place: Democratic Republic of the Congo: South-Kivu...
CTGGCTTCCTCAATAATCGGTTTTCCATCGGGTGTGAGAGTAATATTATTGGCTTTGACACTTTGCCAGGTTCTTGTTTTATCGTTCTCTTCATTTTCTTTCAGGATCCCGGAATGATTTTTAATCATACTTGCCGAACGAAGTTTCAAATCCAATCCTACAAGGTAAACCTTACCTGTATTACCAAAACCAATACCATATTGGATTATTTTATCTATTTTCTCGGTGGAGATCTGAAGAGCCAGGATACCAATCTTTTCCCCTCGCGGATTATAAACCAGCCGACCAAGAAATCCTGTAGGCTCATCATCAGGGACGGTAAAATATTCAAGATCGGAAAAAACCGGTTTCCCTGAATTCAGGATTTTTCTGCAGGATTTACTGAATTTTGTTGAAGAGAGAGGTTGTTGGAACATCCCTGATCCCAGTTCCGTTCCTTTGTTCAATTCAAACAGAATCCTGCCCTCGGTATCAATAAAATACATGTTAATGATGCCATCAGGAAGCCAGGTCTGCTCTATGGTTAACCTTAGCTCTTTATTGAGGTCATTATATTTTTCGGATAAGAAATAATTCATTCCGGAACGGTACTCACCGGTAAAATCAGAGCCTATTTTTTCACAAACAGTTAATGTATTTTTGTTTCCGGCCATCTTGTCCAGGTATTCCGACAGCTCCTGAAAATAGTAATCCAGATAGTTAACCCGTAACTGGGACGTTGTAAAAAGTGATTTTTTGACAAGAATATTTAATCCCCTGTAATAGTACAGGAAATTGATATAGCTAAGGGTTGCAAGAGGAGCAAGGGAGATAAGTAAAAACCAGAGGAGCAACGTTTTTCCAATCCCCATTTTTTTAAGACTCCTGTAATCAAACTCCGAAACGGATTTAATGATTTTATTCCAAGTTTGTTTGATCATAGCCCTCTTCAGATTATTTGTAACAGTATTTCTCAATGATTTTGAATACATCCTCAAGATTTATGGGCTTGGAAATATAATCATCCATTCCTGCCTCAATACACTTTTCGCGATCGCCTTTCATGGCATTAGCAGTAAGAGCAATTATAGGAGTTGTAGAATTCATGCCCTGGCCGTCTTTCCGTATTTCCTTTGTTGCATCAAATCCATTCATCTCGGGCATCATAAGATCCATCAGGATCAGGTCAAACCGCCGGTCGTGTGCTCTCTGTAAAGCTTCGACACCATTTTTTGCCGTCATAACTTCCCATCCTTTTTTACCCAATAACTGAACAATTATTTTTTGGTTGATTAACTGATCCTCTGCTAAAAGAATAGTTAGTTTCTGAGCTGGTTTCTCATCAATCAGTTCTTTCATCTCATATTGGCCGGTTGAGGGTATTTCGCTTTCGGCTGTGAAAATTCTTTGGATTATATTCCGAAGTTCAGTCTGAAAAACTGGTTTAAAAAGATACCAGCGGATACCCATCGACTGAATTTTCTTTATTGAATGAATGGATTTATTACCGGTCATTACTACGAACTCGGGAAAATTATCTGACGAAAATATTTTCCGGATGTTCAAATGCGCGGGTTCTCTACCATCTTCATAAAGCTGATGATTTAGAAAGATAATATCATATTTCCGGGAACCGGGACTTCCTGTGTGCTCAAGAGCCTGATCAATGGAATCTGCAATATCTGACCTGATATTCCATTCCCGGAAAAATTCCACCATCTGGCGGGTATGCTCTTTCTGAGGATCAACTACAAGTACATTTATCTCATCAGGAACTTTTGATAGGTTAAGTTGCCATGATTTCAGAGCAGGTTGACTTACTCTCATTGGAATTGAAAAGAAAAACCTGCTTCCTTTTCCAACTTTGCTTTCAACACCGATTTTTCCTCCCATCAGTTCGACCAGCTTTTTAGAGATAGTCAGACCAAGTCCGGTACCACCGTATGTTCTGGAGGTATCGGGTCCCGCCTGCCGGTATGATTCAAAAAGTATCTCCATCTTGTCTTTTGCTATCCCGATACCGGTATCCTTAATATTAAACTCAAGAGTTATTCTCTTTGTATCCAGAGATTTAACTCTAAGCGAAAGAGTAACATTACCCTCATCTGTGAATTTAATGGCATTCCCGATAAGGTTAATAAGGATCTGGCGGATTCGTGTCGGATCACCGATAACAGAATCAGGGATATCGGCAGGATGCAGAAAAAGGAATTCAAGTTTCTTCTGAAATGTCTTGACGGAAAGGAGCCGGACAACTTTTTCCAGCATATCGCGTAAACTGAATTCAATATTTTCAAGTTCAAGTTTATCAGCTTCGATCTTCGAGATATCCAGGATTTCGTTTATAATTTCCAAAAGTGACTCACTGCTTTGTTTGATATCCAGCAAGTGTTCATAATAACTCTCCGGAAGATCAGAATCCATAAGTATAAGATCAGTCATCCCAATTATACCGTTCAGCGGTGTCCTGATTTCATGGCTCATATTCGCTAAAAAAGAACTTTTGGCAAGTGTTGCTTCTTCGGCAATGCGTTTTGCATTATCAAGTTCCTCAATAGTCTTCTGCAACTGCTTTGTAGTAACCTGCAAGGCATGCTTCTGTTTGAAAAAATCAATATAAGCCTTTATCTTATTTTGTAAAATTTTACGGTCTAACGGCTTGTACAGGTAATCAACTGCTCCTGTTTCATAACCTCTGAAAATTTGTTTTGGCTGACGGTAAGTGGCTGTTATAAATATGATCGGGATACTCTTAGTCCTTTCGCTTCCCCTCATCAATTCTGCAGTCTCAAAGCCGTCCATACCCGGCATATTTACGTCCAACAATACCAGTGAAATTTCATGTTCCAGCATTAAGCTCAGGGCTTCGTTCCCTGAAAGTGCCTTGATGATATTCAATTCCGGAGTAGAAATTATACTTTCCAGTGTAATTAAATTTTCTTTCCGGTCATCTATTATTAAAATGTTAAACTTTTCAAGTACATTTTCCATAGACCTGATTATGCATGATGTTAATGATTATTCCTCTGACGGTTGTGATGATAAATGGTTTACTTCAACTTGTACGTGTGATACTTCCGGTTCAAATGTGTTCAGTACAAATGTATTATAAATAATGGATTGTCAAAGAAAAATTACAAAATTCCTTTATTTTTGCCGGGAATAAAACAATCCGTTTATAAATTTCTTTTATGACCGGTAGTGTCAATCAAAACTCCGCCCTTCAAAAGGGAAATTACTTTTTATCAATAACCATTATAGGTGTATTTTTTTTCATCTTTGGTTTCGTTACCTGGTTAAACGGAATTCTTATTCCATATCTGAAGATTGCTTGTGAATTATCGAATTTTCAATCACTTTTTGTGGCATTCGCATTTTATATCTCTTATACAGTCATGGCATTGCCATCATCCTGGGTATTAAAGAAGACAGGTTTTAAAACCGGTATGACAGTTGGACTATGTGTAATGGCAACAGGTACCTTTTTATTTATTCCGGCTGCAATGCAACGCACTTACTGGATCTTCCTTTCCGGACTGTTTGTTCTCGGGACAGGACTCGCAATTTTGCAGACCGCCGCCAATCCTTATATTACTATTATAGGACCACGGGAGAGTGCGGCCCGCAGGATCAGCATCATGGGGATCTGCAATAAAATTGCAGGTGCAATTGCACCTCTTGTCCTGGCTTATTTCATCCTCCATGACGGAGATACATTTATTAAAACACTGGAAAATCTTAGTGATTCGGAGCGCATAACAGCTCTGGATGGTCTCGCCCGACGCGTTATCAGCCCATACGCCGTGATGACCGGTGTTTTATTGGTTTTAGGTCTGTTTATCCGGTGGGCCCCGTTACCGGATGTTGATACAGAACAGGATCAGGAGATCATTTCCACTTTTAGTACATTTAAAACATCGATATTCCAGTTCCCTCAGCTTATTCTTGGTGTGTTAACGCTTTTCTTCTATGTGGGGATTGAAGTGATTTCCGGGGATACGATTATCCGCTATGGTCTTTCAATCGGTGTCCCGCTCGAATCGGCAAAGAACTTCACTTCGCTTGTACTGACAGCGATGGTTATCGGGTATGTCATCGGCATAGTGCTGATCCCAAAGGTTATCTCGCAGAAAAAAGCTCTTGTCTGGAGTGGTATCCTTGGATTGATTTTAACATTGCTGATAACGTTCATGCCAACCAGCGCCCATTTCAGCTTCACATTTATCGACCTTATGACTTTAAAAAAAGTGGAGCTTTTCGTTCCTTATACGATTTTGTTTGTCGGAATGCTTGGACTTGCAAATGCCCTGGTATGGCCTGCAGTCTGGCCACTGGCAATTCACGATCTCGGCAAGTTTATCAAAACAGGCTCTGCTCTTCTGATCATGGGAATTGCAGGAGGGGCTCTTCTTCCCCTGTTATGGGGTTACCTTTCTGATGTCTGGACAATGCAACAGGCATACTGGATTGCCGTTCCCTGCTATTCTTTTATTTTTTATTATGCATACCACGGACATAAAATCCGGTCATGGAAAGGATCATAAAGAAAAAAATGAAGCCAACCTTAGTGATTCTTGCGGCCGGTATAGGCAGCAGGTTTGGAGGCATAAAACAACTTGATAAAATCGGGCCTCATGGTGAAACCATAGTGGATTATTCAATTTTTGATGCTGTTCGTGCCGGTTTTGGGAAGGTGATATTCATTATTAAAGAAAGTATTGAACAGGATTTCAAGGAAATGTTCGTCGAGAAACTGCAGGATCAGGTTGAAATAGATTATATTTTCCAGGAACTATGGATGGTACCTGAAGGTATTTTGATCTCCGGTGACAGGCAGAAACCTTGGGGTACCGGGCATGCGCTACTGATGGCGGCAGGAAAAATAAATGGACCGTTTGCAGTTATCAACTCGGATGATTTTTACGGACGGGGTGCCTATCAGAGCATTGCGGATTATTATCAGAAGTTAACATCTTCTGAAACCAATGAATATTGCATGGTCGGATACACACTTGAAAACACGGTTTCCGATAACGGATATGTTTCACGTGGTATCTGCCATGCCGATGCCGCTTCAAATCTGATTGATGTGGTTGAGAGGGTACATATTGAACGTTTACCTTCAGGGATTGCATATAAAGATGAAGAAGGCCGCTTTATAAATATTCCAGGAAATTCAGTAGTTTCCATGAACTTCTGGGGATTTACACCATCATTCTTCGGATTTTTAAAAACAGGTTTTGATGCTTTTCTGAGAAAAAATGCAAGAGACCTGAAAGCGGAATTTTTTATACCAACTGTTGTCAATGAGATGATAAAGAGCAGTATGGCGACTGTCAAAGTATTAAATTGTGGTGAAAGATGGTTTGGAATGACCTATAAAGAGGATCGTGAAATAGTTGTAAAGAGTATCCGGAAGTTAATTAAAGGTGGAGGTTACCCGGAAAAATTATGGGGCTGAATAATCCATGCGTGTAAAAATCGTTACATTTGTAAGGCTTAACAGATTTTATATGAAATACAGAACCCATCTCTTTTATGTGACATTTTTAATTTTCTTCTGCCTGGTTCAACTCGTTCATGTAAGAGGGAGTGCACAGGTATTAAATGAAGCCAATAAAAAGCGTATCAGTATTGCTGCCGGTATGTTCACCGACATATGGCAGAACATTCCGGAAGGCATCAAAACCAGGACCATCAACCAGGGAGTCGATGTATTTGCAACATATAACCTGCCATTCGGGAAAAGTAATTTTGGGTTTTCAGTAGGATTAGGTCTGAGGGTTCATAACATGTACGGAAACTTCCAGGTTAAAGGATATAATGATTCAATACAATTAGTCAGGATTCCGGATTCAATTGGTTATCAGCGGAGTAAAATAGTTTTTCCTTACATTGAACTTCCGATTGAATTCCGGTTCAGGACCAAATACAAATTTGCTGTCAGTATAGGATTTAAGGTGGGATATATGTTCCCGGCACATACCAAATGGGTAGGCGATGATTACCTGTTTAACACTTCCGACAAACTAAGAGTTAGTTTCCGCGATGTCAAGTATCTTGAAAAGTTCAGTTATGGACCCACCTTCCGGGTAGGGTATAAATGGTTTCATCTCACAGCCTACTATTCGTTGTCTAAAATTTTCAGCAAGGATAAGGGCCCCGAGATCACGCCCATTTCTTTAGGATTTCTCCTGATGCCGTTCTGATCAAAGAAGGATGATCAGAATTATCATTGTGATCATCCCGGTAAGAAAACCGGTATAGATTTCAACCGGTTTATGGGATTGTGTTTTCAACCTTGCAAATCCCACCACACCGGATAATAGAATTCCGGGAATTATTATTAGCAGATGATTGATCCCGAATCTGATCATGAGCCCGATGAAGAATCCTGTGAAGGCTCCGGTCCCGATCAGGTGAAGACTCACTTTATGATAGATTGATGTGATTAATGCGATAATAGCCAGCAAGGTTGCACCAAGCAGATAAAAACCAAAAAAGCCTGAGATCAGTACACCTTTAAGGAGATAATAGGTGAGATAATAAAATGCAGCCACACACAATATGGGATAAATACGCTCTTCCTTTTGTGGAAGAAAGAATGAAGAAATGATTTTTTTCCTGTAAAGAATAAAAAAGATCAGTAATGGGAAAAGGATGGTTGTTACCAAAACAATTGATAACAGCAGCAGCGAATAATAAAGAGGTATATCAATTGATAAATATGGTTTGGTGGTTATAAGGATAATCAGTGTATAAAGCGGAAATAAAAGAGGGTGAAAAGCGTAAGAGATGATTTTGGCAATTTTTTCCGACATGGGATTTAAAGCTGGGAAGATCATAATTCCTTTCGGAGACGTGCTACCGGAATATTCAGTTGTTTCCTGTATTTTGCAATAGTACGCCGTGCAATATTGTAGCCTTTTTCTTTTAAGATATCCATTAATTCGTCATCAGTCAAGGGAGTATTTTTATCCTCCCCGTCGATGGTATCAGACAGGATCTTTTTAATTTCCCTTGTTGAGATCTCTTCCCCTTTTGTATTTTGCATGGATTCCGAGAAGAAGCTCTTTAGCAGGAAAGTACCGAATGGCGTTTGAACGTATTTGCTGTTAGCAACACGCGAAATCGTAGAAATATCCATACCAACAATGTTTGCTACATCTTTCAGGATCATCGGGTGAAGCTTTGTCTCATCACCGGTGATGAAATATTCCTTCTGATAATTCATTATTGCATTCATTGTTGTAAACAATGTTTCCTGCCGTTGTTTGATCCCTTCAATAAAACCCTTAGCGGCGTCAAGCTTTTGCTTAATAAAAGTAAGTGCAGCTTTGTCGGAAGCGCTGACTTTCCGTTTTCCGCTGCCATATTCCCTGAGCATGTTTATATAATCACGGTTGAGATTTAATTCCGGTGTGTTCCGTGAATTCAGTGTGAGCTCCAGTTCCCCATCATTGTTGGTTATAATAAAATCGGGTATAATGTATTGACTATCACGTGTAACCTCGGAAATATCGGTACCGGGTTTGGGATTTAAATTTTGGATTTCCTCAATTGCTTCTTTAAGTTCCTCCTCTGAAATAGTACCCTTTTGTAAGATCTTTTCATAATGCTTTTTACTGAACTCTTCAAAATAATAATTGATGATGATCTCAGCAAGATCGGTTATATATGATCTGTCGGTTTTATGTTTAAGCTGTATAAGCAAACATTCCTGGAGATTCCGTGCTGCGATCCCCGGCGGATCAAACTCCTGGACCGTTTTAAGCACTTCGAGGATTTCTTCCTGTGTTGCCTCAATATTCTGGTTAAATGCAAGATCATCGGTAAGAGCGGGTATCTCACGCCGGAGGTAGCCGGCATCATCCAGATTTCCGATAATGGTAACAGCGATAATGTATTGTTTATCTGAAAATTTATGCATCCCGATCTGAGCAAGAAGAAAATCCTGAAAGCTTATGCCAGAGATGACCGGAAATTCCCTGTTTTCCTCATCCGGCCTTTTATTATCCATCACAAGCTTATAGCCGGGAATTTCATCTTCATCAACATAATCCTCAAAGGTAAACTCATCTTCTGCCGATTCGATCTTTTCCTGTCCCTCCTGGAATTCATCTTCATCGGAATCGATAGAATCCAGCGTAGATTCTTCCATTACGTTATCCTGATCCTGCTCTTCCAGATCGGTTTCCTCAAGGGCAGGATTTTCTTCGATTTCCTGCTTGATTCTTTGTTCAAGGGAAAGTATCGGTTCCTGTAACAGACGCATTACCAGAACCTGTTGAGGTGACAGTTTTTGAATTAATCGTTGTTGTAGTTTCTGATTAAGCATAGCAAACAAATATAACAATTAATCAAGGATAGTTATTTTCCAAACCGGTGAAAAAATCGCATTAAACGGCAAAAAAGTCCTGTGTGTCTATATTATCATCCGGAGTGTCAATATTTAAATATTTTTGTGACCTGATCAGCAAGAAATGGAAAAACCATCACACCTTAATTCCAGATCATTTTCTATTGGAATTCATATTATAATCTGGCTGGCATTTATGCTTTTACCGCTTGTTATTATTGAGTCGGAAGAAGGTAAGATCAGGTTTGTCCAGATGGGTTGGTTTTTACTGTTTCTGATCGCAGGTTATTTTTACCTCAATTACTTTTACCTGATCCCAAAGCTGCTGTTTAAGAAAAAAATAATTCTGTATATACTTTTTTTGGTTGCCGGATTAGGGGTTATTATTCTGTTATCCGAAACCTATTTTTATTTTTTGGAGCCGCTATTCAGCCACCGGCTACATCACCGGCATTTTTTCGGCAGATTCTCTGTTGTTCCGCTAACCTCTGCACTTGTTGCGTTTGCCCTGAGCTCAAGCATCAAGATCACAAGTGAATGGTTTATCAACGAAAGACAAAAGAAAGAAATGGAAGCGGAAAAGCTTTCATCGGAATTAGCATTTTTGAAATCACAGATAAATCCGCATTTTTTGTTTAATATTCTGAATAATATTTGCTCCTTAGCCAGGAAAAAGTCGGACGATACTGAGAATGCGATCGTCAAGCTCTCCCAGATCATGAGGTATATGCTTCAGGACTCGCAAAATGAGAAAGTAGATCTTGAGAAGGAGATTGAATACCTCGGAAACTATATTGAACTTCAAAGACTACGGGTTTCAGATCAGGTTAAGATTGAATTTTTAATAGAAGGCCGCACTTGTTCAATAATGCTGGAACCTCTTTTATTAATACCCTTTGTTGAAAATGCCTTCAAACATGGAGTCAGCTATCTTGAAAATTCGGAAATAAACATCCGGCTTAAAGTCGAGCCAGGTTCACTTTTTTTCAGGATCGAAAACAGGAAAATAAAAAAAACAACGGAATGTAGTCCCCCGGAGTCGGGAGTCGGGTTAAAAAATGTGATCAGGAGGCTGGAGCTGCTTTATCCGGGGAAACATAAGATTTCGATAACAGATAATGATGAGCTTTATATTGTAGAACTCAAAATCCAATTTTTACCATGATACGCTGCCTGGCTGTCGACGACGAGATTCTTGCCCTTGACCTGTTGGAGGATAATATCCGGAAGGTACCATTCCTGGAGCTGATAAAAAAATGTCAGAGCGCTTTTGAAGCTGTAGAGATTTTACGCCAGAAGCAAATCGATCTTTTATTCCTTGATATTCAGATGCCGGACCTCAGCGGGATACAATTGATAAAAAGTCTGCAGAGTAAACCTATTGTCATCTTTACAACCGCCTTTTCAAATTATGCAATTGAAGGATATGAGCTGGATGTAATCGATTATTTACTTAAGCCCTATACTTTTGAAAGATTTCTTAAATCTGTCAATAAAGCCCGTGAGTATTTTGATCTTTTGGAAAAATCACTACATACTGAAAACTTAAAGGAACCTGTTGCTTCATCAAACTTCTTATTTGTCCGCTCCGGCTACAAGCTTGTGAAAATAAATCTTAAGGACATCGAATATATTGAAGGATTAGGAGATTATGTTAAAATATTTGCCGGTGGAAGTCCTGTTCTGACCCAGGTAAGCATGAAAACTATGGAAGAGAAGCTACCCCGGACTGATTTTCTAAGAGTCCACCGGAGTTACATCATTCCGGTCAGTAAGATTGATTTCATCCGGAAAAATATCATAAGTATTAAAGGAAAAGAAATTCCTATCGGTGAACATTACAACGAGCAATTTTTTAAAATTATCAGTAATAATAAAATCATAGAGTGAGATGAGAATGCTAAAAAGATTATTGATTTTATTTCTTGTATTATCGTGTCATTTTGTTTCCCTGGCACAATCAAAAGCATGGTCCTTCCAGCAATGTATCGATACGGCTTTGAAACTGAATATCAATGTCAATCAGGTGCAACTTGCAAATGAATCAAATAAAATCGATCTCGAGCAGGTAAAGGCAAACAGGATCCCAAGTGTTAATGCGAACGCAAGCGAAGGATTCAGCATCGGAACAACCATAAATCCCACAACCAATCAATATGTGACTCAAGGTTATAATTCAACCAGGTTTGGTATCAACGGATCGTTGAATCTCTTTAACGGATTGCAGAATGCCAACACTATACGGCAGATGGTTTTAAATATTAAAGCAGGTCAGCTCGATATAGAAAAAGCCAAAAGCGACGTAATACTAAGTATCACCACCGGATATCTACAGGTATTATTCTCAAAAGAAATATTGGAAACCGCAAAAAGTCAGGCCTCAGCGACTGCAGCCCAGGTTGACCGCACTGAAAAGATGTATAATGCAGGGAAGTCACCTGAAAGTGATCTTCTTCAGATAAGATCACAATTGGCAACAGATAATCTTGCGATCATCACTGCGGAAAACCAACTTGATATGGCAAAAGTGACATTAATGCAGCTTATGTTCATACCAATTGTAAGCGACTTTGATGTTATCATACCTGAGATGACAGAACCAACAGGTTCCATTGTTCAAAGCAATGAAGATATTTACAAAAAGGCTCTTCAGGTCAGACCGGAAATCGCCAGTGCTGAAATGGAGACTCACAGTGCACAGATGGGTATCAAGATCTCAAATGGCGCACGGTGGCCCAGCCTGAACCTGAATGCCAATGCAACCACAAATTATGCATCCAGCAGGACAAAAGGCAGTAGCGTTAATCCGGAGAATTATCCGTTTTTCATGCAGATATGGGATAATCTTGGGCAGTCATTTACCCTTGGGCTTTCTATCCCGATATATTCGAACCGCATCATCAAAAGCAGGATAGACCAGGCAAAAATCGCAGCCATGAATGCACAACTAAATGAACAGCTAACCCAAACCCAACTTCGTAAAACCATTGAACAAACCTATGTTGATCTTAAAGGTGCGGCTAAAAAATATGAAGCAACGAAAGTACAACTGAATGCTGTTTCGTCGGTCTATCAGAATTCGGAGAAAAAGTTCAATATAGGTGTTATGAGCGCTACTGATTTTTTGATCCAGAAAAACAATTTCACCCAGGCTCTTTCAAGCCTGATACAGTCAAAGTATGATTATATCTTCAAATCGAAGATCCTCGATTTCTACCAGGGGAAAGCAATTAATTTTTAATATAGAAAAAGCAATCAAAATTCTTTCCAGATGAAAAAAAAATATTTGATAATTATTATTGTTATTGTGATAATAGCCGGGGCAGCATGGTTGTTTTATAGTGGGAAAAGATCGGATGCCATAGTATGGAAAACAGCAAAAGTAGAAAAAGGTGATATACAGGTGACGGTAAAGGCAAGTGGAACGCTTGGTGCCGTTACAACGGTTCAGGTAGGGACGCAGGTTTCAGGAATTATTAATAAAATTTATGTAGATTTTAATTCCGTGGTACGGGAAGGACAAGTGATTGCAGTGTTGGATACGACATATCTCGCACAGGCCGTCGAGGATGCTAATGCATCTCTGAAGCGCGCTCAAATTCAGGTTAACCAGGCAAAGCGGGAATATGACCGCACCAAGCTGCTGTTCGACCAAAAGGTTATGGCTCAGGCTGATTATGATCTGGCATTAACAACTTATGAAACTGCAGTGACCAATTCCAGCTCAGCAACTGCGGCGCTGAACCGGGCTAAGATCAATCTGCATTATGCAACTATTAAAGCTCCGATCTCGGGGGTCGTCGTTTCCCGTGCGGTAGATGTCGGACAAACAGTTGCTGCGAGCTTTAACACGCCTACTCTGTTTACAATCGCCAATGATCTTACAAAAATGCAGGTTCAGGCCAGCATTGATGAAGCCGATATCGGAAAGATCCTTGTAGGGCAGGACGTTTCGTTTACAGTAGACGCTTATGATGACCAAACTTTTAACGGGACAGTCAGACAGGTAAGACTTCAACCTGTAATAACCCAGAATGTTGTGAATTATACGGTCATTGTTGATGTCCCAAATCCTGATCTCAAACTTTTACCAGGGATGACAGCCAATATCACGGTAATGATAAAAGAGGCAAAAGATGTACTTAAAGTTCCCGCCAGCGCATTGAAGTTCAATCCTCCAATGGAATATATCGAGAAGATGAAAAAGGAGATTCCCGATTCATTAAAGAAACGTATGAATGGACGGAACCACGAAAGTGAAGCCAGGGAAGGCGGACAGGGTAGTCCCCGTATTCCGCGTATGAGAAGTGGAAGCGGCGGAAGTATTCAGGGACTCAGTCATGAAGGTGGTCTGAAAAGAGAAGGTCACCCAAATTTCGGCATGATCTGGATTAAAGAGGGGGAAACGATCAAACCCAGGCGCGTAATAATAGGACTTTCCGATGGTTCCTACACTGAAGTAAAGAGTAAAATCAGTGAAGGCGATGAAGTTATTACGGGAAGCTTCCAGTCTCAGAACAATAAATCAACACAGCAGCAAAACCCGTTTACACCACAGGTTCAGCGCGGACCAAGAGGAGGGCACTAAGATGAGTGAAACGATCATTTCGGTGAGAAATCTGGTTAAGATTTATAAAATGGGGGAAGTGGAGGTTAATGCTCTGAGGGGTATAAACGTTGAAATTCACCAGGGGGATTTTGTTGCAATAATGGGGAAGAGCGGTTCCGGTAAATCCACCTTCATGAATATAGTCGGTTGTCTTGATGTCCCAACCCGCGGAGATTATTTTCTGGATGGTGTAAATATCAGCAGTCTGTCGAAAGACGAATTGGCAAATTTGCGTAATAAAAAAATAGGATTCGTTTTCCAGTCGTTCAACCTCCTTTCACGCACTACCGCTCTGGAAAATGTCGAACTTCCTTTGATGTACAACCATAAGATATCTTCAGGCGAAATGCGGGAGAGATCGATAAAAGCTTTAGAGGCTGTCGGATTATCGGATCGTGCTGAACATCTGCCGAATCAGCTCTCAGGCGGCGAACAGCAACGCGTTGCCATAGCAAGATCACTCGTAAATGACCCTGTTGTAATTTTAGCGGATGAACCTACAGGGAATCTCGATACCAGAACCAGCCTGGAAGTTATGGCTATTTTTCAGGATCTTAACAGAAGAGGAATCACCCTTGTCATCGTGACCCATGAAGCTGATATTGCATCGTTCACGAAAAAGAATGTGACATTCCGTGATGGCAGGATTATCCGGTCGGTGGTAAATGAAAAGCAGCGTAATGCAAAAGAAGAGCTTGTTCTTATGCCGGTTCCAAATATGGAGGAAGAGATATGAAAGTAAAAAATCTGCTGAAGGCGGCAATAAGATCATTAGCGAAAAACAAAATGCGGACATTCCTGACCATGCTCGGAATAATCATCGGGGTTGCATCGGTGATCACCATGCTTGCCATCGGTCAGGGATCAAGGGAGAGTATTCAGGCCCAGATATCATCACTTGGAACCAATGTTATGATGATATGGCCGTCTGCAAGCAGCACCGGAGGCGTGAGGATGGAGGCAGGCACTTCCCAGCGACTGACGCTTGATGATGCAAAAGCCGTAATCGAAAGATGTCCTTCCATAATGTATCTGACACCCCAGGTAAGAGTAAGCGGACAGATGGTTGCAGGATCGTCTAACTGGAGAACATCTGTTTTCGGGGTTTATCCGGAATATTTCGATATCCGGAATCTGAAAATTGAAAACGGAAATTGTTTTTCCATGAATGACGACCGCAGTGCAGCAAAAGTTTGCATTGCAGGTCAAACGGTGGTTAACAATTTATTCGGTGAAAATGTTGATGCAGTTGGCCGTTATATGAGGATTAACAAAATACCCTTTAAAATCATTGGAATAATTGAAAAGAAAGGGCAAAACGCATTTGGACAGGATCAGGATGATATTGTGCTTGCCCCTTTTTCAACTGTACAAAAAAGAATGCTCACAATCACCTATATTCAAAGCATGCTGGCCTCTGCAAAGAGTGAGGCGCTGATCCCTCAGGCAACGGAAGAGATCACTGACGTTCTAAAAACCAGACACAGGCTTGGACCTTCCGAAGATCCCGATTTCACGATCCGGACACAGTCTGACATTGCAAATACCGCAACCGCAACATCCCGCATTATGACAATACTCCTGGCAAGCATAGCAAGCATATCCCTGCTTGTCGGTGGTATCGGCATTATGAATATCATGCTGGTTTCTGTTACTGAAAGAACAAGGGAAATAGGTATCCGCATGAGTGTTGGAGCGAGGGGCAGGGATGTTCTTTTACAATTTCTGATCGAAGCCTTGCTGATCAGCCTGATTGGTGGTTTAATAGGTATAGGACTTGGCATGTTCGTCTCTCAGATCGTTGCAAATATTATGACCTGGCCGGTCACAATTACAGTACAGTCTATTCTCATGTCGTTTGTTTTCTCCTCGGCTATCGGTATTTTCTTTGGCTGGTATCCGGCCAGGAAGGCGGCCCGGCTTAACCCGATCGATGCATTGAGGTACGAATAATCAGGGAAGATCTCTTATAATTGATAAATACAGAAAAATCAATTTAGTAAATGATTTAAAGATTGCTGCTCTTAAAAAATTTATCCGGTCAATTAACATTATTATGATATTCGGATAATAGGGTTCTCATCCAGCTCTGAGCATTGTCGCACATTTCCTGAACAGATTCAATGTCTATACCTTTCCCATCTTCGTGTGAATCACGGGGATATATCGGTTCACCAATTATTGTCGTTATTTTTAAAATATTATCAGATATTTTCCTGCCGAAAATTGTCCTGGGTTTGAACATATGGACAATGGGAACAACCGGACAGTTTGCATGATGCGCCAGATAAAAGGCGCCTTTTTGAAAATAGTCAATTTCCTGATAGAGATGCCAGAGTTCTTCCTCAGGAAAAAAATGTACTATTTTACCCTGGTTGACTGCAATGACTACAGGTTTCAGTATTTTTCTGAGTCCAAATACTCCGTCGGGAATAGGGAATCCCCGTAAGATACGAAACATCTTCCGGAAATAGGGCGCTTCAAAATTTCTTTGTACTGAAGCATACCAGGGTCGTCGGGGGAGCATTGCCAAACCAGTAAGAACAGTGTCAAATATGTGGCAATGATTGGCAACACTGATGAATCCCTTTTTCTTTAGTGTTTTGAGATTTTCACGTCCGTAGATCTTGTGGCTGTTTATAATTTTAAAAAAGCCAATTCCCAGGAAAAGATGAAAAAGAGTATAGGCGATGTGGGAGAAAAAAAGATAAATAAAATCGGTTTTTATATAGGTGTAGGTTGATGAAATGGTAACAGGATAAACAGATTTCATGGGAATCTGCTGCTTACGAACCTCTTTGGATTTTATCATCAATAATTTGATTTCTTTTGAAGATTTACTTATATCAAACAAGAAGTTTTCTCACGAGTACCTGTTGGAAATAACTTCTTTAATGAACGATTCATATTGGTTTACCGCTTTATCAAAACGATAGTTTTCAGCATTTGTCAATACCTTATTCTTCAGGGCAGCGCTTCTTAATTCATCACGGTGTTCATACCAATAGTCAATTTTCCCGGCCAAATCATCCGGATCATCCGACTTGAATAAGAACCGTTCATCCAGTGAAAATTGTCGGGCAGCAGAATATTTTGAATCACTGACCATACACGGAAGACCACACCCGATTGCTTCCAGGCATGATAAACTTTCGAGTTCAACGATTGATCCATGCAGGAACATGTCGGCCGTATTCAGATACCTGAGTTTGTCTTCAAAACTTATATATTTAATGAATGGTTCCACCGGTAATTCTTTCCCTCTGGTTTTGATTTCTTCTGTTCGTTCCCCTCTTCCTGCAAGGATGAGCTGAATGTTAGTTGCATACTTTGAGCGTTTAACTCCTTCGATTAACAATAACTGTCTCTTTTCATATGCATGCCTTCCAATATTCAAGAATACCAATTTATCACCAAACCATTCAGGCTTCCGGTATTCACCAGGAGCGTACTCAACCGGTATGCCGTTGGAGATCGGATACATCCTGGCCTTGATCCCTTTTGATTTCAGGAGGTCGGCAGCAAATACAGAAGGGCAGGTTATGGTGTTTACCTGCTTCAGCAGAAAGTAATTAAAAAAGAACCAGAGTGTTCTTTCCAGGAGTTTACTGGTTTTACCCATTGCCGCCATAATATTTTGTGGTTGAACATGGAAGGATCCGACAACCGGTTTACCCAGGCGTTTTGCGGTTTTTACAGCACCCCTGGCCATCAGAAATGGAAACTGAATCTGAATTATGTCAGCATCTTTCATGACATTCCTATAGACTTGTTCATCGTTCCGGCCAAAAAGGAATTTCATGTTTTCCAGTGATGCTTTTGTACCCGGCAGCACAAAACCAGGAACCTGATAGAAGTCGGCATCCGACGGATCTTCGTGAATAGCGCTTATGATACTGATCTTATGGCCGCGTTTTCTAAGCTCCCCGACCAATCTTTTCGTTGCAATTGTGCCCCCATTGGCATCATTATAAGAATCTATAACTATTACTATATGCATAATGTTTATTTAAATTTTTGTAAAAATAACGTTTTCCTACATATGAAATGTTCTACATGCTTTTAAGCGCTTTGGCAGCATTGTCTTCTATATATTCATAATAATTGTTTTTGTAAAGTTTACCTGATTTTTTATAATATTCAATTGCAATATCTTTTTTCCCCATTTCCTGATAAATCTTCCCGAGCCTTAATGCAGCTTCTGAGGCAAAATAGTAATCCTGACTTTCACCCATGTCAAGTACCCTCATGAATTCTGGTATTGCTGTTTTAAAATTTTTCATTTTAGCTTCATACCGTGCTTTCAGTAAATGGTATTCGAGTTCGTAAGCCAATACCTTATCATGGTTTGCCTCAAACGACTGGATGGCTTTATTGAATTCATAAAGATAGCCACCATCAAGTGATAATCGGGCTTTAACCAGATTTACGTCAGGGCTGTAGTCCAGACGGGCATCGTAAAGAGCTTCACGGTCGCGTTCATTAAGGTCCATGCCGGTCTTCAGTACAATTTCCTTGTATTTGAGGAATTTCTGACGGTTTCCGTTAATTAAATAAAAAAGCGCCAGATTGTAGTACATCTCCTTTAAGTATTCTTTTTTCTCAAGTCGGCTAAGGTATAGCAGTAAATAATAGTCGGCGTGAGTATCCAGTTTCCGTAACAGTATTTTACCCATCAGATAGCAAAAACTGATATCTGAAATTTCATCTTTATTATGGCTAATCTGTTGCATGGTCCTCAGCGCCTCCTCATTCCTTTCTGTACTGTACGCAATATTTGCTTTAAAATATTTATGGATAAATGTCTGGGAAATACTGGTGTCGAGTGATTTGGTAAAGCGGTAAACCATTTCGGGGGTTTTATTGATCTTTGCCGCCAGAATGATATAGAGTGCTGATTCAGCATTTATCCCTTTAATATTCTGTTGGATAAGATAAGTTTCATTAAGCACTTTAAAGCCATAATTTATATCGACTTTAACTCCAAAAAAAGATATGGCCCATTTTACAAACGGAGGAAGATTTCCAATAGCCACATTGAAAAAACCATCCAGCATGCGGCAGGGTTTAAATGCGGGGTATTTATCCAGATTGCGGTAGACTTTCTTGTAAGCCGAATACCCTTTCTTCAGCCCACTGAATTGTGAGCCATGCATGACGTTGAAGACTGCTACCTGCAGTTCCATTTCAGCATAACAGGTGAGGTAATATGGCGAGGATTCATCCTTCCCATCCATTATTTCTCTCTTTTTGTAATAGTTATCAACGAATGTATTATACTCTTTATCGGATGAGTTAATTAATAGCCTGAAAACATCACATGTTTGATCAAGGTAATAAGCATAATAATTTTCAGGATTCCGGTCGATTTCTTCTGCCAGCAGATCTTTGGCCCGGTCTATCTTCAGGTCCATTACCAACATCCAGGCTTTTTTGCAATTTTCATTCACATCATAAATTGCAGTGGCTTTCTGGCTTAAGCTAAAGAGTAAAGTGAGGGATAAAATTATTCTGATCAATTAACGCGGGGTGATTTTTGCGCAAAAATATTAAAATATCCCAAACAAACATTTTAATGTAAATGCAGGAACGTAAAAACAGCAAAATTCTTTGTTTGTTACGCTTGATAAACCGTATGTCTCAGTAGTAGAAATTGATGAAAATCAGGCGGATAAAAAAATGATCAATAAAGATAATGATCTGATCAGAGATCGGTGTCCGCATTTATAAGTAGCCCCACCAGGAATCGAACCTGGATTTAAAGTTTAGGAAACTTCCGTTCTATCCATTGAACTATGAGGCCGTTTACTTTACGATTTAATTTAATCTCTTACAACCGGGGAGCAAAGGTAAGGAGGTTTAAGAAAATATTTTCTAAGAACTTACTTCACCTCTGCACCATTGATGGTTCCCGGTCCGGGACAGATCAGGCAGAGTGATCCGTCGGGATTCTGAGCGGTAAGGATCATTCCCTGTGACTCAATGCCTTTGAGTTTACGTGGAGCGAGGTTAGCCAGGATGCAAACCTGTTTCCCTATTATATCTTCGGGATTAAAATATTCTGCAATCCCGGAAACGATAATCCGTTTATCAATTCCCGTATCTATTTTCAACTTTAGAAGCTTGTTGGTTTTGGGAATCCTCTCCGCCTCCACTATCGTTCCGATGCGGATATCCATTTTTGAAAAATCTTCAAACTGAATAAGGGATTTTTCGGGAACAAGGTTATTCATCTCCTGTTTTGTTTCATTGGCTTGTTTTGTTTTCATCAGCTTATCTACCTGGTATTCGATTTCTTTATCTTCAATTTTTTGGAAAAGCAACTCAGGTTGAGCTAATTTATGACCTGGTTTTAACCAGTTCAGCAATGATGCATCATCCCATTTATATGACGGGAGGTTTAGAAATCTCCGGATTGAAGATGCCGAGAAAGGAAGAAATGGTTCGGCGACTATCGAAAGTTCCGCACATATCTGAAGAGAAATATTTAAAATTGTACCGACGCGTAACGGATCCATCGGAAATTGTTTCCATGGCTCATTGTCGGTCAGATATTTGTTCCCCAGCCGGGCCAGATTCATCATCTCCATCATGGCTTCGCGAAAACGATAACCGTGTATACTCTTCGAGATCCGATCAGGGAAAAGTTTCATCTCTTCCAATACTGACCTGTCGGATTGATTCAACTGTCCTACCTGCGGAACTTTTCCGTCGAAATATTTATGTGTCAGAACAACCGTACGATTTATAAAATTCCCGAGAACTGCAACCAACTCATTATTGTTTTTTGCCTGGAAGTCTTTCCATGTAAAATCATTGTCCTTTGTTTCCGGGGTGTTCGAAGTCAGTACATAACGCAGAACATCCTGTTTGCCGGGAAATTCCTTCAAATATTCGTGTAACCAGACAGCCCAGTTCCGGGATGTTGATATTTTATCGTTCTCCAGATTCAGGAATTCATTTGCCGGAACATTA